>Ga0207103_10186_pt1 | contig 18189 bp, 15 predicted proteins | sample Alteio_BWMinHeat_81_FD_153546 | JGI IMG/M metagenome (GOLD analysis project Ga0207103, IMG submission 153546) | Enriched cells from forest soil in Barre Woods Harvard Forest LTER site, Petersham, Massachusetts, United States -... | ecosystem: Environmental > Terrestrial > Soil > Temperate forest >...
CGACGAGGAGAAGGAGATTCGAATTCGTTTGACCACCGGTCGGAGCCATGGGGGCAGCAACCGTGCTTTCGGTGTTCGTATTGGTCTTCGCGCTGTAGCCGACGCGATAGCGGATGGTCTCACCTACGGTGAGTTTGGGAACGAGCACGACGCGGTCCGAGTTATCGCGCGCCGCGCACGGAACCGTCAAGGCCAGCAGGCAACAGCCGAGGAATCGTACAAGTTTATTCATGGCAGGCGTTCGTGCCCTGCATCATTTCTCCGCCATTTTGAAGTGCTTGTCGAAGAATTCGATCGTCGCGTGGTACGCGGCGAGCCAGGTTCGATGCAACAGAAAGTCATGAATCTCATCGGGGAAAACCAATTGCTCAAACTCGACGTTTTGTTTGCGGAGCGCCTCGGCGAGGTCGACTGTTTCCGCGAAGGGAACGTTGCGGTCGTCGTCGCCTTGGATCAAGAGAACCGGAGAGCGCCAGGTGCTGACGGAAGAAAGTGGCGAGGATTCCCAGGCGAGCCGGGCGGCGTCGGGGCGGTCTGCAGCCTTGTAAGAAGAGGCGAAGGTGGGAATTTCGGTGTTCCAATCGTGAACGCCGTGCATGTCGACGCCGGCGGCGAAAAGATCGGAGGAGCGAGCCAGGCCGAGAGCCGTCAGGTAGCCGCCGTAACTGCCGCCCCACAAGCCGATGCGAGCGGGATCGACGTCCGGGCGCGAGCGCAGGTACAGGCCGGCGCCTTCGACGTCGTTGAACTCACTGGCGCCCGCAGCGCCGTAGTTGAGCGCTTCGCGAAAATTGAGGCCGTAGCCGATGCCGCTGCGATAGTTCACGGCGAGAACGATGTAGCCGCGACTGGCGAGATACTGATTCATGGCGTAGGCGTTGCTGTAATAAAACATGTAGTGCCAGCCGAGAAGCATCTGGCGGCGCGAGCCGCCGTGGAAAAAGCAGAGAGCGGGATGACGCGCGCCATCGCCAGCATTGCGGGGAAGAAAAAGTTGGGCATGAATTTGCATGCCGTCAACGGAAGAGAGAATCACTTGTTGCGGGGTGACCATGGCACTGGCCGGAAAATCGGCGGGGACAGATTCAGGAGCGAGGTCGCGGATCTCACCTTTGCTTGCGACCATTGCCGGCCGCATCGTAGTGTGCGCATCGGAGCGCAGAACCACAACTGTTTTAGCATCGCTGGCGAGCACAGGCGCGGTTTCGATTCCGCTGCCGGACGTCACGGCTTCTGGACGATCGCTGGTGGGCAAAACTCTCCAAACATGGCGGCGGTCAATGTCGTCCTGATTCGAAGAATAGACGATGGCCTGGCCGTTTGCGCTGGCCGAGACAAATTCGACCTCGAAATTTCCGGGCGTGAGCAGTTTCGCCGCTCCTCCATTTGTGGCAACGGAATAGAGATGAATCCACCCGCCGCGTTCCCACGGGAAAACGATGCGATCGCTGGCGGCCCAGATCAATTGGCTTTCAGCGACAATTTCATGGAAGACGCTGCCGCTGCCGGTGTCTGCGTGCCAAATTTCCTGCCCTTTGCCAGTTGTAGCGTCGGCGATGCGAATTGACCACGGCTGGCCTTCGCGGTCGGGGCTAAAGGGAAGCCTGCCCTTCGCCACGGCAATGCGAAGAAACGCAATTCTGCGGCTGTCCGGCGACCAGGCTGCTTCCCGGTCGGTGTCCACGCTGGGCTCGAGATAAATCAGCGACTTGGCTGCGACGTCGTAAACGCCAATGAAGCCGTGATCTCCGCGACGGCTTGCAAAAGCGAGCTTCGAGCCATCGGGCGCCCACCGCAGTTCGCTCGCTCCGCCGTTTGAATGAACTAACTGCTCCGCTTTGTCGCTACCGTCGACCTTCGCGAGCCACACTTGTGATTTGAAAATGAAGGCCACACTGCTTCCCTTCGGCGAAACCGCCGGCGAGTGGCCTTCGCCGAGTTTCTTTGGCGCGACGCCGTTCAACGAAACAGCCCAGACATTCTGCTCAACGCCCTGTGGCGAATTCTGCGGATTGGGATATGCGCCGTTGGCGAACTCGAGGTCGCCGCCGCGGGTGTAGACAATCGTTTCCGCGTCCGGAGACCAACTGAGATTGCCGAGGTCCTGCCCGTCATCGTCCCGGTACGATGTGATTTGGCGTGATTTATAGCTTCCGTCCGGCGAGGGCTCTGCGATCCAAAGATTGCGCGCCCCTTGAGCGTTGAAGACCCACGCGACGCGGCCTTTGGCTGGCGCGGCGGTCAGCTCTGTGGGAAATGGCGCGCTCAGAATCTGCTCGAGGGTTGCGGATTTTTGCGCGCGCGTCGACGTACACATCATTAGCGCTGCAAGGATCACTACCGTTACGAAGCGTTTCATCAAACAGCCTCCAGCTATCTTAGAATTTTGCCGTGCAATTCGTTCTTTAAATGTCAGTCAGCCGGTTGGCGAGCGGCGGCTTTTTCCATCGAAACGCGCGGCCCATCCAGCGGCCCGGAGATTTTCAATACATGCCCGGCTTCGTTGACTCCAAGGGCGCGGCCGCGCCGTTTCGCCGCGCTCAACGTTTCGATCGTGAGGTCGGCATCACGCGTGAAGCTCACCGTGCCTTGCAGAGAAGTCTGTTCGAGGCCGGAAACCAAAGTCAAATTCTCAACGATGACGGCACGGTTGCGCATCGTAAACATGCCGGCTCCGGTTGTCCACTGGGATGTGCCAGTGTGTGGCGCGCCATCGGCTACGCTGGCGCTTACGTCCCATCCGCGAAACTCCGCGTTTTTGAGCTGAATGTCGCCGCCGCCCTCCAGCTTTTGCAGGAGCTCGTCGCGCCCCACGCCTTCCGTTTCGATATGCACCGTGCCCGAAGCCAAACCCCCCAGCCGTTCCGTGAATCGCCCGGGCGCGGGGATGTCCGCGAGATTTACGCTGTCAAGTCTGGCGGTCACATTGTATTTCGGAAGCGGAGCGAACTTTGCATTCATTTGCGCATGTACCGAGCCGCCAGCCCACTGAGCGTCTGCCGCACGGACTTCGAGCTGCAAATCATGCAGGGAGCCCTCGGCGCGGACGTTGGCGAGCTTCAGCTTTTCGATCGTCAGTTCGCCGATGTTTAGTTCCCCATCTGCGTTCATCTGGCGAACTAGCTCGCTCGCCGCAGGGCTCGGTGACGAACCGCCCAGTAGCGACGGTAGAAGTCTCTGCAGCCAGTTTGGACGCGCGCGAGGCCCCACCCAGCGGTCCAGTTCAGCGGCATTCATGCGATCCGCGGTCAAAGTAAAATTCCAGCGTGGGACGTCCTCGGCATCGGCGACATTCCTTTCAGCGATCGAGCCCGACCACGTGCCGCCGAAGCCATCGACTTTGGTTACATCCACGAAATGCCGACCGTCTTTCCAATTCAATGTACTTTCTTGCACCGCGAGAGGCTGGTTCAGTCCCGCAACTACTAGTTTCGCTTTGTTAAAAAGAACGCGACCGTTCCACCGGCCACTGACGGGGTGCTGCCATTCCCAGCGCGTTACCGCCAGCGCCTCTCCCGTCAGCTCCCATCCGTGATTCACTGGCCGCCCGAAGGCCGCGGAGGTCCTCAGCACGTCCTCGACTTTTTGCACGTGCGCTTCGATGCTGATGCTCCCCGCCTGCGTAGTCAGATCGTGATTCAGTGTGATGTCCGCGGCGTTCTCCATCAGCGAGGCCATGCGCCGCTTCTTGGGTGAGATCACGTCGCGAGGCGCGCCACCCAGAGCAACGCGCACCGGCTCAGAAACGAGCAGGTCTCGATCGCGTTCAACGCGCATGGGGCCGATGCGCACGGGAACCTTTAAGCCCGGCACCTTCACGACGCCGCCGTTGCTGGAGAATGCGGCGCTTTCGATTTCCAGCGGCCAGCCGCGTAGGGCCATCACACCGGTAAAAAATTGCTCCGCCGTGATTCCATCGTCTACGCCGGGATGAAACGCCCTGTACCACGAAAGTAAGTCCGTCGCCTGAATCCCCGACGAATCCAGACGCAATTCGAAGCTGTGCGACGGACCGGTGATGTAGTTTGCCGCGCCGCGCAAATTCGAACGCGGCCCTTCAATGGTCACTTCTTCGGCGCGAACACTGCCTTCCGCCACGTTCCAGCGGCCTTTGACGCCGAGCCGCAACCTAGGGTTGTCGCTTCGCTCGATCAAGTCCCAACGATGGATTTGCGCCGCGCGGGCCTCGGCATAAAAAGTCCATTGTCCCGGAGGCGCTTCAGGGTGCGAGACGGTATCTGACACGCCGCTCTTTAGCGAACCGTCCAAAGTGAACACCCCCCGCACGCCGTAGTCGCGTCCGCGAAGCAATCGGAACAAGTCGGCAAGCGAGACTTTTTCCCAGTGCACCATAATCTGCGCCGGCTGCAATCGCGCCGAGGTTCCGGCAACGTCTCCTTGCACCATCAAGGTTCCCGCCGATTGCAGAATCACACCGCTGCGCCAAGGTTGCGCCTCGAGGCGCAGTTGCCAGCGGCCGGGCGCAACCTGATCCACACTTCCCGAGACGCCCGTCAGCGCAAAAGGCAGCTTCTCGTCGATATTCTTAAAGTTGACGCGCCCATCATCGAAATCGATTTTGAGCAGGCGGTTGACTGGCGCAATGGCCGGCGGCGGTCCGTAAATGCGTGCGCTGCCTTCGGCGGAACCCTTTGCGGGAGGCAGCCAGCGTTCGAGGTTCCATCTTCCCTGGTTGTTACGCACCAGAATCAAACTCGGCCGGCTCAGTGAAAGTGTGCCGAACTCAAAATGGCCGCGCAGCAGGCCGGTCCAACGCAAGGCAGCGGACAAGTTGTCCGCACGCAAAAAGTATTCATTGCCGAAACCGGAGTCTTCGCCAACCGTCACCCGCCCGGCATCAAGCCGGGGAGTGGGGAGAAGCTGCACGGCGAAATGCTCCACCTCAACGGGCCGCCCAAACGCCTTTTCCAGTTGCCTGGTCAGATAGGTATGCATGCCGTGCGTGCGAACGAGCAGCGACACACCAATCTGCACGGCGATGAGCAGGGCCACAATCGTAAGCGCCAGCTTCCACCACTTGCGCAGCATTTTCATCTTGTCCGGAAGTTTCGCAGACTAGCCTGGAAATGAAAAGCGGCTGTAAAGCGGCCTTCGTCCTGCCTGATTTGTGCGATCAGCTGGCTTCCCCTGCTCTCTCAAACAGAATTGCCCGGCAGAGCTCGGGAAACATTAGCGCACTGTGTGCAACATGCGGCTCCAGCGTGTGCGCGCCGGAAGATGAACAAGGGTGTCGAAAACGCCGATCAGCCGCTGGATGAACGTAGTCTGTGTGTAGTCGTTGCTCGTCGCGTCCACGGACCAATAAATCAGAAAAGGACGCCCCATAATGGCGCTGCGATCGACGAAGCCCCAGTAGCGGCTGTCCGAGCTGCGGTCACGATTATCGCCCATGGCAAATAATTTTCCAGGCGGCACAATGATTTCGTCGCCTTGCATGTAGCTGCGAAGGGTTTCTCTCCAGCCGGATTCCGGAACAACCTGCGGGGAAATCAACATGCCCTTCAAGGGCGGAAAGGAATAGTTGAAGTTGTCGTAAGGAGCCGTGGGGTCGTGCACGACATAAGGCTCGTTCAGCGGCTTTCCATTAACGTACATCTGCTGGTCCACTAGCTTTAGGCGGTCGCCCGGCAGGCCGATTACCCGTTTCACAAAATGCTGATGGTCCGCGTAGGGGTATTTGAAAACGATAATGTCGCCGCGCTCCAGCGAACGATACGGAAGCAATTTCTCATACCACGCTCCGCTCCCGCCGAAAATGAATTTGTTGACGAGGAGATGGTCGCCAATCAGCAGCGTACCTTCCATCGAAGCGGAGGGGATTTTAAAGGCTTGAACGATAAAGCTGGTGCCAAACAGAGCCAGGAGCACCGTCACCAGCAACGATTCCAGGTATTCGGAAATCGTCGTCGGATCTTCGTGGTGCTCGTCTTTTTGCGGCTCGGCCGGAGCAGGAGCAAGCGGACCTACGGGCTCCTCAACTTTCAGCGCAGTGTCTTCCGTCATTCGTTCTCAGCCTTTCCCTTCCACCGCACGTCACAATTTTTCCAGAAGCTCCATCGCGCTCTGCGCCGCCCGCTGCTCTGCTTCTTTCTTTGTGGTGCCTTCACCGCTGGCCATACGCTCGCCGTTGATCCAAACCTCGATCTGGAAGGTCTTTTGATGATCAGGGCCGCTCTCTCCACAGAGACGGTATTCGGCAGGCGGCTTTCCCTGCCCTTGCAAGAATTCCTGAAGCGCAGATTTGCGGTCCGAGTCCCCGATTCGTTCGCCACGCTCTTCGAGCGCTTGTTCGAAGAGCAGCCTCTTGAGCAGCTCCCGCGTAAGGTCGAGCCCGGCGTCCACATAAACCGCCGCGACTACAGCTTCAAAGGCGTCCGCTAGAAGCGTAGGCTTTTCCCGGCCTCCTGTCTTTTCTTCACCGCGACCGAGCCGCAAATGCTGCCCAAGGTCTATTCGCCGCGCCGCATCATACAAAGAGTGGGCATTCACAAGCCGCGCCCGGCTCTTGGACAGCTGGCCCTCGCTCCATTCGGGAAACGACGCGAGAAGGTACTCCCTCGCCAGCAATTCCAGAACGGCGTCGCCCAGAAATTCCAGCCTCTCATTGTTTTGGACCGCTGGTGGCTCCGCTGGTTCGTCCCGGTGCTCTGAGCGCAACTCCGGGACCGCGGAACTGTGCGTCAAAGCGCGCTCGAGAAGTTCCCGCCTTTTGAAACGATAACCGAGGCGCTCCTCGAGTTGCTCTGCGTCACTCTGAGTCATTTCCTTGAGCGGTCCACGGCCTCGGACAGCAACCCTTATTTCGGCGCGCTCAGTTGCGTGGCGCCCAGCTTTTTGGCCTCTTCGGCGTTATTTTTGCACGTCGGCTGCAAGCTGCCCGGAATGGAAGCGCATTTATTGAACGCGGCCACCGCGGCATCAAAATGCGAAGCCTTTTCGTCTGAAATCCCCAGAACATAGAAGTTTACGGGATCAGCTTCGGGATTAGGATCCACCTTGGTGGCTTCCTCAAATTCCGGAATCGCTGCGTCATACTTGCCCCGGCGGAAATAGACGAGGCCCAGCCCACCGTGCGCCATGGCCAGCGTCTGGTTCTTGGCTGCAGTGAACTGAGCATCCGTCATTCCCTCAGGCTTGGCGATCGTGGGCGTCAGCTCAATCGCAGACTTCGAGAATTTTTCCGCTTTATCCAGTTGCACGGTGGCATTGGGCATGGTCGCGTTCCACGCTCGGGGAAGTGTCTGGCCAAGGATCGCCAAGGTTTGCACGTCGTTGGGAGCCAAGGCCAGGTCCTTCTCTCCCACGTCCTGCATCTTCTGTATTTCGTTTGCCTGAAGATAGAGCTTCACAAGGTTCGAATAGACGGGCGGAAGGTAGCGGCTCTGCGGATATTTCTGAATGAACGCCTCGCCCGCAGCAGTTTTTTTGGGGCCGTCTGTAAGCGGTATCGCATCGAAGGCCTTGAACGCCGCATCCTCTTCCGCATTCACGGGCGGCGCCGGTGTGTCCAGCGTCAGTGTGTTTGCTTTGTCTTTGTCGGTTTGCTGCTGCGCAGGCGGCGGACTCTGCTGACCACTTTGGCCGCTCTGACCGCTGCCGCCCTGGGCCGCTGCCCCCACGCATCCCATTAGGAGCGATCCTGCAAAAGCTCCAGTCCCTATTAACTTCTGCCAAGTCCCTTTCATTTTCCGGCCTCCTGTGCCTCTCCAATTTGTCGCTCGAGTCGCGGGCTCGAGTTTCTCGGTCTTGCTCGCCCATGTCCTGTGGCTGGCCAGTCCTAAATTTAAGGCCGTTCGACAGGTTTCTCAAGGTTTACTGCTTCTAGCCCCTTTTGCGCCGCCTGCCTGGCCTGCTCCGGTCCTCCGGGCACGGCGAGGGCTGCTTGAAACTCGTCCTTGGCCAGCCGCTGTTGCCCTTCATCATCATAGATCCGCGCCAGGTACACGTGCGACCATGCCAGCACCATGGGGTCGTCGGTAGCCGCGTGCTCGCCGGCAGTTAGCCTCCCAAACACTTCTTTCGCGCGCGAACCGTCGTGATCGAGCAGCGCTACCAATCCCAATCCATACCATGCTCGGATTTGTTCCGGATATTTCGTCAACACCTTTTGAAAAGATAGCTCCGCGGCACGGGGATTTTTCTCCGCGATGCGCCGCTCGCCATCCGTCAGCGCGGCGATGGCATCGGAGTCATTGGGCACGGTCGTGGGTTGCGCTACCTTGTGGCGCGTTACCTCTTCACCGGCCGGGTCGTCAGCATTCGGCTCCCGATCGGCCGGGGCAAACTTAATTGCATCTAGCCGCTTCCCCTCCGTCGCCACATTGATTCCCCGTACCAGGTCGGGAAAATAGAGCGCCATGGAAGGCTCGGAACTCTCGTACTTCATCAGCCCTAGAAAGATAGGTCTTACAAACACGTAGCCGTTGGTGTCATCGCGGTCCAGCGCCGCTTCTCTTTCGCCGGGTGAGAGCCGCTTTAGCTTTAGCTCGACGGCGCGCACCATACACTCGGCGAAGTAAGAGGAAAAATCATCCTTCAAATCCGGCGCCAGCCTCGGCGCCTGGGCGGCTTTCTCGTAGAGCTGGCGTTTCACCGCGAGTACGTGCGGATATTGCTGGGGCAGCGGATCAAGCAGGAAATGCAAGAAGGCGTGCCTCACGATGTCCGTAGGAACATCATCCGAACCGCTCAGCACGATCGAGTAGTGCTCCCCGGAATTTCGCACGTTGGTGATGCGTCCGACGAGCGGCTCCAGAATGATGGTAAACGTTCTGTTCGTCGTAGCATCCTGAAGCTGCCGCAGATAACCCGTCGTCACAAAAACGATTTGCGAAACCGGGTCATGCACCTTTTCTATCTCCCGGTTATAAATGGGCTGCAAATCTCTCCAGAGGCGCCCGATTTTTTGTTCTTCGTAATAATTGGCGAGGATTTCGCTGAAGCCTTCGAGCGCCAGCACTTCCGTAGGCAGGTCGTCTCGCTTCAGCGTTATCTGGAACTTTGGCGCGGGCCCGGATAACAGCCCAAACCAGATGTACCGTGAGAGTGTGGCGCCCGAATCGCGAACCACATGCGCCTTGTAGAATTCCCTCACGGCGTCTACCGCCGGCCCTTGCTGATGCTGCATCTGCTCGCGAAGGCGCGCGCGTAACGGATGCCAGTTCTCCGCGCTTACGTTGGATTCGAATCCGGCCGCCAGCAGCGCGCACATGGTTGTAAACATGGCCTCACTGCCGTCGACGGTGATGTTCGTGACCGGCGCGGCCCGTCGAGGCGCAGGCGGTAGAGGCATCTGCCCATACATACGCAGCGGCCCGAGCAGGAGCACTGCTGACGCGCACGACGCTGCCAACACCCCACGTAGAAGCCGTTTTGCCATGAACTCTGCCGCAGTTCTCGCTCGACCTGGCTGCTCTCTCAACCGCTACTGCAACGTCGGAGGTGCGACAGACGCCCGGGTCTGCCACCCGACTTCTTCACCAAAATCCCCTGGGGCGCACGTTCCTGAGGCGGCCCTCGAGTATCTTGCCAATTTACAAGCGGGCTTCCTATCCGTCAAGGAATCAGCCTGAATCACCAGAATCAGAAAGCCGCTACGGCACGCCATCCAACTCTTGCAACGCGGGCAAGCATCTGTTACCAGTGAGGATGCGTCCACACCTGCCGTGGGATGGCTCGACTGTATGCGTTCCCTTCCTACAGAAATAATCGGCTCTTGCGTTGCCACGTGCGCGCTCGCAGTAATTTTATCGTCAGCACTCGACGCTCAACTCGTTCGCGAAGGAGTCGATCGGCGGACGCAGCACTCCACGGCGCAGTCCTCGACACAGGACTCCACTGCCGCGTCCGCTTCTTCCGGAAACATCCGCGTGTCGCAGGAAATTCAGCTTACTGGGGATTCTTCCTGGGTGGACACCGGCATCGACGTGCAAGCGGGCGAACACGTGGTCGCTTTCGCGAACGGGACGCTTCGCTACGCCGACCAGCAAACCGACACCACTCCCGCCGGCATTGCTCGCGGCTTTAAAGACCTTCTCCGAAATTTGCCCTTGAATGAAGCCGGCCGCGGCACCGTAATCGGCCGTATCGGCGACAAGGACACCTCGCAGCCGTTCCTCATCGGCGCGAAACGCGACCTCGTCTCGCCTATCTCAGGCCGCCTTTCGCTGGGTATCAACCAACTCAGCAGCGACACCGGCGACGGCACCTATTCGGTGCGCATCGAGATTTACGCCGCCGATGCCAATGCCGTCCTCTACACCGCCAAAGCCGTGCCCTCCATGCCCGGTCTCGACAATAGTCTTTTTTCGAGAATCCCGCGGCGCGTCGCCGATAAAGTGGGCGATCCCGGCGATATGGTCAACTTCCTGATCATCGGCACCCGAGAGGCCGTGGAAAAAGTATTTACGACCGCAGGCTGGGTCAGAGTCGACGCCAATGTTAAAGAAACCGTCCTCAACGGCTTCCTGGCAAGCATGTCCAAAGCGTCCTATCTCACCATGCCCATGAGCCCGCTCTATCTCTTCGGCCGACCGCAAGACTACGGCTGGGCCCACGCAGAGCCGATCTCCGTGGTCTCCTCGCGCAACCACTTGCGCATTTGGAAGGCGCCATTCGAGGTCAGCGGCCACACTCTCTGGGTCGGCGCCGCCACCCACGATGTCGGCTTCGATAAAGACCAGCGCAACAACGGCCTCACGCACAAAATCGATCCCGATATCGACCTTGAGCGCGAGTACGTGGAGAAAACACTTGCCTCGACAGGTCTGGTCGAGGAAGTCACCCACGTCCTACCGCAAAATCCCCTGCGAGAAGCCAAAACCGCGACCGGCGGCAGCTTCCATTCCAACGGCCAAGTCCTCGTCCTCAAACTCGGCGAACCTTCGCAGCACAGGTAGCGCGCACCTAGGTAGTCCCGCCGAACAACGCCTAAGCCGTGCGCTCCTAGAGAGCTCTAGAACACTGTTAAATCACTGAAACACAAATACTTAACAGGACGTGTGCTGTGTTTTCGAACATGTTCACAATAGTTCTTGACATGGCCCGCGATCATCACTACAATTTGAACATGTTCAATACGGCCATCCCCACTCCCAAAGCCCAACTCACGCGGTCTCACATCCTCTCTACCGCGCTCCGCGTCTTCCGCGAGCGCGGCCTCGAAGCCGCCACCATGCGAGAACTTGCTGCCGCCGCAGGCGCTTCCCTCGGTTCCGCCTACTACTACTTCCCCAGCAAGGAAGCCATCATCCAGGCCTACTACGACGACGTTCAGGACGAACACGCTCGCCGCGTGGCCGCAGCCCTCGCAGAAACTCACCGCAACCTCAAGGATCGCCTTCGCGCAGCTTTTCATTCCAAGCTTGACATCCTGCAAGGTGACCGCAAGCTTCTGAGCGCGCTCTTCCGTTATACGGGCGACCCGCAGCACCCGCTCTCCGTTCTCGGCGATGGTACCCGCAAAAATCGCCAGCAAAGCATGTCCGTCTTTTTCGCGGCAATCGCCGACGAGCGGCTTCCCGACGACATTCGCGCGATTCTGCCTTCCGCCCTTTGGGCTCTCCACATGGGCCTAATCCTCTATTTCATTTACGACCTGTCTCCCGGCCAGCAACGCACGCGTCGCCTGGTCGATGGTGTTCTCACCTTGGTCGTTCGCATTCTCGCCCTCGTAAAACTCTCCGTCTTAAAGCCCGTCCGCGGCAGCCTCCTAGCGCTGTTGCGCGATGCCGGACTCTTGCCGGAACCGGATTCCCCGCAAACGCTCTCGTTTCAGGAGTAACAACCATGACTACAAACTCATCCAGTCAACCGAAACCCACTCCAGAACACAATGGCTATAACCCAATCACCCTCGACGATTTGCAAAAATCAAGCCAATCCTCTCGCTCGGATTACTTCGGCGAACTGCGCGACCCGCTAGTTCGTTGTGTCGCCGTTCCACTCTTATTCTTCATCATCTTCGTAACTAGCAACCGAGAGCCGCTCGTCGCACCCTTAACGCTCCTGGTTCTTCTCGGTTGCCTCTTCATCCGCCTGGACCATCATCCTCGCCAGATTGCTGCTGTTCCATTGACGCTGGCGGGCATCAAACTCGCCTTTCAAATGGCCGACTCTTTGAATTCGTCCTCCGCAAACGCTTTATCCTTACGCGGGTTCTCGGATCCGGGATTTGTCTGGCTCCCGATGTTCTTCTCCGTCTGCCTCGTCTTCATTCCGCGGCGAGACTCCGTCACGTTCAGAATCATTCTCGCCGGCTCTTGTCTGCTCCTCGCCTCAGGGCTTCTCCCGGGGCAAGGATTCGTTGCCATCTTTTATTTGCTGGACACAACTCTGTTCCTCGCGATAGTCGTGGGAATATTCATCGATCTGAAGGCTCACGTGCCAGCTCCAGTCCACAGTAGCGTTGGAGCCGCACACTAGGCGGGCTGACTCTACAAGCGAGTTGCCAACCATTACGGACGGCGGCGCCTCGCAGCACGCAGGCGCCGCCGCTCTATTCGTTGATAGAAATTCGCCGAAACCGTAACAACCGAGGCGGCCGCCAAAAAGCTTCTCGCTCCCGCCGCGCTTCGTTTCTCGCGGCTTCGGCGCACGCAGTTGGAGAGGAAAGTTGCCCTATCTTGGAGTATGATGGCCGCCGCCGGGAAACCATCGGCCGGCCCGTCAGGAGCCCGGAGCCATTATGCCCGTCGCCAAGCCAGTCAACGAACCAGCCCGCGTCGCTGCGCTCGACCGCTATGCCATCCTCGATACCGACCCAGAGGAATCGTTCGACGATCTCACTCGGCTTGCGTCCTTTGTCTGCAAAACTCCCATTGCGCTTATCTCCTTGATCGACGACGACCGCCAGTGGTTTAAATCGCGCGTGGGCCTCGCCGCTACGGAAACACCTCGAGAGGTCGCCTTTTGCTCCCACGCCATTCTGCAAACGGATGTTTTTGTGGTTCCGGATGCCTTAAAGGACGAACGTTTTCGCGATAACCCTCTTGTCGTCTCAGACCCGCACATTCGCTTCTACGCCGGCGCCCCCCTCATCGACGAGTCTGGCTACGCGCTCGGCACGCTCTGTGTAGTGGATCAAACGCCCCGCGAACTGACGCCCGAACAACGCGAGGCTCTTAAGGCCCTGAGCCGGCTGATCCTCGCGCAAATGGAATTTCGCCGCAATCTGATCCTTTTGAAAGAAGTTCTAAGCGACCGCACCAAAGAAGAGCACGAGCGCGAACAAGAACTCCTTAAATTGCAGGCCACCCTGGTCCGCGTCCTCGGCCTTCGCAACTCCGTCTCGCCCACGTAAACAGCTGAACCAAAAACAATTTATTTTTATCTGTTTTCACCGAGACTTGACGCCGTGCGATGATCGAATCGCCGTTTGACCGCCAACAGGACGGCGATGAGTGCGGACCAAGCGAATACCGCCCAGACCACATGCGTTAGAGACGCCGAAATCTGCTGTTGGCTTTTGCTCACAAGATAAGATCGCTCGGCCACGATTTTTTCATATTCCTGATGGTTGCAACCTCTGTAGCTCACGCTGATAAAACCGAGCAGGGCCGGAAGCACTATCCCCAGTGGGAAGAGCCGTGACAGGAGTTCTCGTAGCTCTTTCCAAGGCAGGGCGGCCGCAATTCCCCGCAACGGGGTTCTCAGCCAAAAAAACGCCGCCAGGCCAATTACCAAGGAGATCGCAGCCCCGCAGAAATACGAAACGACTAGATAGTGCTCATTTGTCATCTTTGGGCTTCAGTGTGGCCACCAGAATCGTCATCAACACAAGGTAAATGGCCAATGTGAGAAAGATGTATTGCAATGAATCTCCCAGCCCTCCGGCCACAGCCCAAACGTACTCCATGAAGTGCTCGCCGGGCTTCACGTCCGGGCTCCCTGTAACCGCTTGTCCGACGACTCCGAAGATAAGCAAAAGCAAAAAGGCACGCCTGAAAAAAACCACTCCTCCGGGAATGGCCACCGTCCGAGACAACAATTCGCCCAAGCCGTGCCGCGCAAGCAAATAGACGAGAATCGCAAACACCACCGCAAAAGTGAGGACGACGATATGCACAACAAGCACTGGTGACAAAAGCCCTCCTCTGGGCTCGCGGATGTTGCCGCCCCTAGTTCCGCAAAGGATTTCACGGTGGTTTATGGCCGCGCTGCTGGCCGAGATTCTGTTCTTCGCGGGCCGCCTTGTCAATTCAATCCAAAATCGACTGCCCATCGCTCGCTTCCCGCACTTCTCTTCCAGGCTCTAGCAGTTAGGCAGCGCCCACCGCCCGCCGCAACACATCCCGCGAAATATTCGCCCCGCTAACAACCAGTACAACGTTGGCGCCAAATTCCGCGCCGTTCGCGAGCAACGCTGCCATACTCGCCGCCCCCGCCGGCTCCGCCAAAACGTGCTCCTCAACAAGCAAAATCTCAATCGCCCGCAACATCTGCTCCTCGCCAACAAGCACCACGTCATCCACGAGACTCTTCACGTCGCGCACATTCGCGGCGTCCGGAGTGCGCGTCGCCAACCCATCCGCAATCGTGTCGCAAGTCTCTGTGCCCACAACTCGATCTTCCTTCCACGACTTGTAGTACGCCGGCGCTCTCTCCGCTTGCACTCCGACAATCTTCACTCGCGGCGCAAGCTGTTTCGCTGCCGCCGCAATTCCGCGAATCAAAGCGGTATCACCCATCGGCACCACAATTGCGTCCACGTCCGGAAGCTGCTCCAGAATTTCGCAACCGATTGTCCCCGGCCCTGCCGGCAAATCCGCATCCGTCGCATCATTCAAAAAATAAACACCCGGCCGCGCTGCATACTCGCTCGCTGATTCGAACGCCGCCGCCAAATCCGCACCGCCGCTCTCGACAATCTGAGCCCCCAGCGCTGCAATCCTCCCCCGCTTTACTGGATTGCATCCCGCAGGCAAGAAAATCCGTGCCTTCACTCCGAGCAGTTTCGCAGCATAGGCCACCGCCGCCCCATGATTCCCCGTGCTAGACGCAATCACTTCCTCAAGGCACCCCTTCTTCAATCGCGTCGCCAAAGCCCACAAAGCCCCGCGCACCTTGAACGATCCAGTAGGCAATTCCACCTCCAATTTCAAGTGAACGCGCTTCCCCGCCAGATCACTCAAAGAAGGGGCTCCAATCAACCGCGTCACGGCAAAGTGTTTCGCCAGAAACTCTTGCGCCTTTCGTATGGATGCCAGTTCTGGTCGGATTCGCAAGTGCACCTCACAGCCCAAACGTGGCGACCTTCTAGGGGCTTGATTGTATGCCGGGCAGCCAACACTCAGGTACATGCGGCAGCACGTCGATCATTTGGTTCGTTTCGGCTCGAACGGCAACCGCAATTTTCAGACTTGCCAGATTCTGTTGGTGGGGGCAATCCCTTAGCAAGCGTGCTACCAGCGCGAACCAGTTCTGCGCCAACCGCAACAGTTCTCGGTTGGTCTTGTCAGCAAAGCCAGCTTCGGGAACTGTTAAGCCAGTGTATCCATGAGAGGCCTCTTCGAACGCGGCCATGGCTGCCTCGCGGGCTACCGTCGGAAAATGGTTAAGGAATTCATCAAGCGTCTGGCCAGCCTCGATATAGTCCAGCAGCACTTGAAACGGCACTCGCGTCCCCGCAAAGACACAGTCCGCCGAGAATTTCCTCGTTTTTCACCATGACGCTCGAGGCCATGGATTTGTTCTCGGCGGCGAGTCTAGCAAGAAACAAACGATGCGGACCCACGACCGCAGCGACCTAAACACCTGGATTCGTCGCAAAGACTCATCTCATCGGGCTCTCCAGCAGCGCGTTCAATAGGCCGGCAAGTTGCGATTCCTGACGCAAAACAGCCTGTTCATGGGTCGCGGCGCCATCGCTGTTGGCAAGCCGCGCAAGATTAGCCGCTAGATTCTTCACCGCTACGTCGTGCGGAACGTACGTTCGATCCGTTGGCATGACGGCCTCCCAACCCGATTCCGTGCGCCGTAGTTCCCACTGAACTTTTTCCCGCCGGCGCTTCACCTGAGTTGCTCCGCCTCCCATGAACACTTTCGAATCAACCACCAACCGCGCCCACCCGCGATCGCGTTTCACGTCGATCCGCTCCACATTGAATTGCTCGACGATCACTATCGGCCGCTGATTGTTCAAGGGATCATCGGTCGACAGGGCACTCCCCAGTGCGTCGCTCAATTCGGAGATGCCTTCCGCCACTTCTTCGCGCGTGGGAGGCTTATTTCCCGCGGCAACGATGACGCTCGCTGGAATCTCGAAAGCCCCCTCAGCTTTCTTCGTTCCGGACCACTCGGGCGCTGCTGGCGGCCCATAAATCGCCGGACTTTTCTGCGGCCGGTTCGAAGAGCGATTCGCTGCGGTGATGCGTTCCTCGTCAGCCGTCCCCACAACTCGCCGTGCAGGGCCATTCGAATCCGTGGAGGCGCCCGCCGTATTCGTCGCCGTCACAACTCCTCCGCTTTCCACTTTGTAGCGATAAAATCGCGGCCTTCCCCTCGACCTCCAATACGCCGATTCATAGTCCTGCGACTCCATCCCCGTCCTCACGAGGCTGTAAAAACTGTGCTGCAGCGGATCGACAACAATTCCGACGTGCCCGGGCCACGCGATCAAGTCACCAGTGTGCGGATTTTTCACGCGCTCGAAATTCTCGTGGCCTGCATAAATCTCGAAGGAACTCGCATACGGATATTCGTATCCTGCCGTCGCGTAAATCTGGTGAACGGCGTGCGAGCAGTCCCGCATACCGGCCTCTGGCGCATCCTGTTGCCACGCCACGTCGACGATCGAGCGCCCCTCCTCAATGCTCAACAATCGCCCGCCTGAATCAGTCTTGTGCACCGGCACCGCAACTTGCGCCAATGCAGGCGCAGCTGTTATTGAGCACACGCAAATTACTCCCAGGCACATCACAAACAAAACGCCAAGGAAATTGCCTGCTTCACGCCATACAATTCTCGTCAACATGTTGCCCATCCACATGGGGATCTCCAACGCTTTCGGGCGAAGCAACGCCTTCTCTCTAGAAAACACTGAGGACCGGAGGAGGGCAATGGGACTTGTCCTGGGCGTAATGGGCCGGTCGGCCAGGAGCCCAGAAGTCTTTCCACTACGGACCAGTATTTGGTTGGATTCGAGATACGAGCCAAAGGTTCTCGTGGGAATTTTGGAAGGTCCGGCGATTCCATGCCATCGCTAATCGCCTTTGGTCTGACCCGAATGCGCTTCTACGATCAAGCCCGTCGCCCGGAAGCCGGGCATGATGTAAAGCCTGGTTTCGCCCGCGCCCCACTCATTCAGCGCCTTCCCCGGCTTCTCACTCGTTTGCAGTCTGCGGCAGCGACATCATTCTCCCGTGCTGCTCTGCAAGGCGTCCAAACGCATACCAATAGTTGGCATCGGGCTCCTCGAGATTTCATTGATCCATAGCCCGGATCTACAGTTCGCGCGCTTCTTTTATTTTTACTCTGCACCTCTGCGTTATCTCTATTCTTGCTTTGGCCGTTTGCTTCCGAGGTTACTTCTTCACTTCTCAACCCGCTGCCGCAGCAGTTTCTTTTGCCCTCGAAGCCTTCCAGAGCTGAATGTACGGCTCCAAATCCGTCATCATTTTTTGGAATTGGGGCAGGTCCAGCGATTGCGCGCCGTCGCTGATTGCTTTTTCAGGCGCGGGATGCACTTCAACGATCAAGCCGTCCGCGCCAATCGCTACGCCAGCGCGCGAAACGGCCGGCACCAGGCTGCGCTTCCCGGTTGCGTGGCTCGGATCGAGAATCACGGGAAGGTGCGTCAATTCGTTCAGCGCGGGAATCGCCGCAATGTCGCACGTGTTGCGCGTCTCGGTTTCGAACGTGCGAATGCCCCGTTCGCATAAAATCACGTCGGAATTTCCATGCGCCACGATATACTCCGCGGACATCAACAGCTCCTTGATAGTTCCGCTCATGCCGCGCTTTAACAATACGGGCCGCCCGCACTTTCCCAGCGCCTTGAGCAGCATGAAATTCTGCATGTTGCGCGCGCCTACTTGCATGATGTCCGCGTACTTCGCAACTAAATCGACATCACGGTCGCTCATCACTTCCGTGATGATCGCCAGGCCCGTGGCCTTCTTCGCCTTCTGCAGCAATTTCAGCCCTTCTTCTTCCATGCCCTGAAAGTCG
>Ga0207103_10055_pt1 | contig 18086 bp, 14 predicted proteins | sample Alteio_BWMinHeat_81_FD_153546 | JGI IMG/M metagenome (GOLD analysis project Ga0207103, IMG submission 153546) | Enriched cells from forest soil in Barre Woods Harvard Forest LTER site, Petersham, Massachusetts, United States -... | ecosystem: Environmental > Terrestrial > Soil > Temperate forest >...
ACACAAAAAGTAGCTTTATCCATGTTCCCAATGGGGCCTACCTTGAAGGCAGAATTTCCCGAAATAGAGAACTTCACCAGGATACATTGGGACAATAAGTATCAACTGACGCAAAATGCGAAACGGCTATTTCTGCCACAGGTATTTTTTGTCGACTCAACGTTTTTTAAAATATTTGATTTTAAAGTTATTCGGGGTGATGCGCAAGCTGCCTTATTAAAACCGCACTCCGCATTGATCACCGAAGAAACGGCGAAAAAGCTATTTGGCGATGCAGACCCGATTGGTAAAACCATAACGCATTATGGCGACGATACCGTGACTTTCGCGGTGACAGGCATATTGGCCAACATACCAAAAAACTCGCAGTTGCAGTTCGATGCATTGTTTTCATTCAGCAGTATTTACAAACCCTGGATGTTTACCAACTGGGGCGGCAATTGGCTGGATACATACCTTGAGCTGGCGCCGGGCACAAATGCTGCCGCGTTGGATAAGAAATTTCCTGATTACCTGAAAAGACACCTAAAAGGCGACGGTTGGAAATATTATAAATTGTTTACGCTTCCGATAAAGGACGTCCATGCAAATGCAGCCGACATCGGCCTTGATTACATCAATTATCAAAAGTTTGATAAAAGATCGACCAACCTGTTTGCCATAATCGCGCTGATTGTGCTGGTTATAGCCTGCGTTAATTTTATAAATCTGTCAACCGCGCGTTCGGCGGAAAGAGCTAAAGAGGTTGGCATCCGCAAGTCCATCGGCGCTTATCGTTTCCAACTGGCCCTTCAATTCCTTGGCGAAACGGTGATAATCGCCCTGATGGCGCTGGTGTTTTCCATTATACTGGTGCAACTGGCTTTACCTTATATCAACCATCTGAGCGACCGGGACATTTCGTTTAATATTTTTGGCAGCATTAAGGTTTTGGCGACCGTTTTAGGCGGTACAGTTTTAATAGGTATCATTTCAGGGATATACCCGGCTATCTATTTATCCTCGTTCAGGGCTTCACGGGTTTTAAAAGGTTCGGTGCAGGTGGGTAAAAACAAAGGCTCGTTACGAAATGTACTGGTGATCACCCAATTTGCAAGCGCCATTTTTCTGATGATCGCCACTGTATTTGTGCTGAAGCAACTAAGTTTTATGCAGCAACAAGACCCTGGCTATAACCGCGACCAGATTGTAAACATTCCGTTGGATGGTGTTACAACCAAAAAATACGACCTGTTAAAAAAAGAGTTGTCCGGTAATCCACTGGTAACGGGCGTAACGGCATCGCAGGATATCCTGGGCAGCCATTTGGATCAAACCGGGGTTAGCTTCAGGCCCTCATTCGGGCCAAAGATGGATTTGGGCACAACTCTTTTGGTGGTGGATCCCCATTACCTCGATTTGTACAAGATAAAATTAGCTGCCGGCAAAAACTTTTCGGACGGCAAAATACCGGATTTCAGGCAATTTATTGTTAACGAAGCGCTGGCGAAGGAATTGATGAAGGATTACCCAAAAAAAGCCGCTCACCGATTTAATCGGGCAACGATTTGGATTTGATTCTGTGTCGACTATCGTCGGCATCGCCAAAAACTTCAATTTTAACTCGCTGCAATATAAAATTGAGCCGATGTTCCTGGTTGCTGCACAACACTCCGGTTTCAGGGACGTTTCGGTAAAGATCAACGGCAAAAATACCGCCGCGGCAATAGCCTTTATCAAATCGACATGGGATAGCGTTTACCCCGATTATCCGTTTGAATACCAGTTTCTGGACGATCATTTTAATGATGTTTATAAGGCCGATAACCAGGTGAGCCAAATTGTGGGGATTTTGGCCGGCCTCGCCATTTTTATATCTTGTTTGGGTCTTTTTGGCCTGGCGTCTCATTCCGCCGAAAAACGGGTGAAAGAAATAGGGGTGAGGAAAGTTTTGGGCGCATCGGTACAAAATATCACGCTGATGCTCTCAGGCAACTTTTTGAAGCTCGTATTGCTGGCCAACCTGATCGCGTGGCCATTTGCCTGGTATGGGGTGTATAAATGGCTGCAAACCTATGCGTTTCGAATTGATATCCAATGGTGGATATTCGTTATTGCCGGGCTGGCGTCCATAATGATCGCTTTCTGCACGGTAAGCCTTCAATCAGTTAAAGCTGCAATTGCTAACCCGGTGAAGAGCCTTAGAAGTGAGTAGGATGTCTGAACCTGGATTAAGCTGATTAAATTACGCTGATATTTAGTTTCAATATAATCACAAAAATCAGGTTAATCTGCGGTTCAGACACATTGTATCATAACCGTACGCTCCGTGTTACATAAGCGAACAGTTTTTATAAAAGGTTCATCATCTAAATAACTGATTGTTAGTTGCTTGTCTTTTTGGTATGTTATTGATGCACTTGTGCCATAATGAATTGACCCATGTGTGAACGATTTTATTTAATAACTTAGAACGGTCAATTCACAAAATTATTAACGCATTATTCATCTATTACAAATGTTATCATTACAGCATATCTCGAAATACTACCAGGTTGGCGGAAATAAAAACCTGATATTGAACGATATTAACCTCGAAATTGATAAAGGGGAGTTTATTTCGATCATGGGCCCGTCCGGTTCGGGAAAATCAACATTGCTTAATATTATCGGGATGCTGGATGAACCATCAGAAGGCTACCATTATTTTATGGAGCAAGCCGTGCACCAGCTAAAAGAAAAACAACGTTCGGCTTTGTATAAACAATACATCGGCTTCGTTTTCCAGGCGTATCACCTCATCGACGAACTGACCGTTTATGAAAACATCGAAACCCCGCTCATTTATCAGGACTTCAAAAGCAGCGAGCGCAAAGCAATGGTGGCCGACATCCTCGACCGTTTCCAGATCGTAGGTAAAAAAGATCTCTTCCCGGCACAATTGTCCGGTGGGCAGCAGCAGTTAGTTGGCATAGCCCGGGCTTTGATTGCCAGGCCCCAATTGATTTTAGCCGATGAGCCCACGGGGAATTTAAACTCTAAACAAGGTGAAGAGATCATGGAGCTTTTCCGCAAACTGAACAAGGAGGATGGTGTAACCATTATACAGGTTACGCACTCGGAAAAAAATGCCGAATACGGCACCCGGATCATTGACCTGCTTGACGGCAAGGTATCGTCATCACGCAAATTTTAATAATAACATCAATACAAGACAGACAAGATGCGATTCAGTAAATATTTTCTAACATTTCTATTTTTAACGGTTTGCTTTTGGGCACATGCGCAGCAGCAGCCGGCTACGCTTACACTGCAACAATGTATCCAAATTGCTATTAAAAATAACCTCACGGCCAAACAGGATTCTCTCACCGCCGAACAACAGCGTATTAACTTTCTGCAAGCCAAAGAGAACCTGCTTCCATCAATTAATGGTTCTGCCAACCGGGCGCTTACATCGGGCAGGGCGCTAAACCCGGTTACCAATGCCTATATTACTCAATCGGTAACATCCGATAACTATAATGCAAACGCCAGCGTTACTTTGTTTAATGGCCTTGCCTTGCAAAATGCAATAAAGCAGGCTTCACTGGCATTCCAGGCAGGCAAAATGAATTTCCAGGCAGCCAAGGATATCGTTACCGTAAATGTGATTACCAATTATCTGCAGGTGCTCGACGCCAGGGATGTGCTAAACCAGGACACCAGCCAATTGGCTGTAGCAAAGCAAAACCTCGACCGGTCGGAAATACTGGAAAGCCATGGCGACAATAAATTTGCATCTGATGTGTACGACTTACGGGGATCATATCAATCGGCAAAGGTTAACCTTGTGAGTGCCCAAAATACGTTGGATGCCACCATATTGAGCTTGTACCAATTGATGAACGTTCCTTACAATAAAGATACACAGCTGCAGGCGCTTAATGCTGAGGACCTGCAGGGAGACAATGGTATTAATCCTGACGATGTGTACAATACTGCACTAACAAGTCTTGCCCAGATGAAAGCTGCCACCTTATCGCGCCAAAGCGCTGAAAAGGAGGTTGGTTATTACCGGGGTTTGTTATGGCCCCAACTTACCCTCGGCAGCGGGATTAGCACCAACTATTCTAATTTAAACACAGGGAGTTATTACAGCCAGTTCAGAAATAATTATGGTACGTATGTACAGTTTGGCCTAAACGTCCCGATTTTCACTAACCTGTACCGGCGGAATAATATCGCACTGGCTAAACTTAACTTGCAGAACCAGCAATATATTGAGGATAACACGAAGATAGTACTTAAGCAAAATATCGAACAAGCCTATTACAACATGGCCGGGGCTTACAAACGTTACCAGGCTTTGCTTGATGAAACAAAAGCGTATAGCGAAAGCTTCCGGATATCTAAAATACGCTATGAGGCGGGCGTGCTTAATTCCGTTGATTTTGTAACCTCCAAAAACAATATGGATGGCGCTAACCTGGCTTTGATCAGCGCCCGTTATGATTACCTGATCTACAGCAAGATATTGGATTATTACCAGGGTAAACTGGCAAGTTTTTAACAATCATTTTGTTTTTACAAATTGTTTTCTACATTTACCGCAGAAAACAAGACATCCGGTCCCCATTCGATTTTTTTTCGGCGGGGGACCGGATTCCTAATTTTATGGGGGTAGCGTTAAACCTTTCAAACAGAAACCCATCCTAATTGTTAAAACCGTATTTACACATCGCCATGAAAAGAATCTTTACAACAATTGCTATTATAATAAGCTGTTTCCAGTTCGCTTTGGCACAAATAATACCATCATTTCAATTTGGGTTGAAAGCCGGGGCAAACCTTTCGAGTCTTCAAACAAGTGCGTCGGCAACTTTTGCCACCAGTAACCAGGCAGGTTATCTGGGCGGTATATGGGCGCGTTTCGGCGCTTTAGGGTTCAATTTTCAGCCCGAGATGTATGTTACATCCAAAAACGTTGACATTACTACCCAGGGCGGCGGCACAACCAGCGCCAAATTTACCAGCCTGGATGTGCCCTTGCTTGTCGGCGTTAAAATTGGTGCATTTGGCATAGGCGGACGGTTGTACACCGGGCCACTTGTTTCATTCGCGCTGGATAAAAGTCAATCCTTAGGCGGTGCCGTAGGGAAGGCCTTTAGCCTCGACTACCAGGATCAGAATTTTGCGTGGCAATTTGGCGCCGGCCTGGATATTAAGCGCATTTCCGTCGATCTTCGCTACGAGGCAGGTATCACCAAGCAAACTTACGGTTATAACCAAACGCGGGTAAGTCTGTTTAATGTGAGCCTGGGCTACAGTCTTTTTAAACTTTAATTGCGATTTTGTAGCGTAGCGCTACAAGCGCTATCCGGCACATACGGGATTACACCCTGCTACTTCTCTGAATGTCAATAACTTACGACCGACAAGATTTTGTAAGCGACAAAACCATGTCACCACATTCAGGTGGTTTGCCCGAAGTTCAAATAGCCGGGAGATTTGCGAAAGTCCGCCTTTTTACTTCTTTTTCCCGCCAAAAACAGAGAAGCTTACATACCGTTTGGGATTCGCCTTCAAATCGATAAACAGGGCGTTAAGGCTGGCGGTTACGTCCTTTAAATTATCATAAACCTGCTTATCATTAAGTAATTGACCTAAAGTTCCATTAGTCGAATTCATTTTGGCGATGGTAGCCTGCAGATCGGCGACAGCCTTACCGGCATTATCCAATGTTTGTTTAAGGTTTGCCGATGCAATATCATTGCTTACTTTGTCAAAGTTAGTGGTGATACTGGTTAAATGGGCCGAACTGGCCTTTAGGTTGGACGTCACCGTTTCAGTGTTCGCCATTATCGCGTTGATGTGCGTGGTTTGGGTGCTAACAAGCGCATCTATCTTTTTAGTAGTCCCTTCGAGCGTTTGCAACGAGTTGGCGATGCTCATAAAGCTTCGATCGACGTTTTTTTGAAAATTCGGGTTCAATATCTTATTGATAGCTGCAAGCGACGAATCTAACTTATTGACCAGGCTTTCCGCCTTTGTTTGGATCGGCTGGAGGTTGTCCATGATGCTACCCTCTATCTCGGCTTTTAGCGTATCCTTATCTTCGGCAAAGATATTGCTGTTGCCCTCCTCAAAAATGATTGCTTTTCCGGCCAAAAATCCGGCACTGCCGAGTTTTGCGATCGTATTTTTTGGCACATTATATTGCCTGTCAATGCTGATTTCAACCATGGTGCTACCGTTTTTTTGCAGTTTCATTTTTGAAACCCGCCCGATTTGAAAACCGTTAACCAAAACGGGTTTTGATACAGTGAGTCCATCCACGCTGCTGTATGTGGTGTAAAATTTGTTGGCCCCGCCAAAAACATCCTCTCCCCTGAGAAAGCTATACCCCAGTATCAGCGTGGTTATACCGATGGCCGTTAAGGCGCCAATTTTTGTTTCGTTTGATATTTTCAATTTGTAAATGTTTATGGTTGTGACGCGGATTCGACTTCGCTTTTATAACTTTTTAAGGCCCTTATTATTGAAGCCACGATCTCGTCCTGTCCCTTTTCCGAATTCAGGTAAGCTTCATCCTCGGGATTATTAATATACCCTGTTTCAATAAGTACTGCCGGCATGGCGCTGTGGCATAAAACCAACACCCCCTGTTCCCTTATTCCCTCAATCTTTCTTCCATCTGCGGTAAACTCGGAAACCAGCAACTGGGCAAGGTGGATGCTTTGTTTCCGGTACTTGCGTTTGTATTCGTTCATTAAGATCATCGCCGCGGGGTCGTTAGGGTCAGGGTCCGAGTTCATTTCCTGGTCAGATTCTACCAGGTTTTCCTTGATGGCCTTTTCTTCCTCCCTCGTGCGGTGAAAACCGTATACCAATATCAAAACGCCTTGCCCTGAACGGTCAGGCACGTCGACATAATGGTACACCGGCTTATGATGCTTGTGCCCGACGAGTTCCCGTATACGTTTGTCACCAAGCGAATTACAGTGAAGTGATATAAAAAGATCGCCTTTATTGGCGTTAGCAATGTCAGCGCGCTTTTGCCATGCAACGTCTTCTTCGGTGCTGCGTGTTAGAACGGCCTTTACACCGTCCATCTGTTTTTCTATGGCTTGCTGCAATTTAAGCCCTATGGCAAGCGTTACATTTCTCTCAAAGGAATAGGAACCCGGAGCACCCGGCGAGAAGTGACCTATTGCGCCTTCCGGGCGCACACCATGTCCCGGATCGACAATAATGGTTTTGATACGGTAGCCGCTGTCGACAACGGTATCCTTTTGAGGACTAATATTTAATGCGAAAGAAGCGAATGGAAGAGATGCCCACACCAACAATAAACCACAAATCAATCTTTTCAATGCCTTATTTTTCATTAATTTTGAACGCTGTTAACTATTTCTGCAAAAATACTATTCGTAATCTATTTTGAAATTCAAAAGCTGTTTTTTTCTGCTTGCAATAATATTAATAGCTCATGCGAAAGCACTTTCGCAGACTGCGCCTGTTAACACCCCCAACCGAATTACGGACAGTATTTCAAGGGCAGATACTATTAAAAACCACAAACCTCCTAAAGGTAAGCCTTCTAACGGAAAAACACCAATAAAAAGTGCAGCGGATACCACAAAAAAGACAGGCGAATTACAATCGGAGGTAAAGTCGCATGCGGACGATTCGACCATAGTTGACCAGGACCGTGAGATCACCTATTTATACGGGAAGGCACGCGTTACCTATGAAGACTTTGAATTAGACGCCGATTATATAAGAGTGGATCAAAAAAACCACCTGCTTTTTGCAAAGGGGAGTATTGACCCAATCACAAAACAATATGTCGGCAAGCCGATCTCGAAACAAGGCAAAGAGGATCCGATACTTTCCGACTCGTTGCTGTTTAATTATAAGACAAAAAAGGGGAAGATTTATAACCCGGTGTCGCACCAGGGCGAGGATTTTTTCTCAGGGGGTGAATCAAAAAAAATTGACAGCAACGAGGTAGCGGTTAAAAATGTTCTTTTTAGCACGTGTGATCTTCCGTACCCCGACACCCATTTTGGCATCGTTATCACCAAAGGTATTATCGAAAAGAACCGTATTATTTCCGGCCCTGCGTACCTCGAAATTGAAGGAATACCGTTGCCGCTGGCTATTCCATTTGGCTTTTTTCCAAAACCCGACTCAAAAACGTCGGGGGTTATTATACCAACCTTCGGCGAAGACCAAAAGCTTGGTTTTTATTTGAGAAATTTCGGTTACTATATCGTGGTGAACGATTACCTGGATCTCACCACTACGGGGACGCTTTATTCCAAAGGTTCCTACGAGCTGAACGAGGAAATGACCTACCGGAAACGGTACAAATATGACGGAAACATTTCCCTGAGCTACGGATCGCACAATTACGCCTTAGAAGGGGATCCTCCCACAAAAGATTTTAATGTTACCTGGTCCCATAGTCAAAACCCCGATGCCAGCCCCGGAAGTACATTCAGCGCCTCGGTAAATGCCGGTACATCTACTTTTTACCAGAACAACCCGGCCTACAGCAACTTTAACCAACAGGCGCTTACCCAAAATAGCCTGCGGTCGTCCATTAACTACAGCCGCACCTGGGAAGGAACGCCTTTTAACTTAAGCGTGGGCCTTTCACATAGCCAGGACCTCAGCTCCAAAACGGTTTCCCTGCAATTACCAACGCTGAGTTTTTCGATGGCTTCCATAAGTCCTTTACAGCCAAAAGAAATGGTTGGCGAGCCCAAATGGTGGCAGAAAGTTACGATCAGCTATTCCCTGCAGGCCACAAACTCGATAAACGATCTGCCCGAATCGGAGTTATTCCAGGGCAATTACCTCATCAAAAACCTGCAAACCAGCATCGTGCATAACATACCGGTTGGACTGAGTTTGAACGTTTTTCATTATTTCCAATTCAGCACTAATGTAAACTACACCGAGCATTGGTATTTGAAAACTATCCGGAAATCATTCGCAAGGGGAAGTATTTCCGGCCTCGACTCCATGATCACCGATACGGTAAACGGGTTTAGGAGGGCCGGTATTTATAACCTGAGCACCAGTCTTTCAACAAAGATTTACAGCGAAATAGATTTCAAAAAAGGGAACCTGATAGCGATAAGGCACGTGATGACCCCATCTCTCAGTTTTGCGTACAACCCCGATTTTTCGTCCCCCGGATATGGTTATTATAAGTCGGCAGTGAGCAATGCCACCCTCCCTTATCCGTATACCAGCCAAACCTATTCTATTTTTGAAGACGGTTTTCCATCGGCCGGAAAACAGGCTGGTATCGGGCTGAGTATTGACAATACCCTGCAGGCAAAATTTAAGCCCAAAACAACGGATACGTCAGGGAAGCCCCGTAAGGTTGACTTGCTACAAGGATTTAGCGTATCTACATTTTATAACTTTGCACAGGATTCGCTCCAATTATCGCCCATTTCTTTTTCGGCCCATACCGCCATTTTAAATCAAAAAGTGAACCTCACCTTTTATGGTTCATTCAATCCATACGTAAACCAGGTGCTCGACTCGATTTCAAATGGACAGGTATTGAAATACACCCGCGAGATCAACCAGTTTACCTGGCAGCATGGCCGGTTCCCCACACTTACGGCATTCAGCTTTTCGATGAGCGGAAGTTTAAACTCAACTACATTTAACCCGCGTCCGCCGGTCACGCCGGGAAGTACATTGCAAACCGTTAATCCCCAGCAGGCGCAAAGGCTGGCAATGATCAACAGCGACCCTAGCGCTTACGTTGATTTCAACGTTCCGTGGAACCTGTCGTTCAATTACAGTTTCAGCTACAACAATAATATCGTCAATACCAATGTTACCAATACGGTTATGTTGAGCGGCGACGTGAACGTTACGCATGGATGGAAAGTGCAATACAGCACTACCTATGACCTGAGGGCCCTGAAATTAAGCGGCGTGCCGCAGTTTACCATTTACCGCGACCTGCACTGCTGGGACCTGAATGTACAATGGGTGCCATTTGGGTATTACAAATCATATAACATAACTTTGAAAGTGAGAGCATCTATCCTGCAGGACCTGAAGCTGAGCAAACGAAGTGACTACACCAACAACCAAAATTTTAACGAGTAACAATGCTTGCTGAAATAATCACTATTGGCGACGAGATCCTGATCGGGCAGATCGTCGACACGAATTCGGCGTGGATGGCCAGGCAGCTTAATGATATCGGCATCCGTGTTAAACAAATATCATCCGTTTCCGACGACCGGCAGCATATTTTAACGGCGCTGAAAGAGGCTGCAGGCCGGGCCGACCTTATTTTGATCACCGGCGGCCTGGGCCCAACAAAAGACGACATTACAAAAAAGACACTTTGCGAATATTTCGGCGTGGGCTTGGTAACGAACCAGGGAGCGCTGGACAACGTTGAGCGGATTTTTATGCGGATCAGAGGGGCACTAACCGAGTTACTGGATGTAAACCGGCAGCAAGCACTTGTGCCCGAAAATTGTGAGGTAATACAGAACAAAAACGGTACGGCACCCTGCATGTGGTTTAATGAAGGAGGTAAAATTTATGTTTCGATGCCGGGTGTGCCGCATGAGATGATGTATTTGATGGAGGGCGACATTCTCCCGAGACTAAAATCAGCGTTTAAACTGCCGGCAATCGTGCACAAAACGATATTGACCGCTGGAGAGGGCGAATCATACCTCGCGAACCGCATTGCCGATATTGAAGATTCCCTGCCGTCGCACATTAAATTGGCTTATTTGCCTAAGCCAGGGCAGGTCAGGCTTAGGTTGAGCGGGTATGGCGAAGACGAGGTGAGCCTGAAAAGAGAAGTAAATATTTATGCCGGCAAAATAGTTGAGCGAATTAAAAATGTTGTTGTAGCGCAGGAGGATATACCGATTGAAAAAGCGATACTAAACTCCATGGAGCAAAAAGGTTTTACCTTATCGGTCGCCGAAAGCTGTACCGGGGGCTACATTTCTCACCTGTTTACCCAGCATCCCGGGGCCTCAAAAGTATTTTTTGGCGGTGGAGTTACCTACTCAAATGAATTAAAACAAATGATTTTGGGTGTTAAAAAAGAAACTTTAGACCAGTTTGGGGCGGTAAGCGAAGAGGTGGCCAGGGAAATGGTTGCGGGCGCACTGGCGAATTTTAAGTCGGACTATGCCATTGCCGTTACCGGTATTGCGGGGCCTGATGGAGGCACACCCGAAAAGCCTGTCGGTACCGTTTTTATCGCGGTAGCAAATATCAACAAAACCTTTGCAAAGAAATTAACATTTGGTAATAAAAGGCAGCAAAACATCGAAAGAAGCGCGATTTCAGCTTTGAATATGTTGAATACTTTAATCAACGAAAGTGGAAATTAATCGGAAAATCCGTTAATTTTGGCCATCAACACTAAGTATTATCTATGGCTAAATATAAACTGTTACTGCCCAAAATGGGGGAAAGTGTTGCAGAAGCAACCGTGATCAGGTGGACTAAGCGTCCCGGCGATCATGTTGAGGCTGACGACACAGTAATGGAAATTGCCACGGATAAAGTTGATTCCGATGTTCCCTCGCCAGTCTCGGGTAAATTACTGGAACAGCTTTGCAACGAAAACGATGTGGTGCAGGTAGGGGCGGTTATTGCAGTTATAGAGACCGCCGAAGCAGAGGAAGTTACCGAAACATTTACAGCACCGGCGCCTCCGGTTGCAGCGCCTGTTCGGGAAGAACCAGCGCCAACGTTTCATATCCCCGTGATGCCTGCTGCCACGCCGGTAGCAAAAGAACCTGAACGGCCATTTTTTGAAGCCCCGTCGGTCGCCGAAACTCCGCCAGCGCCCGTTGCTGAACCCGAACGGCACTTTTTTGAGGAATCGGAGCCCGAAAAAACTGAACCAGAAGACACGAAGCAACCGATATTTGCCGAGCAGCGTGAAGACGTTGCACCGCCGGTGCCTTATGTTGCGCATTTGGAAGAGCAGGAAACGCCAAAAACTGAAGAAGCACCAAAAGGAGAAGGGCGGTTTTATTCGCCACTGGTAAAAAATATTGCCGCACAAGAAGGCATCAGCAATGACGAACTGGATAAAATACCTGGTACGGGCGCCGAGGGCCGTTTAACCAAAGATGATCTTTTAAATTATATCCAAACCCGATATCAGCCTGTATCAACACCGGAGCTGCCACCGGTTGATGAAGAGCCCGCGCCGTCAGCTGTTGAATCAGTTGCAGAAGAACCTACAGCTGTGGTTCATGAAGCTGTAGCAGAAGAAGAAACGTCGCCGGCTATCAGCGCTGAAACAATACAGCCAGAGCCGGTGTCGGTGGCTGAACCGCAGAAAGCGGAGCCCGTGCCCGAGCCTGTATTTGAGACGCCAAAACCGGAGCCTGCACCCGAACCTGCTAAGCCGGAGCCTGCGCCTGAAAAACCGCAACCGGGACCGGTTTTTGAGACGCAGAAACCGGTTGCCGCCACCGAAACGAAAACCAGCGCCTCTATGTCAGGAGGGGATGAGATCATAGAGATGGACCGCATGCGCCGCCTTATTGCCGACCATATGGTAATGAGCAAGCATACCTCGCCGCACGTGACTTCGTTTGTTGAGGCAGATGTAACCAACCTGGTGCTATGGCGCGAAAAGATAAAAGGCGCTTTCGAAAAACGCGAAGGTGAGAAGATCACTTTTACTCCATTGTTCATCGAAGCGGTGGTACGATCGATAAAAGATATGCCGATGATCAACGTACAGGTAAACGGTACGCAGATCATCAAAAAGAAAGATATCAATATCAGCATGGCGACGGCGTTACCCAGCGGTAACCTGATCGTTCCGGTTATTAAGCGGGCTGATGAATTAAACCTGATCGGTCTTACAAAATCGGTAAATGACCTTGCAAATCGCGCGCGAATTGGTAAGCTAAAACCAGATGATACGCAGGGTGGTACATTTACGATCACCAATGTCGGTTCGTTCGGTAATGTGATGGGCACGCCGATCATCAACCAACCCCAGGTAGCTATTTTAGCTGTCGGCGCTATCCGTAAAAAACCGGCGGTAATTGAAACGCTGCAAGGGGATATGATCGGTATACGCCACATGATGTTCCTTTCACTATCATACGACCACCGGGTGGTTGACGGTGCTTTAGGCGGCTCCTTTGTTCGCCGCATCGCCGATTACCTCGAAAATTGGGATCCCGGCCGGGAAATTTAACTCAGCATCCCGGGGAAAGAGAATGGAATGCCCGCTTTTAGTTGTTGCCTACGTTTGCCGTTGCGAGCTGAGGGTCTTTTTCAAACGTTCGGGTTAAAGTCTCATAAATTATTTTAAGCCATATGATTAACGATGGTAACGCCATTAATTTGTACGGCATAACATATTTGTCTCTCAGGTATTTTGGGAAAATATCAGACGGGGCATTGGTCACAAAAAATGCGAAGATTATTAAAAAAATCTCGAAGGCCGTTAGAGGCCGGTTTAAATTCATAAACCAGATTCCAATACCAATAATCGCTATAATGTAGGTTGGAGGTTCGGACCCGCTGCTGAAAATTACCGTAAAAATTAAGCATGATGCAAGTATCAGCAATTGGTACTGTGAATTTTGATAATATTTTGTCCGTATATAGGATGATGCAAATAACAGCATGGCAGGAACCAGCACAACCAGGTTCGGCAAATGCTGATACTTAAATATCCTGCTTATCATCCCCATTACGCATATATAAGTCCGGCTCGAAATTAAATTATCGGCATTTTTTGCAGCCAAGTCGGGATACCACTCCTGATAAGTTTTAATGATATACGAAGGTGAAGAAAATAACATTGGCAGAGCAAAAAGCACAACCGACCAAAATAGCATCCCTAAAACTAACTTTAACTTATTCTCCGAAAAGAAAAAGAAGGCTAATCCTACTATTCCGTAAAGTTTTATCGCTGTTCCTAAAACGATCATTAAAGCAGCCCAAAAGTCCTGCTTGTTCCTTATAAATATAAAACTGAATATGACTAACGCCGCAATAAGCGGGTTAACCTGGTTGTTTTGGGCCGAACCCATAAGGGTGGCGGCACTTATTAATAAGATAGCAAGACGCTGCTTTTCACTGAAGGGCATTTTCATAACTGCCAAATACAAAGTCCACGAGATAAAGAACACCCAAAGTAAAACCGCTATACTATCCGGAAGGAAGGTAAACGGGGCAATAATGAGCGCAAATACCGGCCCATAGTGATTAAGATCGAAATAATATTGAGGCTGTGGTCCGAAAAGGCTATGTTGTTGTATTAAGTTTAGAAATGTATGCTTATAAATAATATAGTCGTTGTAATGCGTATTTGTTGCGGTATGCTGCATAACTTCCCTTATGACAGGAGATAAGGTTAAACCAAACCATATGATTTGTACGAATAATTTGTTTTTTAGCAGCTTGTTAATTTTATCCATTACGATTGCTTGAATACGCGAATAAACTTAGGCAAAAAACCGAACAATTTTTGCATCTGCCCTCGTGCCCGGCGGAACTTCGCTTAAGAAGTCGAACAGAAAAATTGTGGCTGAAACCATTCCATATGTTCAATTTGCCAGTTAGCTGAAGTCAAAAAAATGGATGAATATTTGAGATTTATCTAAGTTGGTAAATTCTTTAATTGTCCACTGTCGAATTTCCTTTTCGACGTCTCATAAATAATCTTAAACCATATCAGCACACAAGGTAAAGCCTTTAGTTTATACGGTTGCACGTAGTTTAGGCGGATGTATTTGGGGAAAAGATCGGAAGGGGAAAACACCGTGAGCACCAGCGCAAACACCAGCAAAGATATTTCAAAACCGGTAACCGGTCTCTCGAGGTTCATAAACCAGATGGCGACACCTGCAACAGCGATGATATAGGTTGGCGACTCGGATGAACTGCTGAAAATTATTACGAATATCAGTGTTGAAGCAAGCAACAAAAGCTGGTAGGGCAGGAGCCGGTAACACTTAACCCTTAAATACCATAAGCCAAATAATAAAATTCCGGGAATTATCACCACAATATTCGATAATTCCCGGTAATTGAAAATATTTCGGATAAGGCCCATTAATGAAATATCCTGGAAACTCGGCGCGATGTTGTGCAGGTTTTTGTTCAGCAAGTCGGCGTACCAATCGTGATAATTTTGAATAATGTAGGATGGTGATGTGAGCGCCATCGGGGCCAGGAATAGTATTACCGACCAAAACACCATGCTTAAAATGAACTTTGGTTTGTTGTCAGACAGGAAAAAGAAGGCCAGGCCGACAATACCGTACAACTTTATAAACATGCCAAGGCAGATCATCAACGCTGCCCAGAAATCTTTTTTATCCCTTACAAATACAAAGCTTAAAATGATGAGTGCAGCGATCAGCGGGTTGATCTCCACGTTTGAAGAGGAGGTCATTAACTCGTGGGCGCAAATCAGCAATACAGGCAGATAATAACCTTCTTTAAGCGGCAGCCGTTTTATCGAGTAAAACAATACCCAGGCATTAAACATTACCCACAGAATGACGCCGATGCCATCAGGCAATAAAGCGAAGGGCGCCATCAGGATGGAGAAAACCGGCCCATAGTGGAACTGATCATGCATTGGCCCCCGCACTGGGCCAAAGGGCGTTTGCTGATGAATGATATCGAAGAAAGCGAATTTGTACACAAAATAGTTATCGTGGATGTGGTTGACGATGACACTTTTAACCACTGCAAACAAGCTAAGGCCAAAATAAGCGACTAAAACAAATGGTTTATTGTAAACAAGTTTGGCAAATTTGGTCATCAGCAATTTTAACAGGATATGGCTCAAATATAGCAAACCACTTATGTTATACCGAATATGTTATACCGAACGCCGGTTTCTAACTTTTAAAGAAGTGTAAAAAGCGATAAGGTGGTATTAAAGATATTTTTGCACACAAATTAACAGATCCTCGGGCTGATAGGGCTTTACCACGCAATCTTTAAAGCCGCTGGCCAGCAGGTCGGCCCGCATTTGCTGGTCAACAAGCGAGGCGGTTACCGCAACAACCGGTATTTTCGGGTATATTTTTTTCATTTCGTATATTGCGGTATAACCATTCATCACCGGCATATCCAGGTCCATCAGCACAATATGGAAACCATTATCGTTTTCCATATTATCAAGCGCCTCCCTGCCATCATAAGCGCTCGTCACCGTAGCTTTAAAACCAGTCAATATTTTTTTAGCTACCATCATATTGATCTTATTGTCCTCAACCAGCAATACCTTTATTCCTTTAAGATCATTTACCGAACTTCCTCCATTTTTAGCTGCAGGTACCGGCTTTTCTGCATAGCTAAAGCCGAGATCGAAACTGAATTTGCTCCCGATACCTTTTTCACTCTCCAAAACAATAGTACTTCCCATCAAATTTAATAGCCGCTTACAAATGGTAAGACCTAAGCCAGTACCCGATAATTGTTTTGTTTCATCATTATTCGGTCCCTGCCAAAAACTGTCGAAGACCCTGCTCTGGTCCGCTTTATCTATACCTATGCCGCTGTCCTCCACACTAAATGATATAATAATGCCTCGCTCATTTCTTCTTTTGCAAACTGCTGTCAATTTTACAAAGCCGCCATCAGTGAATTTCAGCGCATTTGACAAAAGGTTATTAAATACCTGTGTAAGACGCAAGTCGTCTGCCACAACCAAAACATCCACTTCGGGGAGTAATTCGATAATGATCTCGAGGCTTTTTTCTTTTGCCCGTACAACAAATGGGCTTGCTATGTTCAAAAGCAATTCGCGAAGATTAAACGGAACCGGTTTGAAAGCAAACTTACCCGCTTCCATCTTATTAAAATCAAGAATGTCATTTACCTGCTGCAGCATATGATCGGAACAGGACCGGATGATATGCAGGTATTCGTTTTGTCTTACGGCATTTGACTCATCCTTCATCAAATTAACTACGCCGATAATGCCGTTCAGCGGAGTGCGCAGCTCATGGCCCATAGTAGACAGGAATTGCGTTTTGGCGTCGATAACTTTGTTGCTTTGATCAACTAATTCGTCGATATATTTCTTTTCGAAAAAAGTGTATAGCGAGGCGAAAACAATCGTCGTGCAAATGGCGGTTATCCGGTTAATGAAGGCCAAACGAGTAACCTGGCGTGCTGTAAAATCCTCCATTGGGGTAACATACCGGCCAATGATAATGCATAAAATAAATGAAAATATGATGATGGATACAAATGTGAAAGATTTGCGGAATAGTGTTTTTTTAAGATCGACGAGTAATGGGACGGCTATCAGTAAAGGGAAAAAATATAAGTACTGCTCGGATTGCAGGCTCTCCAGGCAGGCGGAAAATATAAGTAACCCGCACACAAGCGAAATGATCGAAATGGTGAGGTCCCTGATCGCATCGTTATATTTTAACAGCATGAATAGTAAAATGGCAAAGCAAAAACAAGCCACCAGGAACGAAGATACGTACATGCCGATGGCAGCATCGTAAGCCGAGATAAATATGCCTGTAAAGAGGGCGGCAAGGCCAAGCTGAAATGTTCTTTTTGGAATTTGCTTTATATCAAAAAGCGGGTTAAGGTGCTTATCGTCGGGCTGCACCAGGCGGTGGTATTTGTCAGTGATCTTTTCCATGCCGGCGGGTGTATGTCAAGGGGTAGTCCCGATAAAATTATCACAAGTTAGCAGCACAAATATAGGAATAACTGAAAGCAACGTACTTAAATCAGGTGCTGTAAATCTACAACACCTGGCGTTGAGTCTCGAATTATAAATAAAGAAGCCTAACAGCTTCTACGTGCTTCTCCTATAAAAAGTTTTAAAGAGGCATAGCCCCGGGCTATCCTGTTTAGTTTAAAGGCAAGAGAATAATGAACTCCGACCCTTGACCTTCCTTCGATTCAACTTTTATACTTCCGCCATGCCCCTTCACCACCATATCATAAGTTAAACTCAGCCCCAAACCCGTACCCTCACCTGTAGGTTTGGTCGTAAAAAATGGCTGCATGATCTTTTCTTTTATCGCATCAGGTATGCCAATACCGTTGTCCTTTACTTTGATGACCACCCGGCCGTTTTCCAG
>Ga0207103_10187_pt1 | contig 18055 bp, 12 predicted proteins | sample Alteio_BWMinHeat_81_FD_153546 | JGI IMG/M metagenome (GOLD analysis project Ga0207103, IMG submission 153546) | Enriched cells from forest soil in Barre Woods Harvard Forest LTER site, Petersham, Massachusetts, United States -... | ecosystem: Environmental > Terrestrial > Soil > Temperate forest >...
ACTGGCCGGTCTGGAGGTTTCGGGCTGCCACGTCGGTCTTGCCGCTGCCGGTAAAATCTCCGGTCAGGATATTGACCCAGGTAGCGCCCGGGCTCAGGGCGCCGAAGGAGGCATTATTGAAGGCATTGCTGCCGTTCGATACCGCCACCCACAACCCGCCGCCGGAGGTTTCGCGTCCCACGATGCCGGGAATGAACGGACCGGAGCTGGTCGTATTGATGAAGAATCGGCCGGTGAAGACATCGTCCGGGCCGCCGTTGACCGAGTCCATGTCCTGGTCCATCAGGTTGCCCGCAAAGTCGCTGACGTTCGGACCGATGACAATGGTGTAGGGCCCGGGGGAAGTCTGCGGGCTGAAAGTGACCTGGTAGACGTTGTGCGGATTGGGTTGTCCCGGAGGCGGAATCGGAGTAATGTCGATCACCTGATTTATGGCGATCGATCCGGATGGTCCCGTGAAGCTGGTAATGGACGAAGGTTTGAAGGAAGAGGGATCGACCGTGCCGGCAAACGTCACCGTAACGCTGGACATGACGCCGCCCACTGTATTGGGGCTGACGGACGCAACCCGAGGTCCGGCCACCGGATTGAACTGACCGATTGGACCAGTGCCGCTAATGGGCAGCCGGATGGCGAAGTCGCCCCGGCCAAAGGTAGTGGCAATCAGCAAGTTCGGGCCCCCCGCTTGGTCGGGCTGGCCGGTCGTCACGTTGATATTGCCGACGGACAGAGTCAGTTTGGTCACGTGGCTATCGGGCAAATACCCGCCGTCCACGGCCGCCTGGTCGGTGGCGACATTCGGGAAGACGCTCCAAGTTGTGGACTTGACAGTGTCAGTATTGATGGAACGGAAGACCCCGCCTTCACCGCCGATGTAGAGAACCGGATGGACCCCGCCGCCGGTGGAGTTGGGAACCTGGAACCGCCAATCCACGGCCAATGACGTGAGGTACTGGACCCGCTGCTCTTGGACGAGCCGCGTTGTTCCAACATCGGTCAACCCTACGTTGGCAGGGTTGGTAAACAGTCCGGTGGTGGAGTTCAGCGTGAAGAGATTGCCCGTCAAATTCTGCCAGGTGATGGCGCTGACCTGGGGAGAGCCGTTGGTCGGGTAGGCGACATTGAAATTCACGTGGTAAACGTTTTTGAGAGTGACGACGTAGAGCTCGTGTTTGCCTCGGATCGGATTGGAGCTGACGGACATGATGGGGTTGGCGTCTTTGCCGTTGGTTCCGGTGCCGGTGATGTCGACCCAATCCTTGCCGTTGATGCCGCCGCCGTCCAGGGTGACAAAGAGTTTTCCGCCCGCCGTCCCGGCGATAATGTAATTGTCCAGGTTCTGGCTAGGGTTGGCCGGATCGGGAGCGCCATAGGTCAAGCTGGTCACAATGGTCCCGTCCAGCGCGGTCGGATCGGCGATGACGCCCCAGGTGCGCCCCTGGTCGCTGCTACGAAAGACCCGGCCGGCCGCCGAGCCGATCACGATTTGATCGCCGTTGATCGGGTTGACCGCGAGAGTGGACTGGACCACGTCCGGAATTACGGTCAAGGTGGAATTGGTCGCTTGGGCGGCGATTGCCGGCCATTGCGGGTCGGGTACCACTCCGCCGTTGTTGACTTGTACGAGGCTCGTGCCACCGGTGCCGGTTCGGGCAACGTAGCCCGTGCCCGTCGGATTGACCACGAAGAAGTTGGTGAAGCTCAGGAAGGAGAACAGCCCGCTGGCCGGCCATTGGAACGAGTAAGCGTTGCCCGCGCCGGTCTGGTCGGTGGCAATGCCGGTGCCGTCGCCTAAGGAGCCGTGGGTCACGCCCGCGAAGGGAGACGGCCCTTGCCAGGTCAGATTGCCGTTGGACAAAACGTGCGGATCGGAAACGGGGAAGCCGTTGTCGTCGGCGTTGCCGTAAATCAAGCCGCCCGAGCCGAGAATGGAGGCGGCAATTTCCGCCGCTTGCACGCTTGGTTGGGCTGCGCCATCATAGAACTGCGTGATTTGCAGGTTGCCGTTGCGGCTGCCGGTGATCACCGGATCGGTGCCACTTGGGTCATTCAGACTCGAGCTCCCGAAGCTTTGGAACAAATCGCCGTTGCCCTGATCGACCACGGAATACACCCCGTTGTCGGAGCCGATGACCAACCGGGAGTGTTTTGTCAACGGATCAATCATCGACACGATTTGGTGCCAGTCGCCGGTGAAATCCCCGCCGCCGTCGCCGTCGAACGGCGTGAATTTGAGAACGTCCTGCCCAGTGTTGTTGAACTGAGCGGTGTCCGCCACCAGCACTGTCGAGTTGGTCAGAAACGGATTATACGGATCGGAAATCAGATTCACCCACTGTCGGGGAGGCTGGACCGGATCTAATGTCTGGACGAAACCACCCTGCCCATCGGGTACCTGGTCGTAAACTTGTAGAGGCGGGGAAGGCGGGACGGGCTTGAGAATGACCGAGCCGATCGTGGCGGTTTGCAGCAAGCCGCCGTCTTTGTTGTTGTTGTCGTACTTGGTCAGGTTGTGCGGATCCTCCATGCCGATGGTGTCGACGCGAATCAAGCCGCCCAGGCTGGGTTGGGCCGCTTCTCGCATGCCGCCCAAATAAACGACGTTTGGATTGTTGGGATCGACCGCGACGCTCATGTCGTAAGGACCTTGAGTGCCCAATGGGTTGGCGTTGGGGTGGGTCTCGTCATTGCTGGGAAACGCCGTGTTCGGTCGAGGAACGAATATGGGCAGCTGGATCTGAGTCCAATTGGCGCCGGCATCCTTGGTGACATATAAGCCGCGTGCAGTCTTCGGGTCAATGGTGGGTGGCAACTTCCCTGGGCAACTCGTTCAACAATAATTTGTGGGATACCTGGAGTCCGGCTGTCACCTGGGTGGACGTCAAGGTGGGCAATTTTGCGGGCAACGCCACCTCCGACATCACGGGCCGCGTCCTGGAGAGCGGCCAATGGTGGACCGGGGTGAGTAATGGAACCTCCTTCCAGAAAAGCATGTGGGGCCAATGGAGCCCCAGCGTCACTTGGGTGGATGTGAACGTCGGCGATTTCAACGGGGACAGCAAGTCCGACATCGTCGGCCGCACGCTCCAAGGCGGGCAGTGGTGGGTCGGTCAATCCACCGGCACCTCCTTCAACAATGCTTTGTGGGACACCTGGAGTCCGAATGTCACTTGGGCAGACGTGCGGGTGGGGGATTTCAACGGAGACGGTAAGACGGACATCGTCGGCCGCTGGCTCCAAACCGGTCAATGGTGGGTCTCGCAATCCACCGGCACGAGTTTCAACCATTCTTTATGGGCGACCTGGAGCCCGAACGTCACCTGGACGGACATTGTCGTCGGGGACTTCAACGGGGACGGCAAGGACGATATCGCCGGGCGCTGGCTGCAGACCGGCCAGTGGTGGACGGGGGTATCATCGGGCACCAGCTTCAATACCAGCCTTTGGGACACCTGGAGCCCATCCGTGAACTGGACCGGCGTGCAACTAATGAAGAGCGTGTAAAGGAATTGGTGAGTGGTAAGGAATCCATTGGTTTCCGTGTAGCGGTTCCTGAAGAGGCCTGAAGAGCTCAGGACGGTGGGAAAATAGTACTTTGCCAAGGCAAAGTACGGCTGGCAAAGTACTTTATTCCGTAAGTCCTTATTCCAACATGGGTTATCAGAGTACTTTGCCACTTTGCCACGTTTCACCGTTTCGGAAATGAAATCCCAAGAGGCTCGCCTTTGTTTGGTCGGCCCCGTTTCTTCGAAGAAAGGCTAAACGACCAGGCCGGATTTGGCGGGCCAAAGGTAATATTTCCCCAATATTTGCTTTAATCGCGGAGTATGGGCAAGCGGCAAAAAAAGTGGCTGATTTAACGATTATTTCAGTTGCAATCCTCACGCCCACCCTATAGTCTGGATTGACACTGGGTTTCCGCCCCGGAATCGGAACGCCCGGTTTCTCAGGCTAGGGTCGGTCCCGCGAAGGCTCACTCTGGTCTTTCCCGTTCGACTCGAGATTGAACTAATTGAATCAGGGGAACAGGCGCCCTGATACTCCCATAATATTATTCGCACCTGGAACAGGAGTCGCACCATGTTGTCCCGTTGGCTTGGCGGTTTGTGGCATCGAAAACTCAGCAACAATTCTCGTTTAACCCGGAGCCGGCGGCGACGCCACAAGTTGCCAATCACCCGGCGTCTCATGGTGGAATCCCTGGAAGACCGATTCCTGCCTTCCATAACCGTCGGACCCATCGTCAATATCAGCCGGTTTCTGGACAACCAGAACGAACCGACCCTGGCGATGAACCCGACAAATCCGTTGCAGCTCTTTGCCTCGGCCAACAACGGACAGACCGCAGCTTCCGGTGGGCTTTTCGGCGCATTTAGCCAAGATGGCGGCGTCACCTGGACTCGCGAAATTATCGCCACCGGAATTGGAGCGCCGGCCGTTCCGGCGGCTTGCTGCGACTCACAAGCCTTTTTTGATCAAAACGGCAACCTCTTTTTGAGTTATTTCTCGTTAACCGGTGGGGCCGTGCTCCTCTTGAGCACGGACGGGGGCGCGACTTTTAGCCTCCTGCACGTTTTCACAACGGCCGCCGACCAACCTCACATCGCCGTGGGACCCGGTGTGATCTGGGATTCTTGGGCCGACAACAACGGCGGGGTGGACGTATCGGGGGCCAGCGTGACGGGATTGGGCGCAGCCTCGATCGGCGCCTTCTCCACACCCGTCGAATTGCCCGGCTCGCTCTTCGGCAATTTCGGCAGCATCGCCGTCGGCCCCTCGGGCCAGGTCGTGGTGGATTATATGAACTCCTCGCAGCTGGTCGGCCAGACCACCATCTTCGAGAACATCAATCAGACAGGCCTTGGTGGAACTTGGAGCCAGGCCATCCCGATCACCATCACCAATATCAGCTTCGGCGCGGGGTCATTTCCCGTTACGACCACCCCTCCGAGCTTCCTACCCGGCACGAACAATGATTTTGGTGTCGCCACCTCCGGAGGGAAGCTGGCCTGGGACGTCAGCGGCGGCACCTTCAACGGCCGTCTTTATTTCACTTACATTGATGGCCCGACCATCGCCGGCCCGGACGTCAACGTCTTTACCCGGTACTCCGACGACAATGGATTCACTTGGAGCGCTCCGGTTCGAGTCAATGACTTTGACAACGGACTCGCCAGTCACTTCCTGCCCAACATAGTCGTGGACCAGGCGACGGGAATCGTGGCCATCGAATGGTGGGATACACGCAACGATCTTGGAAACGGGGGAACGGGCGATACGAATGGGATCGTGAACGACGACGCGGAGCTTTTTATCTCGGCCAGTTTCAACGGGGGCGTGAGTTGGGCGCCGAACGTGCAGGTCACCCCCCACGCGTCTCATTTCGCGGGGGCCGTACCCTCCGCCGGACTTCGTCCCCTGGGCCCCGGCGATTATCAATTGAGCACCGCTTTCTTCAACGGAGTTTACTATCCCGTTTGGTGCGACAACGCCAACATCACGGGCGATAACCCGAATGGAACGCTAACCCAAACCAATCTCTACACTGCCAAGGTTCTGATCGCTCCCGGCGCAGGGGTAAACCCGACGCCCATCGGCATTGTCCTGGGCGGAACTCCGGGCTCGGGTTCGACCGGCTCCACCGGCTCGTCCTCGGGCGGCTCCACCGGCACGTCCGGCGGGCCGATTAATATCGTGCTGGGCTCTAGAGAAAATGCAGGTGCGAATTCTTTCTCCAATAGGTTCGTCGGAGCGAGTAGCGTCGGTACCCGAGTGCGCGAGGCATTGACCGGCGACTTCATGGGCAACGGCACCGACCAAATCGCTACCTTCAACTCCGCGACGGGGCAATGGACCGTCACGCAACCCAACGGCAGCACTTCGACTTGGGACGTTTGGAGCCCCGTGACTTCTTGGACCAATATTCAAACGGGTGATTTCAACGGCGACGGCAAGACGGACATCATCGGGCAGGAAGGCGGCAATTGGTGGGTGGGTGTCTCCACCGGCTCGAGTTTCGTCACGTCGCTGTGGGCGAGCTGGAGCCCGGCCGTCAGATGGGTAGATGCCCACGTCGGCCACTTTGCCGGCACCGGCATGGCCGACATCATCGCCCGTCCCGCGGGCAGCGGCAGCTGGTGGGTCGGCACCAGCACGGGGACGAATTTCAACACTAACCTGTGGGCGCTGTGGTCGAGTGCGGTGACTTGGGTTGACGTCCAAGTGGCCGATTTCACCGGCAGTGGCCTGTCCGACATCGCCGGCCGGGTGGCCCAAAGCGGCCAATGGTGGACCGGAGTAAGCACGGGCTCGGGCTTTACTACCTCCTTGTGGGGCGGGTGGAGTCCGTTGGTGAATTGGGTCGACGTGAAGGTGGGCGACTTCAACGGCGACGGCAAAGCCGACATCGTCGGCCGCGTGCAATCCTCCGGCCAATGGTGGGTCGGTCTCTCCTCGGGGGCCGGTTTTAGCAATGCCCTATTTAGCACCTGGAACCCGAATGTCAATTGGGTGGACGTGCAAGTGGGCGACTTCAACGGCGATGGCAAGGCCGACATCACCGGCCGAGTGCAGCAATCCGGGCAATGGTGGACGGGCACGAGCACCGGCTCCAGCTTCTCCAACTCGCTCTGGGATACCTGGAGCACGGCCGTCACTTGGGTCGACGTGCAGGTGGGCAACTTCAACGGCGGCGACGCCGTTGTCGGCATGACTCTTCAGGGTGGACAATGGTGGATGGCCACGCCAAGTGTCAACACCAGCTTGACCAGCCCCACCGGCACGAATTCGGGCCCCGTGGGCATTACCCTCGGCTCCACGCCCACTACCACTTCGACAACGACAACCAATCCGACTTCCCCGTCCGGACCCATCTCGTCGGTCCTGGGCGGAAGCGGAACGCATTGAAATAAGGTAGGCATTCCTGGATTCCTGAGCGGGGGCTTACGGCCCTCCGCTCAGCTTTTCTCAACTCAGTCGGTAGTTTGCAGAGGTCTTGCCTTTTTCAAAATGCCCACACGCCGCGGACTTCCCAGCCTCTCATCTTTGCGGCGTTAAATTCTGTTTCTAACCGGCATTTCCGCTAAATTCGTCACGCGCCTTCAGGATGGTTGCCGAAAATACCGATGAAATGGGTTAGGCATGAATTGTCGCTATTGGGGAATGTACCAGGTTCGCAGGATGCCGGCTTGCGTATCAAGCTCGCGGGGAGTGGTTGATGCCTGTTTTCGGCGGGCGCTGAGCGAAAACCTTCGGATAGGACGGATCAACAAGCGAGATCGGAGTTCTTTATGAACAAAGGAATCCTCGGGTCCATCGCCGCGTTGCTGGTAAGCACGGGAATGATTTGGTCGCAACCGCCGGCCCCCGGCGGGCCGGGATCCATGGACCAAGCGCCGCCCCCGCCCTACCACGGGATGGACGGCGGAGGAATGGATGGCCACGGTGATTGGCAACCGAACGGCGATTTACAACCCAATAACGGCGCCTTTCCGGGTCTGCCCCCCTTGTGGATTCGCGGCGAGTGGATGCTCTGGCACCTCAAGCCCATGCAGCAGCCGGTGCCGCTCATCACCACTAGCGGCGCCGATTCCTTCGGCATCATCGGCAACCCGACAACCACGATCCTCTTCGGCGGCACGGGCAATATCGACTATCATGATTTCACGGGCGGTCGTCTGAGCGGCGGGCTCTACTTATGTTGCGATCCGAACCTCGGGTTGGAAGTCAGCGCTTTTACAACGGAAAAACAAACGACGGGCTTCTCGGCCGTGTCCGATCCGAACGGCAATCCGGTAATAGCCCGGCCTTTTTTTGATGTGATTAGCGGCACCGAAAACGCCATCGCCGTTTCTTTTCCCGGCGCTTTCGCCGGCAGCGTGAACGCTTTTGACTCGGCCCAGTTCTGGGGTGGCGACATGAGCGTGACATTGGGATGGAACTGCACGAGTTGGTTGACCGCCACGGTCCTGGGCGGCTTCATGTACCGAGAATTCGACGAACAGTTGCAAGTATCTCAGTTCAGCGTCATCCTGCCGCTTGGAACCGCTCAGGTGGGGGGCACGACCTTCACCGCGCCCAACGGAATCGCCATCCAGGACAATTTCGACACTCGCAATCAATTCTACGGCGGTCTGATCGGTGCTCGACTCGAAGCCCACTATGGCCGATTGTCCGCCGAGTTTACCGAGAAGTTCGGCATCGGCGCAACTCATCAGATCGTCGGCATCCAAGGGTTGACGACAGGCGTAGCGCCTCCGGTGACCACACCGGGGAACCAATTATCCAACACTTTCCCCTCCCTGTTCCCGCCCGTCATTACGCTCAGCAATGGTCTGACAACGGTTCCGGGCGGTATCCTGGCCACGTCCACCAACAGCGGACAACACGTCAACACCACGTTTAGCGTGGCCTCCGAATCCACCGTCAACTTGAAATTAAAGGTGACCAAGTGCATAACGGTAATGGCCGGTTATACATTTCTGTACTTGAACAAAGTGGTTCGGCCGGGCACGGAAATCGACCGAAACGTCAACCAGGCCGGGGTTCCCGTCTCGCCGGCGTTCACGAATTTCATCGTGTTCCCGAAGTCGCCGACCTTTTCCTTCAATGAAGGCAACATCTGGGCCAACGGCGTCAGCGCCGGCCTGCAGATTGATTTCTAATTACGGGGGTTATGTTTAGCGGCGGTTCGCAGGACCGCGCGGTTCTGCGAACCACCGCTAAACCATTTCAAGAACTGGCACTTCGGTACAATCTCAGCGCGAACTTGAAGAATTTGCGGCTGGACCAGAGCAGAATCACTGTCGCCGCCAACGTGAAAAAGACAAATCTCGGCTCATTGATGGCGCGCACCATGGTCCGGGCGGGTATATTGACCACCAATAATACCGGCACGATAAAGGTAAAAAAGAATCCGATCGGCCAAGCCCAGCTCTTATCAAAAATCTCCTTGGGATATCGCATCAAGCTGGTAAACAGCCACCACATTTCAAACAAGCTCTGGTTCCGCATGAACCACATCGAGGTCGACGTGAGCAAGAGCAGGAAGCTGTAGGCGATGGCGATCCCGCAGGCAAACATGAGCAAGAAGACCCCGACTTGGCCCCAATGAAACGTCCAGCCCATCTGGCGGAGAGCCAATCCCATCACGCCCACTCCCATTAAGAAGTTCGGCGCCGTGGACCAGTCAATCTTGCGGCATGTGACCAGAAATTGTTCGTCGATGGGTTTGAGCAGATAAAAATCGAGGTCGCCCGTTCGGACCAGGTCGGCGAACTCGTTGCAGTTTTCCAGGAAGAACGTTTCCAAAAGACCTTCCACCGCAAAATAGCAGCCCACGAAAAACAAATATTCCGTCTCTCCCCAATCCGCCACAATCGATGTCTTGGCGAAAACGGTTTTGTAAAACGCCAGGAGGATGGTGAGCCACAAGATCTCCACGAAAACCTTGACCAGAAAATTACCGCGAAAAGCCAGCTCCCGGGCAATGCCGAACCGGGCCAAAGCCAACATCAAACGTGAGTAACGAAGAACGCCTTGCATGATACTCACTACCCTCCATAGGCGCTATAGCGCTTCAATCCCAGTCGGTAGAGCCAACGGGACAGCGCGATAAAGACAACGACCCAAACCACCTCGCCGAGCAATTGACAGATCAAATCGGTCCCCTCGACTTTTCCCAGAAGGATCGCAGCGGGAAAATAAGCCATGTACTGGAACGGCAGCAATTTCAAAATCCAGTCCCACGGGTGCGGCAACAAATCGACCGGAAACATCTGCCCGGAGACAAAAAAGTTTAGTGTGTTGACAATGTACAAGAGCGAGGTCACTTCTAGAAACCAAAACCCAACCATGCCTATGGCCGCCTCGAAAAAGAAACCGATCAAGAATCCCAAGAAGAGTGAAACTATGTAGGCCGCCACCTTCCAGTACGACAAGGAAATGTCCGGAAATATCGGCCAACACAATAGAAACAACAATCCGTATGGCAGAGCGGAGGTGGCGATATAGGCCATTTTGTGGGCCGCTCGATAAGAGACGAGATAGGCGATCATGTCAATCGGCTGGATCAGGTATTTCTTCAGGGTGCCTTCGCGGACGTCGCGGGCGATGCCGGCGGCTAGTCCGGGCATGCTGGAAAACATTCGGCTGATGTGGACCAGCAATAAATAGGCGACCATTTCGCTGAACGTAAATCCGGAAAGCTCCTGTTGTCCTTTGGTCGCATCGGCCCCGGCGTACACGGCTTGCCAAAGCAGAATGGTCGTCAGCATCGGCAGAAAGCGCAACAAGGTCGCCAGGAAAAAGTCCGCCCGGTAAGTCAAACGCTCAATCAAAGAAACTCGGCAGATATTCCAGTATTTTCGGAGGACGCGCACCGGTCGATCTGCGGGTAGGGTCAAGACCGCGTCCCGGCTCCACTGAATCCCAGGCTCAGGAATTGGTGGACGAACGGAGCTCATGATTGGTGTGGCCTTCCTGGAAAACGCGAGCGATGACCTGATCTAAAGGCGGATCCTCGACACTGAGATCGACGACGGTGTAATGATCGAGAACGTCGGCGACGGCCTGGGCGACTCGCTGGCGCTCGATTTTCAACTCGGCGGCCGGGCCTTCCCGGCGAGTCACTTCGCCGAAACGGTCCAGACCGTCCGGCGTCGTTTCGCCCATAAATTGCAGCCGCACTAATTTCGATTGGCCGAATTGCTCCGTGATCCCCGCCAACGGTCCGTCATAGATGACCTTGCCATGAGTAATCACCATCACTCGCGTGCACAGCGCTTCCACATCGCGCATGTTGTGGCTGGTCAAGAGAACCGTGACGCCGCGATGGGCGTTGTATTCCTTCAAGCACTTCTGAATCGTGACTTGGGCCACGACGTCGAGGCCAATGGTCGGCTCATCCAAGAGCAAAAGCTGCGGCTGGTGCAACAGGGCGGCGATCAATTCCATCTTCATGCGCTCGCCCAAGGACAGCTCGCGCACCGGCTGGCGGGTCAAACCCTGGACGGCAAACATCTCGGTCAGCTCGCCCACGGTTTGGTTGAACCGGGTCTTGTCCAAGGAATAGATTTCGCGGTGCAGCTCGAAACTGTCGGAAGCGGGCAGGTCCCACCAGAGCTGGTTTTTTTGGCCCATGACCAGGGAGAATTGTTGGCGGAAAGCACGGGCGCGCTCCCAGGGCACGAAATCCAGGACTCGGGCCGTGCCGCTGGTCGGATAGATCAGGCCCGACAGCATTTTGAGAGTGGTCGTCTTGCCGGCGCCGTTCGGACCCAAGAAGCCCACCATTTCTCCCGGCTCAATTGTGAAACGAACGCCGTCCACCGCCCGGACTTCTTTGTATTCCCGGCGGTATAGTCCCCGGACCGCGGCGAGCAGTCCCTTCTTCTTTTGGGAAACGCGATAGACCTTGGTTAAGTCGTTTGCTTCGATGATCGGCATGAAGGCAAAACTCACCACAAAGACACAAAGGACACACAGAAAACAACCATTAAGAGCTTTCAACTTATCAGGTTGTCTGCGTCCTGATTAGATCATTTCGGACTATGTAAAGATTCCTTCTTTGTGTCCTTTGTGCCTTTGTGGTGAATTCTACTTTTCCTCGTTCAGCTCTTTGATGTGAATCTGTTTGATGGAAATATTGCGGAATTGCACGAGACTGGGCGGGCCAGTCCATTTGCCGGTCTGGGAATCAAAAGTGCCGTGATGCTGGAGGGCAATCGGTCCCAGCCTGGGAACGCCGGGTAGCCAGGCGTTTTGAATCACATCTTCACCGTTCAGCTTGACCCAGAGGCGATCGCCTTTCATAGTGATTTCGAACGAGTTCCATTCGCCGCGCGGGCGGTCGGCATTTTTCTTCGGGGTGACGCCGGCCCGAACGGCCGCCGGCATCTTCGCATCGGTACGGTAGCCGTACACTTCGCCGGAGCCGATCGGCCACATCCAGATGTTCACCTGACTCTTGGACGATCCCCGCAGGTAAATGCCGGAATCGACATCCTCGATCTCGACCGTTTCATCTTTGCCGGCCGGCCCTTTTTTCGTGCTGCCGTCGGGCAAGATCACGGCCACGCGATGAACAAATCCGGGATCTTTTTTGAGTCGCCAATCGGCCCGCAAGATAAAATCCCCGAACGATTTCTCGCTCCACAGACATTTGTCGCCCTCGCCTTCGCTCCGGGCGTCGTAGTCGATGACGCCGTCAACGACCTTCCAGTGGCCGTTGTCTCCTTTGGGAACTTTCCAACCAGTCAGGTCTTTACCGTTAAATAGGGGCGTGAATCCGTCCGGTGAGTCGTCGGCCGAGTATCCGTCCATGCAGGCCAGCGCGGTCAAAGCCAAACCGAGCATCAGGCCATTGATGCGATTCATGGCGAATCCTCCTTTGTGTGAATTATCGAGAGCGTACTAGAGATGTAGTATATGCGGATTGGCGCCGCGGAGCTTGCTCCGCGCGGAGCAAGCCCGGCGGCTAAATGATATACATTTCTGCCACGGCCAGATACAGTCGGCCGAGGTGGTGCCAGGCGTCGTCCTCGGGGAGATGTGCGACGGCCTTTTGAAGCGCCGCGCGAGCGTCGGCGCGCTGATTCAGAAACAAGCACGCCATGCCGCGGTTGAAGAGAACCGGCGTTGATTCCTTTTGCGCGTGCCACGAAGCCAAAGCTTCCTTGGTCTGACCTTGATGCCAAGCCAGGGCCGCACGTTCATTTTCCCATGCCGGCTGCCATTCCGCCGGAACTTCCGATTCTTCTTGGATCAGCTTCGCGGACCGTTCAAAATCTCTTGCCAACCGGAGAGACGCAACTGCCACAAGGCTGTCCGGAAACTGATTTCGCTTGACGATTTGATCGGCCCACCGGATCAACTCCGCCGAAGCCACTGATGGAGCATGGGTCGTTTTCGCGGATGAGGCGAACCGGGTCGCATTAGCGCCCGCAGTCAGATGCAGGAGCGGTTGCAAGGACCGAACCATTTGGGGGAAATTGCCCAGGCAAAATGGCACAGCCACGACCGGTTCTTGCGCTGCCACTAGGGCGGACCAATCCGGTGGCGGTTTCAAGGTCTTCACGCGGCTCTGCGAGCCGCCGCTAAACGAGGACTCATAATACGGCAGAATCGCCAGCGATTCGTGCCATGCCAACTTCGGATCGGCCGGCTGAGTTGGAGCGGCTTCGTGGGGAACCACATCGCCGGTTATGGAAATCGCCAAACCCGCTTCATGCGAGCCGACTTGCCCGTGCAGATAGCGAGCGAACAACTCGGACAATTCCGGATGGCCGGCGGGTCGCGATTTGTCGGATGGATTCGTCATAACCATATGTCCCGTCAATCTTTGATTGACCTCTAAACGGGGGAATTATTGGATACCACGGCCTATTGTTTACAACTAAATAACGATTGGAAAGCCAAAACTTGCGCCGTTTGCGGAAATTATAACCATTCAGCTGCGGGGCTTGCCCCGCGCGGAGCAAGCTCCGCGGCTAAATGTGCCCTACCACGCTTCCATTTCCCGCCGTGCCCCTTAAAACAACGCTATGGCCATGCCACGTGTACTGGTGCTCCGGGCGCCTGGCGCCAATTGCGATGAGGAAACCGAGTTCGCCTTCACGAAGGCTGGGGCGGTCTCCGACCGCGTCCATATCAATCGCCTTCGAGAAGAACCTGCCATCCTGCATCGATATCAAATCTTAGTAATTCCCGGCGGCTTTACTTATGGCGATGACGTGGCTGCGGGGAAAATTCTAGCCAATCAGCTCGCCCATTTCCTGGGCGAGACGCTCCGACGTTTTCGAGACGCCGAGAAACTCATCCTCGGCATTTGCAACGGGTTTCAAGCCTTGCTCAAAGCCGGCTTGATTGTTTGCCCCGATGACGATGGTCCCCTGGTCACGCTCACGAACAATATCTCGGGCCGGCTGGAAGACCGCTGGATTTACTTGCAGGCCAAGGCGGATAAATGTCCGTTTCTGAAAGGCTACGAGAAGTTTGAGCTGCCGGTGGCTCACGGCGAGGGCAATTTGATCGCCCGGGAGCCATGGATACTAAAGGGGCTGGACCAGGCCGGGCAGGCGGTCCTGAAGTACGTGGATGCCAACGGCAATCCCGGCCCTTTTCCGGTGAATCCCAACGGCTCACAACTAGACGTCGCCGGCCTGTGTGACGCCAGCGGCCGAGTTTTGGGACTGATGCCGCATCCCGAACGGCATGTGCTGCCGACCCAACATCCACGCTGGACGCGCGAGGGTTTGAAACCAGAGGGGGATGGGTTGAGATTATTTCGCAATGCGGTGGAGTTTTTCCAATAAGTTCATTCAATGATTTTTTCTCCTGAAGAAACTGCTGCCTGCCGGCGCTTGGTTGAGATGGCCTGGGAAGAGGATCTTGGGCCTCAGAAGGTTGATTTGACCAGCCAGGCAATTATCCCCGAGGACCTTCAAGGGCAGGCGGTATTTGTGGCCCGGGCGCCGGGGGTGGTGGCCGGCTTGCCGGCGGTTGAGTTGGTCCTGAGCACGTTGCATTCGCCGCTTCTTGAATTTCAACCATTAGTTCAAGACGGAGATCGAGTTCGGGCCGGCGACCGATTGGCCACGGTTGCAGGACTCATGCAGTTCATTTTGATGGCGGAGCGGACGGCTTTGAATTTCCTCCAACATTTGAGCGGCATTGCCACAATGACGCGCCGATTTGTAGATGCCATAAATGGGCTTCCCTGCCAAATTCTCGATACTCGCAAAACTACACCGGGCTGGCGCTTGCTGGAGAAGTACGCTGTACGCTGCGGCGGCGGGCACAACCATCGCATGGGACTTTACGATGGAATCCTGATCAAAGACAACCATTTGGCTGCCTTGGGCGGCGGCAAGGAAGCCATTCGAAAAGCGGGCTCTGCGGTCAGGAGGAATTGGGACCAAGTTTTTTTGGAGATCGAGGTCGAAAAGCTGGATCAGCTTGAGGTTGCCGTCCTTCCAATACCGAGAGTCATCCTTCTGGACAACATGTCTCTCGATCAATTAAGGGAGGCGGTAGGACTTCGAAATAAAAACTGGCGTTTTTCCCAACTGGAAGCCTCCGGCGGCATCACGTTGGAAAACGTTCGCGCCGTCGCCGAAACCGGCGTGAACCGGATCAGCGTCGGGGCTTTGACACATTCCGCTCCCGCCTTGGACATCGCGTTGGATTACGAGTGGTAGTGGCGTTTATCCTTCGCAAGCTTCGCTCCCACTTGAGCCCGGTCGCCACGGGCGACTCGCTGCGGCGAGTTGCGTTAGCGACGGAAGAACTCGGGGCGCTCACGCAACCCCGCTCGCCAATCCGCGAAAGTAGCGCCTGGCGTGGAGCGAGAGTCCCAAAAAGCGAGATTGCCAAATGAATAAAGGGTGGTTGGCAATCTCGCTTTTTGACACAAGTCTTTATTTGAAAATGTTTTACATCTTCACAATGAGCGAGAGTGCCAGAGTGCCAAGTATCCCCCCCTCCCCCCTCCAGGCCGGAAACTTATGGCCCCTAGCCGGCCAAACTGAATTCTTCAAGCACCGGCACCAAACTTCAATCAGCCTCTTGTTATTCGTCTTGACTAATTACTGATTTAGCGTAGACTATTAATCACCCTCGGACTGGCCGGGGACTCCCTGTCGATTGCTGCCCCAATCATGGCCATGCGGACAAAAAGCGGCTCGGTCATACTCCCCTCTCTGGAAGAAATTCATTCCTCGGTGCCGATTCCGAACCAGTCCCGCTGGCGGCGGTTCTTGGCGTTTTCCGGGCCGGCTTTTCTCATCAGCGTCGGCTACATGGACCCGGGCAACTGGGCCACCGACCTCGAAGCCGGCAGCAAATACGGCTACATCCTCCTTTGGGTATTGCTCCTGTCCAATTTCATGGCTCTCCTTCTGCAGAGCCTGTCCGCCCGCTTGGGAATCGTGACGGGAAGAGATCTGGCCCAAACCTGCCGGGCGAGTTATCCCCGCCCGGCGGTCGTTGCCTTATGGCTATTGTGCGAGATCGCCATCATCGCTTGCGACTTGGCGGAAGTAATCGGCACGATCATCGCGCTCAAACTTCTTTTCGGTCTGCCTTACGCCTATGGCTTAGCAATCGCGGCCGCGGATACTTTTCTCCTTCTGGCTCTGCAGCGGCGGGGCGTGCGGCTTCTGGAATTGGTCACGCTCGGGCTGATCGCGATCATTGCTGGTAGTTTTTTCATTGAGATTTGCCTGGGCCATCACGATTGGTGGGCTATGATCCAGGGATTCGTCCCCGGCCTGGATATTTCGAGCCGAACCCGGTTCGCCGGCAGTCTCTACGTGGCCATCGGCATGTTGGGGGCCACAGTGATGCCCCATAACCTTTATCTTCATTCAGCTTTGGTCCAGACCCGGGATTTTCCACACACCGAGGCCGGCAAGCGCCAGGCGTGCAAATACAATTTGGCCGATTCGTTAATTGCTCTCAACGGGGCGTTTTTTGTCAACGCCGCGATTCTCGTCATGTCGGTGGCCACGTTTCACGCCCGCAAACTCCAAGTGGAGTCACTTCAAGAAGCCCACCAACTATTGGGCACAGTTTGGATGGGGTTTGCCAGTTTCCTATTTGCAGTCGCTTTGCTGGCATCGGGTCAAAGCTCGACCATGACGGGGACTCTGGCCGGGCAAGTAGTGATGGAAGGATTCGTGCGGTTGCGGCTGCGGCCGTGGGTGCGCCGGCTGGTGACGCGGTCCCTGGCAATCGTGCCGGCCATGCTCGTCATCGCGTTTGCGGAAAGTCAGGCGGGGCAGGAGAATGCCGTCGATAGTTGGTTGTTGGAGCTAATTGTGCTCAGCCAGGTGGTCCTGAGTTTCCAGCTTCCTTTCGCGATTGTTCCCCTGGTCCAATGGACCGGCGACTCGAGCCGGATGGGGGAATTTGCGAGCCGGGGTTGGCTCAAGTTCATGGCCTGGTCCTGTGCGGTTCTCGTGGTCGGACTCAACGCGACATTGATCATTTTGCAAATGGGCAAATGGGGGGAGGGAATTACGGAGAGCGGCGGAAGTCCGTTGTGGATGTACGCCATTGTGAGCACATTGACCGTAGCGCTGGTGGGATTTCTGGGATGGGTAACTATTTACCCCTTCTGGACCCGCCGGGCGGAAAGAGAAATGCCGTTGTCGGAACGGCCGGCGTCCACACCGGAGCTGCCGGCCATCGCCTACCGGCGCATCGGCGTGGCCGTGGAGTTGGAAGGAACCGACGACGCCGTGCTGGCCCAAGCGGCCGCCTTGGCTCGCGCTCATGGCGCGGATTTAATCGCGGTTCACGTAGTCGAAGGGGCCCCGGCCCTTCTTCTCGGCCCCGGCGCCGCCGATCAGGAGACCCGCGAAGACCGCCGACTTCTGACCGATCTGGCCGAGCATCTTCGGGCCGACGGCCTGAACGCCTTGGGAGTTCTAGGATTCGGCGATCCGGCCGAGGAGTTGGTGCGAATTGTGAATGAACAACGTCTCGATTTGCTCGTGGTTGGTTCTCACGGCCACCGATTTCTTGCCGATCTGGCTCTCGGGCGAACTGTATCGCCGGTGCTGCACCGGCTGACTATTCCCGTGCTAGTGGTGCCCAACCGACCGCTCCCTGAGCGGGGGGCGTTAGCCCCCTGAGCCGAGGTGATTTTGGAGGGAAAAAAGATTCATTAAATCGAGAGGTTGCTTAGTCCTTTCCCAATACAAAACGGCCCCGCGCTCTACTTCGGTCGAGAGCATCTCGTACAGAAATCGAAGTCCAAGGGTGAGCGCTTGGAATGAATCAACTCCAACGAAATCTTTAGGCCCTTGCCACAACCGCAATCCCTCGGCCTGGACGGGGCACACATAATCGCGTTTGGGGTGGGCCATAGGTCGACCCACTCGAATGCAAACGGGAACCAACGCTCCATCGGGATATTGGACCTCGAGTCGACGTTCGGCAATGATCTCCATAGTGCCCTTTTCTCATCAATTAATGATGACATTCCGGCTCAGGGGGTTCACACCCCCCGCTCAGATGAGAGGCGCATGCCGATCTCCATCAATAAGCGAAT
>Ga0207103_10188_pt1 | contig 17998 bp, 22 predicted proteins | sample Alteio_BWMinHeat_81_FD_153546 | JGI IMG/M metagenome (GOLD analysis project Ga0207103, IMG submission 153546) | Enriched cells from forest soil in Barre Woods Harvard Forest LTER site, Petersham, Massachusetts, United States -... | ecosystem: Environmental > Terrestrial > Soil > Temperate forest >...
CTTTTATCTAAAGTAATCCAAATAACAAATAACAATGTTAAGAACAACTACCACACAAAAACAATGCAAGGGTTCTCAAAGAAATGATCTAATGAGAGGATTTTCACTAGAAAACTCCAGTGTAGAGCCATTATCCATCATAAAAACAATGATGAAGGTAATAAGAACAAAATCTATGGGCAGTATGAATATGGAGACACGAGTGCAATTTTCAAAGATAACAGATGCGGTAATACGAATGGCAGAAGAAGTTAGAGAATAAATAGTTAAAACCAAGCGCGTTTTATCCTGTTTTTCTTGTATGTAATTAACTAATACATGCAGATATCTAAAGAGGATCTGCTAGATCTGTCTGTTATTCAAATGACAAGCGAAACTAATTCATTATTAGATTCCACGTTAGAGTCGAAATCATACGATTATGAAATGTTACTAGAAAAACTAAAAAATGAACTATCTAAGTTTGGTCTAACTTCTAATCAATCAAAGGTTTTTTTGTTTTTAGAAAAATATGGTCCTAGTACGGCAACACAAGTAAGTAAAACCCTAAAGGTACCAAGAACTGAGACATATCACCTTCTTACTCATCTTCAAAACAAAGGTATAGTATCTGCAACATTCCAGCACCCAATTAAATTTTCAGCGTTAGCACTTGACAAAGCAATGGGTGTATTGATTAATACTGAAAAAGAGCGAGTCAAAACACTAGAAAATCAAGAAAAAGGCTTGGTAGATCTTTGGAATACCATACCTAATTTCAAAATTGATCAAAATGATGCCAAGGAAGGAAAATTCCAAATGCTTCAAGGAGTAAATCAAATGACTGGAAAAATAAATGAAATGATCTCCAAAACAAAAAATGAACTTCTAATTTTAGGATCAGAAAAGGATTTCATGAAGTTTTATCATTCTGGTTTTCTAGAACTCATAACAGATTCAAAAATTGAAGCGAAATTAATTACATCATCATCTAAAAAAACGACATATATTTTTGATCAAAAACTAAAAACTAAAGTAAAGAAAACTCCAAGTAAGATCAAAGAAAATCTTTGTTTTATTATAAAAGATGATAATGAATTGCTCCTATTCATGAAAAATGTGAGCGAATCTCCACAAAATGTGATAGCAATGTGGACTGATTCAACTTCCATGATTTACACAATGCAATTACTATTTGGTTACATATGGTCAAATTCAAGACATCTTCAATAATGAAGTGTTAATACTATGAATATTGATCAAAACCAATTAAGAAAAGCCATGGTTAGCCTTACTGTTGAAAAAGTGCTACTTGATATTGGTCAGCCAATTTATGAGAAAGTCATAAAACAATTATCAAAAGACTACAACTGCTATTTGCCTGAATGTTACGAGCATCCAGAATATTTAAACAAAGTTTTGAAAAAAATCTTTGGTAATGCACATATTACAATTGTTGATGCGATAAAAAATGAACTAAATGAATACATGACAGAAAAACCAATCGAAGTATTTATTACTACAATAAGTGAGTAAATTTGCAAAATAACTTTGAGAAACTACAAGAACAAAAGTCGTTATTTGTCTGTCTACTTTTAACTGGCATGGGAATACTGCTAGCAACATTTTTTGGAAAAGAAGTAGTTAAGACGGTAACTGATTTCACATACATTCCAGTAGCAGGAGCCCTTGTTTTTTTATCAATAATCATATCCACAAGATTCAGAAAAACTGGTAATCATGGTAAGGCGTGGTTATTATTCTTAGGAACTGCAATTTCATGGTTTATTGCAGAGACCATATGGATCGAATATGAACTAGTATATCATCTCAATCCATTTCCATCATCTGCTGATGCGTTTTATATTGTAGGATATCCATTCTTATTTTTATTTTCAATATATTATCTTAAACCATTCAAAAAATTAATTTCTAGAAAAATGATACTTTTGACTTCATTAATTGCAGTATCAGTTCTGATTCCAAATTTGTATATGACAATTGATAATAATTCTGATGAAAGTAAATTTGCTATTGCATTAGGCTCAATATATCCAATTGCTGATTCTATTATTCTTGTACCTGCATTAATCGGCATCTTTTTATTTTTTAGAGGAGAAGTAAACTTTCTATGGACCCTATTATTGATTGGAATTTTATTTGAAGTAATTGGAGATACTGGGTTTCAATATTTTACGCTTAATAATTCGTATTATACTGGTCATCCAGTAGATATTTTATTCATATGGTCATACATCATGTTCTCATTTGGAGTCTATAGCCACATTCAGATATTCAAAAAGGGCAATAAAATTAAAGAATTTAATAAACTGGTTTGACAATTAACTCGTAATTAATTTAATTGAAAAAAGAATTCTTCCTTATCAGTATAGTCACATTTTACAAGATCAAGATCATGGCCTACTGACGGAATTTTTAATCCTGTTTTTAACTCTCCCATAATTCTGATCGTATTTTCAAATTCTGCTATACAAAAAAATATGTTATCTTTCTTTGAGAACTCGATTAGCTTACCCTTTGTAGATATCTGCCTCCACTTTACCTTACTAAAACAAACATTACAAAAATCACTTGGAGGCCAGACAAGTTTGTTGCATTTTGTACATTCACTACAGACAAATTTGCCGTTTTTTAGCTCATTTTTAAATTGATTCATGATTCAAAAATGAGAACCGTTGAAGAAGTGGCAGCTGCAGACATGTTTTGAACTAGACCTACTTTGGCCCCTTCAACTTGACGTTTTCCCGCTTTGTTTTGAAGTTGTTGACTAATTTCTATAACTTGAGCTATTCCAGTAGCTCCTAAAGGATGACCAGAACCTAACAATCCTCCTCGTGGGTTAATTTTCTTATTTTGAGTATCATACATGGTTTTAACAAATTGATTTCCCTTTCCTTTTTCTACAAAACCCAAGTCTTCGACTTCCATAATTTCACATATGCTAAATGCATCATGAATCTCAGCAACATCAATGTCTTTAGGCTCTTTTTTTGACATTGTATATGCGGTATTAACTGCATATTTTGTGGATTTCAGATTAGTGAGATCCTCGTTTTTTGTAAATCCAGCAGAGATTGTTTTTTGACCCAATCCAGTCAGCCAAACAGGACAATCCGTAAATTTTTTTATGGATTCATCTGATACGAGTAGGATTGCGGCAGAACCATTACATGGAAAAGAACAATCCAAAATACGAACATCATCAGTAATATTTTTTGATTGCATTACTTCTTCCACAGAATATTCTTTATCAAAATAGGCATGCGGATTTTCTAATGCGTTTTTGTGATTTTTAGCTGAGACTGTAGCAAGATCTTCCATGGTAGTACCATATTTTCTCATATGAGATCTTGTAAACATAGATGACCAATATACAGGATGTTTGTATTGACCACGTGACACGTCCCATTCTAAAACTAGTCCAGGATTGTCAAATTTTTCTGCGCCAACTACCAGTGCAACATCTGCTAAACCTGAAGCAATATACGAATATGCTGAAACCATACTATTTGTGCCAGAATTGCATAAACTCTCAACAGAATGAGATATTTTTGGGGAAATTCCAGCAAGCTCAGACATTATATTTGATAAATATTTGCTATTATCATTAGTTGATGTAAGAACAACATCTACATCTTTTTGAGTTAAATTTTGAGATGTATCAAAAAGAGATTTTATCGACGATAACATTAGTGATTCAATTGAAACGTCATCTTTGTTGAATTTTGTGAGGCCAAATCCTCCAATTCCTACTCTTCTCAATTTTTGCTACCTGATAGCGTGGAAATAAGCAGTTTAAAGGATTTCGTAACTTCACCTATTGGATTAAACTGTATTATTGGCAACGAAACACCACTTTTTACAAATCTATCTAGTTTTTTCTTACACTCTTCAGGGATACCACAAATTGTCATTGAATCAAGCATGTTAGTAGAGACCAGTTTGTAGTTTGTACGGAGTCCTGATTTTTTATATTCATCGTATATTTCTTGAATTTCTTTTGCAAATCCATTTTTTGCTAAAAATTCTCTGTAAATTTTTCCCACAGATATATAAAATGCAAGTGTTTTTTTTGCACGATCTATAGCTTTTTCACTATCTTCAGACATACATGTAATGAATTGGCATGATACGTCAATTTTTTTCCTTGATTGCATTTTTTGTATTGTATTTTGAAGTTCTAAAATCGGTCGTAAGTAGAATATGACACCATCAGCTATATCCCATGTCAACTCAACCATTTTCTGGTTTACAGCAGCCAAATAAATAGGAATTTCTTTTCTTGTTGGTTTTATTAGTAATGTAAAATTTTTTAGATGAAATAATTTTCCATCATAATTTATTTTATTTCCTGACATTATCAATCTGATTATTTCTACATATTCACGCATTCTCTGAACGGGTTGATTAAACTCAAGACCATGCCATTCTTGTATGATAGATTCACTACTCGTACCCAATCCAAGTATTAATCTGCCATTTGAAAGTGTATCAATGGTAGCTGCACCCATTGCAATAAGAGAGGGAGTTCTGGAATAGATGTTGATTATTGATGAGCCAATTTTTGAATTTTTGACAATTTGTGATACCGTTGAAAGTATAGACAATCCTTCCATTCCCCATGTCTCAGGAATCCACACAGAATCAGGATTGTGTTTGGATAAAATTTTAGAACACGTTAGTACTTCATTTATAGACAGTGCGGAACCTAAGCTATAGGCAATTCTCATAATGTATCATTTTTTTATTATAAAATACTCGTAGTTTAATGATTTCATTTTTTTTGCACATTCTATTATTGGAATATTATTCAATGGAACTAGTAGTCTTGGTACATGCCCAGTCATAGGTTTTAGTCTTTTTCCCATACCATATGATAAAATAATGACTTGCATAGAATAGATGATGATCTTTTTACAATTAAAACATTTGTAAGATTGATTTTTGAAGTCAATCAAAATTAGAATATAATAATATGTCAACATAAAAATTTCATAGGTTTATTAATTGTAAATAGAGTAGCAAAACTATGGCACTAAAGGCAGCAATAATTATGTCTGTAATATCAATTGTAATGCTTACAATCTATGGGGCAGATTCAATTATGGCAATAAATGAAAATCTTGGTATTCAAAATACAGCTTTCCTAAACACTGATGTTAAAACAAGAGGTGCAATATTTGGCATAATGCCAGCAGCTATGCTTGTAATATCATTTTTCATTACAAGAAAGGAACCATCTCGTGGTTTGGGAATTTTGATCATCAGTGGGGGGGCATTAATGATATTAGGAGTTGGTATAATCTTTGCATTACAAGGAAATGCTATTCCGTCAGAAGGAAAGAGAGAATTTGATGCTGTTGTTGGTATTGGAATCATTATTGCAATTTTGGGCGGCATCAAGATTAAAAAATCCAGATAGTGTATTATCTACAAATGACAACATGTGCCAAATGTAATCAGGATTCAAAAAAAACATACAATTGTGAACATACGAACGAACAAGAATACTGTGTTGAATGCTATACGGAATTGCATTATTACCTTACTGAACCAAGGCCCTAAAAACAACCATATCTGCCTTATTCCCAAAAATGGGAATGTGCATGTATACTAAGATGACATACAATTGTACAATAAAGAATAGATGTAATTCTTTCTCATATGAGAAAAGGATGGAAAAGGCCTAGACGAGGACTAGCTACTATAGTTACAACTGCCATAATGCTTACAACTGTCGCTGTCATGGGTAGCGGAGTTGTCGCATGGGGGCATTCAAACATTTTTGGTAATGAAGGGACTATGGCAAGATCTTTTTCTAACAATGTAAATACAATTAATGAAAATTTAATAATAGAAAAAATCTGGTTTTGTCAAATTCAAAGTAATTGTCCAGGTAAATCTGTTCCAGCAGTTAACATCACTTTGAATAATCAAGGTAATGTTGGCCTAAATGTCACACAAATACAATTTAGTACATCAACCAAAACCATTCAATTTCATTATGGCAATCAGACAATTTTACCACAAAGAACAGGATCAATACTAGTTCCATATGCATATAGCAGTAATGTGCTTACTAACATTCAGATTACTACAACAAGAGGTACAACAATTTCAACACAGGCATTATCACCATGAATAATGGAAACGAGTTAAATATTGTAAAAACAATTTTTGAGAAACCAGCATCACGTATCAAAGATAGTGCACATTATAGTAACAGAAGAGGAATTTCAAGTATTATTACTACAGTAATTATGCTTTCAGCTGTTTCTGTCATGGGCACAACATCTGTTTACTGGTCTCAGAGTAATTTACACACTAGAGAACAAGCTACCGGTTCTCTTTATTCTAATATAATAAATCAAATCAAAGAATCCCTTGTACTGGAACATTTTTGGTATGATACTCCTAATCAAAACCTTAACCTTGTACTGAAGAATAACGGTCAAGATGGCCTTCATATTATTCAGATCGAAATAGATGGCTCCACTCATCAAATTGCACACATTACTAATGGAGGAATTGTTCCAAATGGGATATACATGGGAGTAGTTCATTATTACTGGCTAGGAGAACCTCTTGATGTTTATGTGACAACAGTTCGAGGTTCAATATTTCATTTCCATTTGATATCTCCAGCTGATGGAGTATTAATTATTAATAAGATTACAAAGTTAGGAAATGGGAATTTTACTTTCTCTGGAGATTTAGGAAAATTTAATGTCAACACAACAGGTTGGAATACCGGAGCAAATCTAGACAAAAATGGAAATCTCATCATGCAGGGTGTAATTCGTGATTTTAATGGATCAAACGATAAAGGAGATATCTTGCAAGGAAGAGATCCAGATTTTGAAATGGATTGTTCCAAACCACCAAACTGCCCTTTTGGAAATTATACGGGATACTTTTGGCCAAATGGAACTTTTAACGGTATAGTTCTACCTGATCTTGGTGTCGATCATACACCAGTGTATAACAATCACACTAGGTCTCTATTCAACTATGGAATGACTAGATTTAACCAATGGTATCATGATACTCCTGGAGTAAACAAAGTGAAAAATTTGAATGTCACGCTTATCAAACAACCAACAATACCGACCACTTGGAAATATACCAACTATAGTTTCTATCCTATAGACAACCAATTATTTTGCCAAGGTATCGGAATAAGTTGTAGCGGTAAAGATGGATCTGGAAACTACCATAACTATGGTTTTACATTTATGGTTCATTCCACATTCACATATCAAGGTGGAGAAATTTTTAACTTCACTGGTGATGATGATGTGTTTGTTTTCATTAACCACAAGCTTGCTATTGATTTAGGTGGAGTACATGCTGCAGAAAACAAAGTATTAAGATTGGATCAACAGAAAGCCCAACTTGGTATTACAGTTGGTGGTACCTATGATTTTGATTTTTTTTATGCAGAACGTCATACAACAAGTTCAGATATAGCAATAACCACTTCTATTCAACTTGGTCAAAATGGTGCTGGAACTACAAGTGCTTTCTTTGTAGATCCAGGAAAATATACTGTCAACGAATTGGTACCTCCAGGATGGACACTAATTGGCAGACAATGTAATAATGGATATACTCTGCCAAATTCCACTGAGATAACAATTACAGTACCAAGAGGAGTAACTACCTGTACTTTTACCAATACGAAATAAGGATTTGATCAAAAAATGAAATACCAAAACACAATATTTGGGAAAGAGTTGAGAGATAGAAAAGGAATAAGTACTGTAATAGGAAGCGTATTTTTTATTATAATTTTCACATCAATTGCATCTTATGTGATTTATAGCATGAATCAGATAGATCAATTTGGAGTAGCTGTTATTGGCAAGGGTCAAGATAACATAAACAGAAACAATGAAGCGTTTGAAATCACCAGTGTCACTAAAGACAATAACAAATTCAATGTTACAATACAAAATACGGGTCAACTTCCTGTAAACATTACTAGATTATGGATTCAAAATAAAACAGATCCTACTTGGCCTACCACAAAATTTACTATAAACCAAATTGTAGCACCAGGGCAAACTCTTACCAAGATAGGCGAGAATCTACCACTTACTGCAAAATCTTCTCAGGCATACGATATCTCCCTAGTGACGGAAAGAGGAAACACAAAAGAGTTTTTGGTAAATTCTGCAAGTCAAAAACCTCTTTATCTACAACTTTTTGTTTTACCTGATAAGATTCCAACAGGATTTGATACCACAATACTTTTTGCTGTTACAAATAATATGTCAAATAATGGAATATTAACAAACTTTGCACCAAATCTTAGTGTTATAACTCCTGTTGGTGCTACTACAACACTAGTTTCAGGCCCAGAACCCTCAACATATCCAATATTACAAAAAGGAGACACTGCATATTTCAAATGGGTTTATAATATTTCAGGAAACAGTGGACAGGGAATCAACTTTACTGCGTCACTTCAAAATGGTTATCTTGGGAATTCTGTCTCAAGAAACGCTACCATCACTCAGATTCAAGGGCTTCCGATCATAAAAACAATTATTGGTGGAGGATTAAATGGCACAATATCAAGCACGTCATTAAATTATTTGAGATTTTTTGGAGATAGTAAACCAAGTGCAACTTATAATCTAAAAAGCATGATTATACCAATTAATGGCACATTCAAAAACTTGTACGTGAATAAAGGAACTGGTACAGGTACTGCTACTTTGACACTATACAAGAATGCTGCATTATCTGGAATCACTTGTACTACTGGAACTTCATGTTCTGATAAAATACATTCACTAAGTGTTATTTCTGGAGATACGGTTGCCATGGCATTACAATTTTCAAATTCTACACCAAATGGAGATGTGGCATTTACAGTAGAATTTGATCCTACGTAGAAAATAAATTATAAATTAGATTGAATTAATAATTAAATCATTTTGACATTATGTATTACATTAAAAATAATATCTCCAAATAATAATTGAAATACAAATCCTGCAGTTATGTATAATATGTATGGTATGCCTGGAGTCACCCAAGTATCTGAAGTGGAACAAAATTGAGCATTTTCTGCATGATGGAATGAAAAATCAAGCTTTCTGAGATTTCCTTCTTTCTTTTCAATTGGAAAACTATATTTTGGATTTTTAGCACGATATCCAAGAAAGATAGCCAGTATCTTTTTTAGTCTGGTTTCTTCAAAACCATCAAAAATATTTTTGTGTAAAGAAATAGATATCACATTACGAATAAAATTTACAAATATCGGTGTAATTGAAAAAATAGCCGCGTTTGTCAAGGTGGTAAAAGGAGTAACTAAACCATGAGACAGAATTGCCTGAGGTGCTAATGCTGCCAAGACTATCAATCCTAGTGCATCTGCTCCTCCAAAAAGGCCAGTTCTCCATATGATTATGGCAACAGGGGCAATAATTAAGGAAAATCCGCTTGTTTTCAGAGAATCAAGCGGACTTGGTGAAAATATGATTAATAAAATAGCAACAGCCCCAAAGACAATCCATAAAATGTCATGAATCTCTCGCTTCCTGATATCCAATATGGAAGCAATTCCAAGCATGACAAGTGCTGAAAAGATCTGCAGATTATGAATATCAAAAACTGATTCTGCCATGCTATTGACTTATGTTTCTTAGATAAATTATGAGATCTCAAAAATAATTACTGCACTACCTGAAATATTTGAAGCTTGGTTGAATAATACAGTATGTAATATTTTGTTAAGACTGCAGTTATTAAATAATTAATAGATCAGGAAGAATTTACTTGATTTCTAAACGTTCTTTTTTAATTTTGATTAAATTTCATTATTTCCAAAACTGGGAGACCAATCTTATATTCTAAATAATAGATAAAGAAAACATGAAACTCTTTGCATCATTACACAATCCTAAAACTCGTAAATATGGAATATATTATTCTGTAGTTTTATCTAGTATATCTGCGATTTTGATCTTAGAAGGGATACATCTAGTTCATCTCACTATCATGGAACACTTTAGTACATACCTTGAGGGATTTGTTTCATTGTATATGATTAGTCGTCATGACATAGGACGATCATTTTTACAAAACTTGAACCGTATGGGATTATTTCAATTTAAATAATCTATTTTTCGCGTAACTGAGTTATTCTGTCCTTTATTCCGGAAATTTTTTCCATGATACTAATTTTTTCTGTAATGCCATCAAGCATGTTCTTCTTTTTGAGAATTATAATACCACCTGCTGCAGCAGCTGCTACTGGAATGATAACAAACATTGGGTTAACGCCAAACAGGCTAAATGGAGTTGAGTTTGGTATAGTATTGGATCCTATAGCAGATCCTAACGGCTGATTTACATTTATCGTTTTACTTACAGGTGTTGCACCAAACGCTGCTCCTGACACTGTAGCTACAACACTTATCGTTTTAGGATCTTGTGCAAGTAATGAAATCTTTGCATTCCCATCTTTATCTGTTAAAGAATCCTTGTTCTGGATTGTAGCTCCAGTTACACTCCAATCTACTTTCATTCCACTCAATGGAACTCCTTGATACATTGCGTTAACTGTAGCAATAAAAACTGTATTTGGGTCTACATAGTCACTTGAAGTAATAGTTGCAGCAGGAGTTAGACTTGTAGAAACAATATTGAATTTTGCCAGTGGAAGATCACTTGTTAACACAGCAAGCTCAGTCGTACCACTTTGACTAGATTCAGCGTCAAATAAAGAGTAATAATTTCCCTTTTTAATTACAATGGTTTCTGGGACACTTAAAATTGTCGGATCACTTGAAACAAGCTTGAACTGCATATCATCTTCTAGAAACACCGGATTTCCGTTGCTATCAAGAAGCTGTATGGAAAAAGCATTTTTGAAATTAGATAGTATTTTGTCAGCATAATCAATTGTAATTGATGTAGGTTTGGAAGAAAGACTTTGTATAGGAAGACTAGTTGCAAAATCTTCTGCCGAAATAGAAATAGTCGAAGAACCTACTTTCAATGATTTTGAGTTTATTAATACAATTGAATCTCCTTGATGTATTGTTTTAGATTCTGTTTGAAGAATATCTTGTGGTGAAATGATAGAAGTCATGTCATTTGTGAAATAATTTGGCATACCATCTTTTGTCATGTATAATGCAAGTGGAAATTCACTATCCGTTAGTAAGGTTGGTAATAACGGATCTGCAACAAGAGCATATGATTTCGATGAAATGGAAGTTATCGTAGTGGAATATGTTTGCGGTACTGTTTGTGGAGCTATTGTTATGACGTGTAATGATGGTTGAGCTGGTATGGTACTTGCTATTTTGCCAAATACCAGTGCTGATCCTGTTCCTCTATCCATCGTTACTGGATCAACTGAAAGCGTTTTAGTATCTGAAGAATCTATCTCGATTTTAAGATCACTATTAGCAATAACAGGTGGACCTGGAACAACAGCGCTATCATTTTCTAAATGAACCACTCCTATAAGTTCATCCTGACCTGTAGCCAACATTGGTAACAAATCTAGAGAGGCTGTGTGATCATTAAGCAATGGGCCGGGAGTAGTTGCTATCTGTACAACTGGAGAAATAGCATAACCTTTGGTATTTAGTCCAACATCCCACTGACCCTCAGTACCCCAAGGCGTAGTGATCCAACCATTGGTTCCAGCAACTACAGAAATTTTTGTATACCCCCAATAAGAGCCCTTTTTAATTACAATTGGGGCACTGGCAGACACTGCAGGTGGCTGTGCACTAGTATTTATCATCGTTATTCCAGTTGCGTTGGTAACTTGTACTGGCAAAGTAATATCTTCTGTTGCTTGCACTGGAATTCCATTTACTTGAAGCTGAGCTATAGCATATCCAAAAGAGTTTTGATAGCTATTCAAAATTTTGGGAAAAAAACGTATAATTGGATTGTTTTTGAAGTTTCAGCAGTAGCAACTGTTACACTAGTACTCACAGTTGCCATGGATGATGCAGATGCAGATATTTGTGTAGTGCCATCATTTTTTACTTCAAATTCTCCAATTACAAAATAATCTCCTGTCTTTATAGTAAGTTGAGTATTTTGTAAATTCACAATATTGCTATCAGTAGTTAATGTGATAGTCATGTCCTGTCTGGCTTTTATTGGAATTCCTGCATCATTTGCTAATTCAACTGCAACATATCCTTTTTTCATTTCCAAGAGTTGAAAAAGTCTTTGGGGTAGCTTTTATCAAAAGTTTTGTTGGAGCTTTACTATCACTAAAAACTGTTATAGGTACTTCTTGAGATGAAAACCCAGGAGCTGCAAGGTCAATATTTGCGGTACCAGAATTTAATGTGTGGATCTTTACAGAAGTTACAAAATTATTTTGATCTTCTTCCACTCCTAATATCTGAATTATGGACGAGTCAGAAGATGTAGCAATTAAATTGTCAATATTATGAGGCAAACTGTCTCCTTTAGCATAGACCTGCAGAATTGCATCTGTGTTTTCAATTATTTTGCTAGGAAGAAATCTGAAGCTCAATTCATTCGGAGTTTGTCCATACGCACCAGTAGAAAATACAATAATTCCCATTAAAACCAAGGACAAAGCTAATTTCAAATCAATATTTTGTATCTAAAAAATGCGATATAAGCGGCGGTATGACTCTTTAAATGACATACTTAGATTGGGGGGAGTTGAATTTTTCATGATCGCGCCGATATTAATAACATGTAATTGTATCATATCTACTGACACCATTGTAATTATGACAAGAACTATAGAAAATAAAAATCCACCTGAAAATGCGCCTTTTGTAATTTTACCAATAAACAAGCCGGCAAGCCAAGCCTGTACAATGACGGACATAGAAATAATGTCAAAGAAAGACCTTGTTTGCTCAACATATCCACTGCTTAACGGTTCACTGCCTGGTCGTGATTGTTGATTCACTGATGCAAATGAGTCGATAGTTAATAGCGTAGTAAATCCTGTTATGGTAATTAACATAAAACCTACCATGATGTATGGTTTGAGCATCTCACGCTTGTTTTTTTCAATGTCATAGATTTTTTCACTAGTATCAGCTAGTGAATCAAGTGTGTTTACATTTCCTCCACCAGAAGTAATTATCTCAAACAATATTCTAAAACTAACAAGCACTTGAAAATTCTTTACCTCACTATAAAGTGAATCAAAAATATTATTCATGGGTATGCCCCATTCTAATTTATTTGATATTGTGTTTGCGATAACGTTAAACGTTCTGTAATCTTTCCTCTTACAGGCACGTATTATGCATTTTTCTGGACCTAACCCGGACTTTCTTGCTTCTGTTATATCACGTAAAATTTGTGGTGTAGCTGTTTCAGCATCCAGATTTTTTGTATATATTTTTTGGAAACGTAAAGCAGGCCATAATGATGCGGCCACTAGTCCTATGCCAATAATATATGCATTAGCGTGAAAACTAGACAGAACGTTACTCAAAACCAGAATTATGGAAATCAGTATGGCTGGCAAGCCAAATCGAAGTATCTTTTTTACCTGAAGTTCGCTAATATTAGAATAATTAAATCTCTGTGCAACTTTGAGGAACACTAGTGACATTAATGGTGGAAATACCAATATCATATAAGGCGGATTGTAATTAGCTGCTGTACTAGCTCCAGGAGTTATGGATAATGGGTTTGAACCCACAGCTGCCACTAGAATGAATACTGCCAATATTACTATCTGCATGGTTAGATAAGCATGCACAATTCCACTTATCTTCTCTATTGATCCTTTTTTCTTTGGCCTCTAGCATTTCAAAGGAGCTTGACATCTTGCTTTTTAGATAACTGATCACATTTCCACCACTCTGAATTGCAGAGACATAACCTGCAAGAAAATCTCCAAGTAACCTAGACGATGTTTTTTCTTTTGCTTGACTCAATACGGTAAGTGGATCTAGTCCAAGCATATCGATTCGTTTGATAATTTTTATTGATTCATGTCGTATTGCAGGTAAAAGATTAAGATCTTTTATCTTTTGCAGAATTGAATATGGTCCTAGTCCGCTTGTTGCAAGCAACGTTACTATTGTAATAAAATATGGTAATTCTTTTTCTATTTTCTTGGCCTGTTTTTTCTCATGGTCTGCTCGCCCGAGTTTTTGTAAAGACAGCATATTACTAATTCGTCTCTTCTATCTTTTTCATTATTGATTCAGGATCTCGATAATATTTTCCTACTAATTCTGAAACATCTTTATAATTTCTAATATCACTTTCAACCATCCATTTCAAAATTGTGATTCTTTTTTGATGTTCTTCTAAAATTTGTTGTAAATCTCTTCCTGTTGCATCAGCCATTCTCTGGAACAACATACTAGATGAAAGATTTTCTGCAAAGTAATCTGATTTTGGATTCCAAGAAAAGGCAGTAAATGGCGGGACGTTATTAGCAATTTCAGATATCATCGTTGTCCTTCTACTACTTTGCCCTGTAGTTTTTTCTTTGATTCTTTTAATTACAACTGCACAATTCATCAATGAGATATACGCAGGTGGAATGTCCATCGGTTTTTGCTCTAATCTTTTTATTGCAGATTCTAGGCTGTCTGCGTGCATAGTACACAGACCACCGTGTCCTGTAGCCATAGCTTGAAACATAACGTATGCTTCAGAACCTCTAATTTCCCCAACCACAATATAATCAGGCCTGTGTCGTACTCCGGCTTTTATTAAATCATATAACCCAATTTCACCTTCTCCTCCCAAGCCAAAACCTGATCTTGACACTAGTGTAAACCAATTTTCATGATTAATGTTTATTTCAGATACATCTTCAACTGAAAAAATTTTGTATTCTGGATCGACAAGACCCAGTATGGCGTTAAGAATTGTTGTTTTACCACTTCCTGTCGGCCCTATTACTATAAACGACATTTTTTCTTGTATCAACATCCAAAGATAAGCTGCTATTGACAGATTTATTGTTCCATATTTGATAAGATCTATTACAGTATATGGATCATCTCTAAACTTTCTTATTGTAAAGCTTGTTCCTTTAGGTGTAACTTCTTTTTGATATAACACAGAAATTCTATGGTTTCCCTGTAATGCTAAATCAGTAATTGGAAAAGCTGCACTAACATGCTTACCAGCTCTAAAAACTAATCTTGAAATAAATGAATTTAATTTTTCTTCGGAAGTGAATTGAATGTTTGTAGGTATGCTGTCATACTTTCTATGCCAAATGTAAATGGGGTTGTTGCTACCACTGCAACTAACATCTTCAATGTTTACATCACGCATTATTGGTTCAATAATGCTAAATCCACTAACATCCCTTCTTAAATAATATTTTACCTTTTCCAGACTTGCACTAGAGGTATTAAGAAACATTTTTGCATTTTCTTTCATCACAATGTTTAGTTGATCTTCAAAATTAGGAGCACCTTTTGACTCGTCTGTGGACTCTAAACTTTCCTCTATAAGATGATATAGTCTTTGAAAGATAATTTCTTCCTCAGAGTTGAGCTTTAACTCATCTACAAAATACAGATAATCTGATTTTTCATTGTTGTAAAGAATAAGGGCGTAGCTAAAAGGCGGATTTAATTCGTATCTATCAATTACCTCATAACCACTTGGAACTTGGTTCTGATTTTCATCAACAAGATTATTTGATAAGAAACTTGTTAATTCCTCTGTTTTTGTTTTTCTTTCTTTCATATTTTATTCCCTACGAAAATGAAAAAAGAAGGTTTTGGGCATTTTAGGCGCCCTCTAGGAGTTAGCTACCGTTATTGATGCTGGTCCACCGACGTTGCCTGCTGCGATGTTAACAGTTACTTGAGAACCAGAATCTACTGGACCAATTACGCTGTTAGGCACATTGAAGTAGACGATCATTTGACCACCAGGTGATAATGCGATAGGACCTGAAGCTTGTTTCAGACAAAGCATTGTAAGCGAATATGGCTGACCTGTTGCATCAGGAGTACCTGCTTCGTTTATTGTGATTTCATTGGGGATACCTGCTGACAGAAGTTGGGCCGGACAAGTGAGTGGTCCAAATGTTCCTGCATTTTGGCGCATCATTCCAAACGTTGAGGTACCTGTTGAGATGAACTGAGCTTGGAAGTTGGCAGATGTGTGAGTACTATTGGTATCAACATACCAGTTGTTGAATGGTATTATAACACCACGTATCTGTATTGTATTGACAGATACAAGCACGTCTCCACTGTTTCTAATAGCTGCTGCACCCCATGCTACGGTATTAGCTGGACATCCATTAGTTGCTGAACCAGTACATGTGGCGTTCACCCACATCTTGATACCTTGGCTTGAGATAGCTTGGGTCTGTCCTCCTGTCTGGAAAAGACTTGTACCATATAATACAACGCCTGTTCCTAAAACTACGGAAGCAACCAAGATAATCAGTGTTGTCATTACTACGCTGATTGCCTTTCTATTCTTTGTTCTGATTGGGAACATATCTTATTACATGATTGAAGGAGCTACTCTATTATCTGATCTAGTATGTATTTTTGACTTACATATCAAGGGAAACCGTGTGCATGAAAGGGTGATTTTGAGTGACAAGCCACCTGACCAAAAAGTTCGGTAATAATACCTATGATTTGCAACGACACTCAAAAGACAAATTCTTTGAGATTTCTCTTCCTCCAAAAAGATTACGGCATTTAATAATTCAGATGGCACAATAAGGAAAAACCCCGTAAAGTTACCCTACCAAACAAGAGTAGAAATCGACTTGAAAAAAATAATAAAAAAAGGAGTTTGGAATTTGAATCCTAACTGCTTCCAAGTCTAATTGTTTGCGCAACTGGCGCAGTTCCTGCTAGAACACTAACTGTAGATGTAACACCTACATCAGTTGTACCATACAGTCCATTAGGATCCTTGAAGTAGATAATCGCTATGTTACCAGGTAACAATGAGACTGGTCCACTTTGCTGCAAAAGGCATAGTTGTACTCTCGAGTAGGGGGCAGGTATTACATCATTTGTGCCGTTTTCGCTGATAGTAATTTCGTTTGGCAGACCGTTGGTTATCGAAAGGGCTGGACAAGTAGCGGCTTGATATGCAGTGGAAGGATTAGATTGCATGTTTCCTAGGCTGTTAATCCCTGTTGTGATGAGCTGAGATTGAAAGTTAGCAGGTGCCTGCGACTGATTGATGTCAGAATACATGTTAGTATACGGAACAGCTACACCTCGTAGTGTGATTGAAGTGATTGACACAAGCTTGTCTCCGGTATTTTTTACAGCAAAAGCTCCCCATGAATAGCCTTGAGTAGCGTTAGAAGCTACCCATCCCTTTAGTCCTTGTACTTGAATTGCTTGCTGCGATCCTCCACTCTGGAAAAGACTTGTACTATAAACTACAACTCCTGTTCCTAAAACTATAGAGGCAACCAATATAATTATGGTTGTCAGTACTGCGCTGATTGCTTTTCTATTCTTTGTTCTGATTGGGAACATATCTTATTACATGATTGAAGGAGCTACTCTATTATCTAATCTAGTATGTATTTTTGACTTACATATCAAGGGAAACAGCTCTGTATGCAGTAATAAAGTTGGATACAAGTTGCTTTAAATCAGAGCCTTTTACAGAATTCCTAAAATTACGAGCCATTTTCTTTGATAATCCCACTGCTATAAGTGAGGTACTTGACATTTCTATCACTTTTACAACCTTGGCAAAACGCTTCTCAATTTGGTCATATCCTGACGGATGCCCATCCGTAAGAATGAAGATATGTTTTCTCTCTCTTGCATCTGATGCAAGAATTCTACTAGAAAACTCTAAAGCGTCTGGAAGCAGAGATAGACCACCTCCTTTCAAAGCACCTATTCTTGCTTTTACTTCATTATTGTATTTCTCATTAAAATCTTTAAGAATTGTAATATTGTTGTCAAAGCTGTACATGCCCCAGGCATCTGGTTTTCCAGTAAGTTCAGTGGCAGCCTCTGCGATACATATTGCAAAT
>Ga0207103_10189_pt1 | contig 17995 bp, 13 predicted proteins | sample Alteio_BWMinHeat_81_FD_153546 | JGI IMG/M metagenome (GOLD analysis project Ga0207103, IMG submission 153546) | Enriched cells from forest soil in Barre Woods Harvard Forest LTER site, Petersham, Massachusetts, United States -... | ecosystem: Environmental > Terrestrial > Soil > Temperate forest >...
GATGATCTTGTCCCCAGCGGTCGACCAAACAGGCTCGGTGTTCCTAGATTTCCCTCCGTCTGTGATGAGCGTGCTCTTGTGGGCCGCTAGATCGTACAGATAAAACTGAAACTGGTCGTTTCCATCAGCATCCCTGTCGTAAACGAAGTACTTTGCTTGAGGCTGGTAGTACACGTCATACACGCCTGTTGGAATCCAGATATCGATCACTCCCGGGGTGTTCGGCTTAGCTGCCTTCAGAATCCACGTCTCAGAGCCTGCCAGATTCTTGACAAGCACTTCGCGCTTCGTCGTATCCCAGCCAGCGAGTCGAAAGCCGTATGCGTTCGTATAACGGTTGACTGCTTGTGCCAACGATCCAGGTATCGGCGGGATGCCTTCAACAACCAGACTGTCACCAGGAACGATCGCACCGGTCTGGCCATTCTCGGCAAAAACAGAGGTTAGGCCCAGGATCAGTACCACCACGAGACAAGTAAATCTGTTCATCTCATTACCAACTTTATCAGATTCCGGGTAGAATCGCCCTCCACGTGTATTGAAGACGGTGACGTACCCTATTTCTTCCATCCAGTGAAGGATTTTTCGCCAATGCTGCTTCTTCACTTGGCCACGAATCCGTCCGGGTTCTGATCACCCGGGCTGGAGTTTGCAGCGGAAGGAATGATGATTGTCATCGTCTTTTAATAACGAGCAACAAGCGAGATGACGAGACCTTAGCGATGTCCAGTTTTGACCAGTAAGTATGCGCAATATTCCAATCAGCAGCCCTCAGAAATTCAACGACACTTCCGCAGCAGCGGATCCTGGCCTTAACGGCCACAATCACGGGACCCGGAGATAACCAATGCGGAAGCAGTCAAAAAGCGATCTTAAGACATCCACAAAAATTACTATGCCAGACCAAGTCGATCTGAGCCTCTGCAAGTCGCTCGACGTTTCGTTCACGAACGGCAAAGGCACAGAAGTTCTCAATATTCAGTTTCGACGCGAGGCCGACGCCTCAGTCGAGTTCGTACTGAACGTGATCGGGCGGAACGGCGATGTGACAACGGCGATGACGCTCTTCGACCTGCCAGTTTGATGGCAGACGTGAGACGCGAGACCACTGTTCGGCAGAAACGTCCGGTGGAGGCGTCTGACGTCGTCGTAGAGGTTTCCAATCTTCGGCGACCAGCTTCCGTGTTGCGGATTAGATCATTTCACGAAGAGAAGTGCGTGCAGGCGTCGCCGAACGGCTGGCTTGCGGGTAGCAACGTATCCGGCTAGCTCATACTTATTGAACACTTGCCACACTGCCGCCAGAAACCGCGGCAGCTCTTTAGCGAACTGGGGATTGCGCTCGGCTTCTTCGGCAAAAATCGTGAGCTTCTCGCCTATGAGATAGTCGAGAGCGTTGTCGACGCCGAACCGCCGCCTGATTCCTTTGGTTGCCCTGCACTGCTCTACCCAAATCTTCTCGAATCTCATGCCGCCCAATATAGCGATCCCGAGCGACTCGCGCAAGCAATCGAGCCCTCCCGAATTTGGGCGCCGCCGCCATGCTCCTCATATGACAGAAGAAGCCCGTTCATGATTGATCTTCTTGCTAATCGCCAAAGGCGTCCCTAATGTCTCGCGCTTGCGATCCTGCTTCGCCGAGGGATCCCATGGGTCTTTCCTGCACTTCCATTAACCACGCCCACGTTTTGGCGGCCAATACTTCTTGGACGTTTCCGCTGCGAAGTCCAGGAGTCCACCGAACAATTCCAGCTTCCACTTTCCATGCTCGCAACGACAGAAAACATGGAGAGTGTCCGTGGGTAAGGACGGCGGCGGAGTGATACCGGTATTCAGGCACTCCGGGCAAATCTCGGGTGTGCCGAGAAGATATGGAGCCTGCTGGCGTTTTCGTTTGCGTTTGATGTTGCCTCTCTCTCGGACGCTGTGTTAGAAAGCTGTGGGGCTGGCGTAGTTCTGGCACGAAGCACCAACCCCACTTGATCGTGGAATCACGACCGATTGCGGTTACTAGCGTAAAGGCGGGCGCGCCCGCCTGTCAAGAGGTACTAGCGCGTTCAGAATCCCGCAACCGGTTCGTCCGGGGGTTCATTGGATGACGCTAGGTGAATACGTGCGCAAGGTGATGAAGGACAAACACCTTAGCGCTATGAAGGTGCAAAAGAACAGTGGTGGTACTATCTCAGATACTTATGTTTTGAAGATCAGGAGCGGAAAGGTAAAACGCCCCTCGCTGTCCCGGTTGAAGGCCCTGGCTAAGGGACTAAAGGAACCGGAAGAGAGGGTGTTGGCATTTGCCGGCGCCGAGGTCCAGGAGAAAGAATGGTCAGCCCAAAGGTTAGCCGAGGTAGTGGTCAAGATCGTGGACACCCCTGACCTAAGGGATGCGGTTGAGGTCCTGGTCGCCATGAACCAGGATGACTTGAAGGCTACCCTTAGGACTTTGAGGCGCAAGCGGCGGTCTGCACAGCTATGACTAGCGACTTGAAATCCTTTTCATGGGACTCCTCGTTCCCGGGCCGGTCGTCTGCAGTTACCTCTCGTGGACGGGCGCCGTCGACAAATGATTGTTGAGCTTGGAGCCCAATTAAACCGTACTCTCCAGCCCTCCTCTAGTAATCGAGAACAGGTTTTCGAAATTCGCTTCGACGTCTGATATGAGTGCCGGATTAGCTCAGTAACCTTGCATTTCGCCGGCGACCTCAGGTGCTTAGATGCTAAGCGCCCAAGATCCCCTTGTCCTTAGGCTCGCCCTTGGAGGGCTCAGATTCTTTGGGCGGACGCGCTCCTGTCGCACATTCCTCTGGACCAAGCAGAGGCTTCGTGCAAAAACCGGAGTTGGCCACCAGAAAGCTGAAGACGTTGCCCAATCCACAGACAATCCTTGGCAGTTGTGCTAATGATCGACAGCCGTTGGAATATCATTAGCCCCATCGTTTCTCGCTTCCAATTAGGCAAGACAAATGAGGAGCTCAATCGGATAACTCGGCTTGAGTAGAGGTTTGCGACCAAGCTTGAAACCCGCATGTATCTTAAAAATCCCGGATAGCTTTCTTTTTCTAGACACCTCTGTCAGTGAGGTCAGCACATTTTTCTTGACAATTCAGAGCACTAGTATGATACTCGGACCCATCGCATTGAATGCGCGTTTGTTGCACTGATCGTATCTTGATAAAACGCAGCGTCCGCAGCCCTACAAGCGCTTCCTAAATTCATCAGCGCTATTTGGGTTAATTCTTGTTTTCGGCTGTACAGGGTTTATCAGTTCATCAGAGGCTGATGACGTGGCGCTTTCGCGGAAAGGGCACGCTCGCCCGGGAGAAAACCTGCTAGGCCGATCGTCGTTCAATACAGCGTAGTAGTCGATCCTACGGGAGTTGCCTTCGCCTTATGGCAAGGGGTGAGATACCTAGATTGCCGATACGAGGATGGGGTTAAGAGCCGGGGATGTTCAGGCCATCTGCTTATTGCCAACAAGCCAAAACTAAAAATCACGGTCTCTAGTCACTGAGATCCGTCCCGGTGACCTGGCATATAGTCACTCGCGCGAGCCATTGTCTTGCGGATGTCGCGAACCTCGTTAGTCCTCTTGTAGTTATTCTCGGACGCGGACTCTGACTGTTGCGGTGGGCATGTTCTTCTCTCTGGCTCGCCCAACCATTTGAACGCGAGGCTTAGGTCGTGTGGAATATCGATCGTCGCTTTGGGAAGCTACTTCTTAGCATCTCACCGGGTGAGACCACGGCAGCTCGGCGAGGTTTTGCCATCTCGGATCCCAGTATGCGGGACCGCCTTGAAGCGATTGGCGCCACTTTCATTCTTGGATACCACGCGGTCTTCGAGGAGAGGTCTATAGAGAAGCTTGGCTGGGCCCTGGATTCCGTTGATCCCGAATGGAGGGGGTTCGCATACGAGGGCGCGGCGATGGCGCTGGTCCTACTCGATTATTTCACCTTTCGAAGGCGGGACAGGCTGGGCGACTTCCTGCTAGGGCCAGGCTCCCCTCACAAATACATGATCCACGTCGGCGCAGGGTGGGCGTTGGGTAGGATCCCGGTAGGGGGCGGCGCTGTCCTCGAACGGCTGGACCCGATGCTCAAGTGGCTGGCCATCGATGGGCTTGGGTTCCACGAGGGCTATTTTCATTGGAAGAAGTACGCTGATGGTGCGGCGACCAACAGAAGACCGCGAGGTTACGGGGCCCGCGCATTTGATCAAGGACTGGGTCGAAGTCTCTGGTTTGTGGAGGGTGGTGACGTTGATCGGATGTCGTCCCAGATCTCCGGATTTGCTCGGTCGCGCCGTGAAGACCTGTGGAGCGGCATTGGACTCGCCTGCTCATACGCCGGAGCATTGAGCCGGGACCAGTTGGAGCGCTTACGCGCCGCCGCCGGGCCATACATTGGCGGAGTTGCGCAAGGGGCTGCCTTTGCCGCTAAGGCCAGGCAGCGAGCAGGAAACCCCGCCGCTCATACTGAAATCGCGTGCCAGGTCCTTTGCAGGACCTCCGCCAACGATGCGGCCGCCATCACAGACGAGGCTTTGCGAAATCTTCCCGCAGACTCTGGGGCTCCCAGTTACGAGGCCTGGCGCAGGCGCACAGCCGAAATTATCGCAGAACAGGAGTGCGTAAGAATATGACCAAGCTTACTGACCATCTCCGCCCTTATCTTGCTCGAATCGCGGCACTCGCAGCGGTTATTGCAATATATGGATTTGCTCGATTGCCCGAGATTTCAGGCGGCGAACGGAGCGCGCTCGCTTCCCGCTTCAGCTTCAACCGCCTTTCGTTACCTGAGCTGAAGGGCCGCCCTCAAAGGTCATCGCGCCGGGTCCATCCTGATCTCGAGCGAGTTTCAGGATGGGTGTCGGTGGTCGGCGCCGCAGTCGCCTTGAACGACCTCGATGGTAACGGCCTGCCGGATGACGTCTGCTATGTAGACACAAGGACCGATCAGGTCATTGTAGCTCCGGTTCCGGGCACGGGAGACCGGTACGCTCCGTTCGAGCTCGACCCATCTCCCCTCCGCTACAACCCGAATACAATGGCCCCAATGGGGTGCCTGCCCGGCGACTTCAATGAAGACGGGTTGACCGACATACTGGTTTACTATTGGGGCCGGACGCCTATCATCTTTCTCCGGAAACCGGAGTCCGCCGCCAGCCCCGAGCCTAATAAGTTAAGCCGCGATCTCTACGTTCCATTCGAGTTGATGCCCGGCGATGAGCGATGGTTCACCAACTGTGCAACTCAAGCCGACCTCGATGGAGACGGGCACCTGGACCTGATATTTGGCAATTTCTTCGCTGATAACGGCCGCATCCTCGATGCGAACGGTGGCGGTCATCCACAAATGCAGTATTCGATGTCGAGGGGGTACAACGGAGGAGGCGCGAAAATATTGCGATGGACTTCCGCCGGCACGATTGAGAGGCCGGCGCCCCTTTTTCAAGAGGTCAAAGGGGTATTGGGCGATAAAATAACAAAGCAGTGGGTCCTCGCGGTCGGTGCTGCGGACCTGGACGGCGATCTTCTTCCCGAGATCTACTTTGCAAACGACTTCGGGCCAGATTGCCTCTTCCACAATCTCTCCACTCCCGGCCATCTCCGGTTCCATTTGCTCGAGGGAAGAAAGTCTCTGACCACTCCCAACTCGAAGGTGTTGGGCCGAGATTCTTTCAAAGGAATGGGTGTAGACTTCGGCGATGTCAACGGCGATGGGTTTCCCGACATATACGTCAGCAACATCGCCGCCGAATACGCGCTGGAGGAGAGTCACTTCCTTTGGGCCAGCACCGGCCAACCCGAATTAATGAAGAAAGGAATTGCGCCGTATCAGGACTTAAGCGAGGAGCTTGGCCTATCGCGCAGCGGCTGGGGTTGGGATTGCCGGCTGGCTGATTTTGACAACGATGGAGTCTTAGAGGCCTTGCAAGCCTGCGGGTTCCTGAAAGGCACCGTGAATCGCTGGCCCGAGTTGCATGAGGTCGCAATGGGCAACGATCTCTTCCTGCACCAGGCAGGTAGTTGGCCTCGATTGCAAGCGGGAGACGATATAAGCGGGCAGGATCACGACCCTTTCTTCGTGCGGGCCGCGAATGGCAGATACTATGACCTGGCAGCGGAGGTTGGCCTCGGTGATGCTCAGAATAGCCGCGGAATCGCTATAGCCGATGTCAACGGCGACGGCAGGCTCGATTTCGCCCTCGCCAATCAGTGGTCGACGTCTTATGTGTACCTCAACACTTGTCCCAGTCCAGGGGCATTTCTCGGCCTTCATCTAGTTCTTCCCGTTGGCGACGCACTGACAGACCACATAACAGAGCAGCCAGGCCATCCCGGCCCCGAAATGCGCTGCCGGCCCGCGATCGGAGCAACCGCCGAAGTCAAACTGCCGGATGGACGGCGGATGGTTTCGCAAGTGGATGGCGGGTCGGGTCACTCCGGCAAGAGAAGCCCTGACTTGCATTTTGGACTAGGCAGTCTGGCCGCTGACGCGCGGCTTCCGGTCGAGGTCTCCTGGCGCGATTCCCACGGCCAGGTTCACCACCAAACAATCACGATTGGTCCCGGGTGGCACACCGTCCTGCTGGGGCACTGATATCTAAGGAGGTCGCATTATGCGGATTGTCGATGCGAGAGAATGGGAAGGACTCAGGCGATTGGGTGGCCTGCGGCGATTTGCCGTGGCCATCACGCTCTTGAACCTCTTGGGCCATACGGTTTTCGGTTTCGAGCAATCATACGCCCAGCCTCTGGTTTCGATTGCGGCGGCGTATGCAATGGAACTTGGGCTCGAGTTCATAGATTCGTTGGCAACCCGGCGGGCGCCGAAGTACACGGGAGGAGCTATCGCTCTCATTGATTTTCTGCTTCCGGCCCACATAACAGCACTCGCGGTTTCAATGCTCCTTTACGCGAACGACCGCCTCTGGGTCGTGGCTTTTGCCTCGTCCGTCGCGGTGGCCTCTAAGACTATTGTAAGGGTGCGGATCGCAGGGAATCTTCGCCATTTCCTCAACCCTTCAAATTTCGGAATCTCGGTCGCTCTCTTGCTGTTTCCCTGGGTAGGAATCGCACAGCCGTACCAATTCACTGAGAACATCGGACCGGTCGGCTACTGGTTGTTGCCGCTAATCATTGTGTGCTCGGGAACCTTCCTCAATGGTCGATTCACAAGGAAGCTTCCTCTGATCGCCGCCTGGCTCGGGGGATTTGTGCTTCAAGGATTAATCAGAAGCCTGCTGCCCGGCGGTCCGGTTCTCGCCCCATTCGTCCCGATGACCGGAGTAGCTTTCGTGTTGTTCAGTTTCTATATGATCACCGATCCCGCAACCAGCCCGAGCGCGGGCAGGAGTCAGGTCCTGTTCGGACTGGCTGTGGCGGGCGCCTACGGCCTGCTTCTCGCCTTCCATGTTGTATTCGGTTTGTTTTTCGGCCTGACACTCATCTGCGTGATAAGAGGCACGTCCCTGTATTGCTGGCAGACCCTGGCAACCTATCGGGTTCGCAGGGTTGCTCCCATCAAGGGGGCCACAGCCATAAACGAGGCCTGAGCTATGACTAACCGAGTGGCAGTCGTTGGAATGGCGTGCCAATACCCTGACGCCGGATCGCCTGTCGAGCTTTGGGAGAATGCTCTGGCACAAAGACGAGCATTCCGCCGTATACCACCCGAGCGCCTTCGAATAGAGGACTACTATTCGACGGACCCTTCAGCGCTGGATTCAATCTACACCACCGAGGCTTGTCTACTGGACGGCTATGAATTCGACCGGGTGAAGTATCGGGTTGCCAAGGCCACATATAGCGGCGCCGATCTTGCCCACTGGCTGGCACTGGACGTCGCATCAGAGTCGCTGGAAGATGCCGGGTTTCCCAACGGCCAGGGTCTGCCCAAGGAAACGACTGGCGTCTTGGTTGGCAATACTCTTACCGGAGAATTCTCGCGTGCCAACACTCTCAGGCTGCGTTGGCCTTACGTCCGCCGAGTCGTCGAATCTTCACTCATTGAGTTGGAATGGCCGGCCGGGATGCGGCTTGGATTTCTTAAAGGCCTCGAGCGCCGGTTCAAGGAACCATTTGCGCCCATGAACGAGGAGACGCTCGCCGGAAATCTTTCCAATACAATCGCGGGACGGATCTGCAACCATTTCGATCTAAAAGGGTCTGGCTATGCGGTTGATGCGGCTTGCGCCTCGTCGTTGCTGGCAATCGCCAACTCCTGCTCGGCATTGATTGCCGGTGATCTCGACGTCGCGGTGGCAGGCGGCGTAGACCTTAGCATTGACCCTTTCGAGTTGGTGGGGTTCGCCAGGGCCGGGGCACTGGCAAGAGGACCCATGCTGGTTTACGACGAGGAATCGTCCGGATTCCTACCTGGCGAGGGATGTGGGTTTGTCGTTTTGATGCGGTATCCAGACGCGGTGGCCGAGCGCCGCCGGATTTACGCCACAATAGCTGGCTGGGGAGTATCGTCGGATGGCGCCGGCGGGATCACGAGGCCCGAAAGCGACGGGCAGTTATTGGCCCTGCAGCGAGCGTACAAGCGGGCCGGATTTGGCGTCGATTCGGTCGCATATTTTGAGGGGCACGGAACAGGGACCAGCGTAGGAGACGCCACTGAATTGAAGACCCTCTCTGAGGCGAGGCGCTCGGCGGGAGCGGATGTTTCCGCCGCGATCGGCTCGATTAAAGCCAGTATCGGTCATACGAAAGCGGCGGCAGGCGTCGCCGGCTTCATAAAAGCGACCATGGCCCTCCAAAATCAGATCATTCCGCCGACAACGGCGTGCGAAAAGCCCCATCCGGAACTCAGAGGCCCTTCTGCGAGCCTGAGAGTCGTGAAGCAAGGTGAACGATGGCCACTTCAACAATCACTTCGCGCTGGAGTCAGCGCTATGGGATTTGGCGGCATCAATACACACGTCGTGATTGAAGGAAATGCGTCGGAGCGCCGCGGACCGCTAACTCGCGAAGAGCGCGCAAAGCTATCGTCCGCCCAGGACGCTGAGCTGCTTCTGCTGGGCGGAACCAGCAGCGAAGAATTGGGCAGAACGGTGGCTCAACTCCTTACTTTCGCGGGGCGTCTATCCTATGCGGAACTGGGTGACCTGGCCGGCTATCTCGCCAGCACGCCGGCCCTCGGCAGCTCAAATATTTGGCGGGCCGCCATTGTTGCGTCGACCGCCGCAGAGTTGGAAACCCGGCTTCGACTCCTTATGCGCCGGGTCGATCAAGGCGTCAGCCGCGAGATCGACACATCCAATGGTGTATTCATTGGAGCTGGAGCCAGGGCGCGAATCGGATTCCTGTTTCCCGGCCAGTCCTCTCCTGTATACACGCAAGGCGGTGCTCTCGAGAGGAGGTTCGGATTTATCAGCGAGCTTTATTCGCGTGTTGATCATCTCCTCGGTTTAGACCCTTCGGCTACGGACCTCGCGCAGCCCGCCATTGTCACTGCAGAGATTGCGGCGCTGCGATTCCTGGAACATTGCGGAATAAGCGCTGAATTAGCTATAGGTCACAGCGTCGGCGAGATCGCAGCTCTACATTGGGCGGGAGCCATCGCCGAGAACGCCGCCATTGGGATTGCATCAACCCGCGGTCGGATCATGGCCGCCTCGGAAGGCGGCGACGGCAGGATGGTTAGCGTTAGAGCGGGGCGCGAAGAGGTAGAAGTCATGCTCAGGGGCACTTCCCTCGTCGTTGCCTGCGTCAACAGCGCGGAGCAGACAGTGGTCTCGGGAGCTGGCCCGGAAATCGATGACTTCGCGCAGCGGTCGCGACGGGCGGGCCTCTCGGCGCTGGTGCTGCCGGTATACCATGCGTTCCATTCCCCGATCGTTGCTCCTGCCGTACCCGCCTTCCGCGAATATCTATCCACTCAGACGTTTCGGCCCTTGAAGAAGAGGGCGATCTCAACTGTTACTGGATGTGAGCTATCGCCGGATCAAGACTTGCCCCGGTTGCTTGGCGAGCAGATTGTCTCGCCGGTGCTGTTTGCGAGTGCCTTGTCCGAGGCGACCAATGCCGTCGATCTGTTCATAGAGGCCGGCCCTGGAGGCGTGCTTTCAGGCATTGTAAACGACTCCATTGGCGTCCCGGCTGTCGCGGTAGACGCGGGTGGACCTTCACTGACGGCTCCACTGAAAGCAGTCGCGGCAGCGTACGTGTTGGGTGTCCCAATAAACACGACAGCGCTGTTCATTGATCGATTTACCAGGCCGTTCGAGCTCGGGTGGAGTCCGCGCTTCTTTGTCAATCCGTGCGAGCTCGCTCCGGTGAGCTTGGAGGCCATCAGCGAAGTGGAGGCGGACCCTTGCGTCATCATGAGCGATCCAGAGCAGGCTATGGATGCTGCCTGTGAAACAAGCGACGGGATACTAGAGCTGCTCAGAGGCCTTGTAGCCGAAAGAACAGAGCTGCCTGCGGCATCCATCCAGGCGAGCTGTCGACTATTGCGAGACTTACATCTCAATTCCATTACCGTCAGCCAAATTGTCGCGGAAGCGGCTCGCAGATTGACCCTAACGCCGCCTGTCGCTCCCACTGACTATTCCGCTGTATCCATCGCTGACATTGCGGCTGCCCTCGACGAACTTCGGCTCAACGGCCGCTTCGGCGCCGCAACCGAGAGGGTTCCGCCCGGCGTAGACTCGTGGATCCGCTGCTTCAGAGTGGATCTGCTCGAAGACCCATTGCGACACGGCCGGCCCCACGTTTCGGGAACTGGCGAATGGCGAGTGATAGCGCCGCCAGACAGTGCTCTGGGCAAATCCTTGCTGGAGCGTCTGGCGGGCGTGGATGGGAACGGGATTGCTGTCGTTCTCGGCCCGGGACAGGAGGGTTCATACCTGAGCTTATTGCTCGAGGGATCTCGCGCCGCCCTTTTAGATAACAACACAAAGTATTTCTTGCTCGTCCAACACAAGACCTTCGGCGCCGCCTTCGTCCGCACACTGCATCTCGAAGCGCCGTGGGTCAATTGCTGTGTGGTTGAGGCGCCGCCCGACCATCCGAAAACAGTGCAATGGGTACTGGCCGAACTAGCAAGTGTGTCGGGCTTCGTCGAGGCCAAATACGACAATTCCGGAGTGCGGCGCATACCAGCGCTAAGATTGGCGGAAGCGGCCCAGACATCGCCCCAACCCGCTCTGGGGCACGCGGATGTGATCTTGGTGAGCGGAGGAGGGAAGGGCATAGCTGCGGAATGTGCCCTGGCCCTTGCGCGCCAAACTGGAGCACGGCTTGCGATATTCGGCCGGTCATCGCCGGATACCGATGCCGAGCTCGATGCGAACCTTCGCCGATTAAGCTCCCATGGAATTGAATTCCGGTATTACACAGGTGACGTCACCGACCGTGACGCCGTTCTGGAGATCGCTCGCAGAGCGCAAAGCGAGATAGGACCGATCACCGCCATCGTTCACGGCGCTGGACTCAACCGGCCGAAACTAGTAGATGCGCTGACCGATCAGGAGTGTCTCGATACGGTGAGGACGAAGGTGGATGGCGCTCGGAATCTCCTGGATGGTATCGATCCGTCACACCTCCGGCTGTTTGTAACATTCGGTTCGCTGATTGCCCGCACCGGTATGCGAGGCGAGGCCCACTACGCGCTCGCTAACGAACTGCTTAGGGATCTGACCGACGGGTGGCAGACCAGCAATCCTCACTGCAGGGCACTGTGTATCGAGTGGTCTGTATGGGCGGGGCCTGGAATGGGGCAGCGCCTGGGCGCGCTGGACGCACTGGTCCAGGATGGAATCAACCCCATATCGCTCGACCAGGGCGTGGAAATGCTGAGCTGGCTGTTGCTCGAGGACTCCGTATGCGGTTCGATTGTAGTCACTGGAAGATTCGGAGATCCGCCTACAGTGCACGTCGAACGGCCAGCGCTGCCATTCAGTAGATTCCTTGAACACACTAAAACCTATTATCCCGGTGTCGAGCTTGTCGTAGAGGTTGAGATATCCGCCCTCAGCGACCCTTATATCGCCGACCATGTCTTTCAAGGGGCCGCCCTGTTCCCAGCCGTGATGGGGCTCGAGGCGATGGCCCAGGCCGCAATGGCGTTGGCCGAGAGACAAGAAATGCCGGTCTTCGAGGATGTCGAGTTTAATCGCGCCATCGTGGCTTCCCGCGATGGTGTTACCAGGATCAGTATTTCGGCCCTGGCGCGGAGCCGGCGAACGGTTGAAGTGGTCATTCGCAGCGACGCCACCGACTATCAAGTCAATCATTTCCGGGCCCTGTGCAAGTTCGACGCCCCGGAACAGCCGGCCGACTCCAAAGCCGAAAGAGCCACTTCCACGGCGCGGCCGCCAAACCCTGGTGAATTCATCGACTTCGACCCGCTCTCGGATCTATACGGCAGGCTCCTGTTTCACCAGGGACGATTTGTCCGAGTAAGCGGCTACTACAAGATATCCGCGACAGAATGCGTTGCCGAAATCACGGAGCGAGAAAGCACGTGGTTCGGCCCCTACCTGCCGAGGACGCTCGTCCTGGGCTGCCCGGGACGGCGAGACGCTGTTATTCATGCGATTCAGGTTTGCGTTCCTGATACCTCACTTCTTCCAGTGGGCGTGGCGAAGCTAGAGATCTACAACTCAACCGAGCCAGGTCCTTGCCGCGTGATGGCGCGAGAGTGCCACACGGAGGGCGATGTGTTTTTCTATGATGTGGAAGTCATCGCTCCTGATGGCGATCTCTTGGAGTCATGGGAGGGCCTCAGGCTGAAACGACTGAGCGCGACCCGTCCGGACCACGCCTGGCCGCTGCCTCTACTGGCACCGTATCTCGAGAGACTGATAACAGACATGACCGGAGTCTGTTCGATATCTGTTGTCTTAAGCAGAGCGCAGGGAGAGCGGCCATTGCGTAGCGAGTCCGCCCTACGAGCTGTCCTGGGTTACGACCGGGTACTCGTCAGGAGGCCGGATGGAAAGCCTGAACTAATAGGAGACCGCTCTGTATCCACTTCTCATCGCGGCGAGATAACAATAGCAGTGGCCGGGCCATCCTCGTCACCCTTGGCTTGCGATATTGAGTCCGTACAAAAGCGCAGCCCTCTCGTTTGGAAGGATTTGCTCGGCGAGGAGCGCTACAGGCTCGCCATGTGGGTGTCGCAGTCGATGGCTGAGGATGCCAATGTAGCGGCAACCCGAATCTGGACCGCAATGGAGTGTCTGAGGAAATGCGGGGCGCCCATAGACGCCTCGTTAACCCTGTCCACTCGAGGCGACGGTTCCGCACTGCTGAGAAGCGCCAATCTCTCAATCGTCACTGTTAGTGTGATGATTCAGGGCCCGGATCCAATCGTCATTGCAGTCCTGACCGGAGGCCAAACGGGCGGAGGCCGTTCGGTCATGGAGTACGAAGTTGCGAGTATAAGATGACATCGACCACCGTCAGCTGACTTCAATCAGATTTTGATGGATCAATCTGAATGACTTCGAAAACTACGAGAGCTTATGAATATCGCCATGTAGTTGGTTTCGAGGAGACCAACCTGGTGGGGAACGTCTATTATGCCAACCATATTCGGTGGCAGGGCAGGTGCCGAGAGATGTTCCTGCGCGATTATGCTCCTGAGCTGTCACAGGAAATGAAGAATGGCCTGTGCCTGATTACGACTCGGTGCTCGTGCGATTATCTGGCCGAGCTCTCGGCATTTGATGAAGTGGTAATCAGAATGCGGCTGGCCGCCATCGCTCAAAACCGCGTCACGATGTCCTTTGAGTACTGGCGCTGTAAAGGCCGCGACGCAGAGGAAATAGTGGCCCTTGGCGAGCAGCAAATCGTGTGCATGCAGAGATCTGCGGGGGTGCTTGAGCCAGCGCCCATCCCAAAGGGCCTCGTCGAAGCGCTTAGATCCTACTGTTAACGAGGACCTGCGCTCTTTGTGGTCTTGAAAGTCTGACGAGATTGGATCAAATTGTCACCGACCTGCCCTCGACTTACGCATGACGCTGAGGGCGTAATTGTTAACAATCCGTTTCTTATTAGGGAGGTCTAAGTTATGAGACAGAATGGTGCAGGACGACTGGCATGAGCGATTACAACCCCCCCCCCCCACTTGCTCGTGTAATCACGACTGATTGCGGTTACTAGAGTAATTATCAGATTGTGGACGCAATCGCGAAGTTCTTTACGCACGGACGGCGGCGGCGTGTCAAGAGGGCTAAACGAGCATTCAGGATCCGTTTATTATAGTCGCACCGCTTAACTGGATAAGCAGTACTCGATGGCTTTCCTTCATTAGGTCGGAGGAATTGCTGAATGGTCTTTAACCTCGCTGCGGCTTCAACAAAGAAGCAGTTAGTCCAAGCCCAGCGCCTGGTAACTCCCGAACTGAGTTCACCGACAAAACTCGGACGTTGCGCGGGCCGCTCATAACCTCCAAGGGTCGCTGTCTGTCTTAGTGATCCTTCTGGAACTTTTCTTGGGAACAGTTATCTTTTGGAGAAAATTTCTGGAAACAGAAGGTTTTTTTGGGAAAAAGTCCTTGACCATTCTTGAACTTAGTTGTAGCATGGCCGCCTCAAAAGATCCTAGGGGTTCTCCCAAGGACTCTGTTTGTGTTTCATTCTTAAAGAAACCATATTTACGATGGAGGATTCACCTTGGAAGATAAGAAACAGGAGATCAGAGACATAGGAGGAACTCTCCGCGCTTTTCTCGAAGGCTTTTTCGGCTCGCAACAGGCGGGGGAGCGAGAGACTCTAGGAGCACTAAAAAACCCTTCTGAGCATATTGTGTTTGGCCCGGAGGCCCGAAAGGCAAGGCTCTACACAGAGATTTTTGTCGCCGGAAACAAGTATGTCTTTGAAGCTGGCGGCTCTCGCTTCTGCTCGACTAACTCCTCCGAGTTTAGGGCTGACAGAGGCACTCTGGTTTACAACCTAACATGCTCTGTGACTTATTTTGCTGCGGACGACACGCCTTTAGGACCAATACGAATCGTCCAGGACCCGCGAATCGAAAACAGAGGTTGGATATACTTACGTCGAAACAAAGAAGGGCACTATGAGCTACCAGGTCTTAGCTTCTTCAATCAGCACCTAATATTCCATGTGGGAGACAGATTCTTTTACTATCCGAGAGCCTGGCAGGTTGTGTCGGCGATCTTGGACTGGCCGCCCGAATACCATCAGTATCACCACCTTGAAGAAGACACTCCGATATTTGATTTTATCACAGGAGAACCTAACGTCGCGCGTAAAGGAGTGTCTACGATCTCGATTGAAGGACGTTTTACTCCTGACGAGGAACGACGTGTCTTGGAGGCCAACGAGCGAGAGCTCGAAATTATCCGGAAGCTTCCAGCGCACAAAATGTCGCCTGAGGATCTTACTTCACCGTGATGTGACCGTAAGATCAAGTGACAATTGCCCGAGTAGGATCGGGCCAGTTCCTGAAGCCTCGCTCGTTCAACGCGATTCCAGGCAGGCTCCCATCGTCCTATTTCGGCGTAATCCACTGAAGGTTGTAAGGGACCCAGCTTTGGAGGCCGATATCAGCAACCCATTCTTCGGTTCGCGTCCAGAGTCCATGTGTCTCTTGCAGCTCGACTTCACGGGAGCACAACCAAGTAGTATCTTACAGAGTGTGGCGGCTATGGTTCGATTGTTGGAGCGAAGCCACACGGGCCTTCGATGGCAGGTCGGCCTGGGCCCAACGTTATTTGACAGATTCTCAGCTCTACCTCGACCGCGTGCCCTGAAGCTCCTGAGGGTGAATGGAGATGCTGCATTTGGGTTGATGCCCAATAGCGGTCAGTCGGATGTAATAATAGCAATCGGAGAGGAATGGCGCATCATAATAGACACTGCGCGAAGGCTGGTTAACCTCCTGAAGGATAGCGATTTCAGGTTGCGAGATGTTCATATCGGTTATGATGCATTGAGTGATAGGGATCATAGCGGGTTCATAGATGGGACGTCCAACCTTCAAGAGCTTACGCCAGAGCAGTTTGCGGCATGCGTTTTTGTGCAGCCTGAGGATGATCAGCCGTTCGCGGGAGGCTCGTACTTGGTCTTCAGGAAATATGAAGAGGACCTTGAAATGTGGAATGATCTTCCAGAACGGGTACAGGAGCGTTTTGTTGGACGCCGCAAGAAATCTGGCAGCTTCTTGAATGGCAGCTTCGATTGGACCCCGGAAGCCCGGAAGACGACTCTTGCAAATGCGCACATCCTGTGCGCGAACCCGCGAGAGACCCCTCCAGAGCATCCTGATCACTGGAAAGGGCGAGTCTACAGACGCGGTCTCAAGTTTACTGAACGTGGATCTGAGGGGTTACTCCGATATGGCCTGTTATTCCTGGCCGTATTAAGAGATCCTGAGGTACAGTTTTGTCGTCTACACAATGAGCGGCTGCTTCCCGATTCAGGACCGAAAGACTCCTTACTTTCATCGGGATACATCACGCCCGTGTGTAGTGCTTGCTATTACCTTCCACCAACGACTCATATTGAGAGGAGCTGAGAGGAGAACGAGGGAGAAATGCTTGCTTGCTGAACATGTGGATCATTCGCAAGCTCCACGATTCGGAACGCGAGCGTCCACCCGTGATTCTAGTCCGCCCGTTTTCGTCGTTCGCAGACTATATGTCCGAATCCGGCAGGTTCCTCCTTAAACAGGGGGACCGCCTACTAGTTGCTTGTACCGATGATATCGCTAGTAGTCGATTTGATTCGGTGTGTGGGGTCACTGTATGACCACTTCATCGGTTTTGCGTTGTCGTTGTAGTGCCGGATATAAGTCATGATCTTTCGACTGAGGTCTTTTACTGATTTGAAAATTCCTCGGTTGATCACGTCCCGCTCGATTTTGGAGAACCAGTTTTCGACCTGGTTCAGCCAGGACGAGTAGGTCGGCGTGAAGTGCAGATGAACGTTGCGGTGATGCGAGAGGAATTGTTCAACACGTTTGGTCTTATGCGCAGAAAGGTTGTCAGCGATCACGTGTATCTCGCGGCCTTGGGGTTGGCTGGCGACCACTCCGGCCAAGAACGCTACAAACTCTTCGCTGGTGTGGCGATCGACAGTCTTGCCGATAACCTCTCCAGTCCTGGTGTTGAAGGCCGCATACAGCGAGAGGGTCCCATGCCTGTAGTATTCAAACCCGTGGCGTTCTGCCCGCCCCGGAGACATCGGCAGGACAGGAACCATTCGGTCCAACGCTTGAATCGCCGACTTCTCATCAACGCAGAATACCGCCGCGTGCTGCGGTGGATTCACGTACAGCGCAATAATGTCAGCCGCTTTCTTCTCGAAGTCAGGATCATTGGACATCATATAACGCTCGATTCGGTGCGGCTGCAGCCGGGCTCGCCTCCACACTCTAGCCACCAACATATGACTGACCCCAAGATGCCTGGCCAGCTTGCGAGTGCTCCAATGAGTAGAGCCGTCAACCGGCTTTCGACCAGTCGCCGCAATTATCCGCGCCTCCATTTTAGGAGTCAGCACCTCGGCCTTGCTCCCTTTGTGGCGCCCATACAATCCTGCAATCCGAGACTCGATGAAGCGCTTCTTCCAGCGACTAACGTACGTCGCATCGCAAGGCAAAGCGCGCTGAATCTCTTGGTAAGAGTTACCAGCTTCAAGCATGAGTATCAGCCTAGCCCGACGCACATCGTCAGCGCGGATAGCTCGAGATCGGGCTCTGGACTGCAACTCGCGTCGTTCATCTGCGGAGAGTTGAATGGCATCTGTTTTCACAAACGCATCATACAGCAAACCGCCGTTAGGTGCTAGTAAAATCATTGTTACAAGCAACTAGTAAAGCACCTGCTGTCTCACAAATGCGTTTGACGAGGTTCGCGGTCACACAGGTCTCGGCCTCCGATTCTAATCTCAGTGGATTTCGCGGGGAGAACCACTCTGTCAGAGCTTGATAGAACGTGAAGAGCAACTCAGGAGCTAAAAGATGTCCTCTGATACCGAACATTGTCGTTTTCCAGACCCATTACCTTCTCTTGTC
>Ga0207103_10172_pt1 | contig 17876 bp, 13 predicted proteins | sample Alteio_BWMinHeat_81_FD_153546 | JGI IMG/M metagenome (GOLD analysis project Ga0207103, IMG submission 153546) | Enriched cells from forest soil in Barre Woods Harvard Forest LTER site, Petersham, Massachusetts, United States -... | ecosystem: Environmental > Terrestrial > Soil > Temperate forest >...
TGCTGACCTGCCGGCATTGCCTTTTTTTCAATTCATTCAGCATCTCGATCTGAAATTCTTTTTCTTCGGTTGTTGAACGAATCACTTCTTTCGGTAAAATGGTTGGTGAACCTTTGCTGGATAAAAATGTATTCACCCCGATGATTGGATATTCTCCGGTATGTTTCAGTGTTTCGTAATACAAACTTTCTTCCTGAATTTTTGTACGCTGATACATTGTTTCCATTGCACCAAGCACTCCACCGCGTTCCGAAATTTTATCAAATTCGGTTAACACCGCTTCTTCCACAAGATCAGTTAATTCTTCAATAATGAATGAACCCTGCAGTGGATTTTCATTTTTCGCCAAACCCAATTCCTGGTTGATGATTAATTGAATTGCCATTGCTCGTCTTACCGATTCTTCTGTTGGAGTAGTGATCGCTTCATCATACGCATTCGTATGAAGCGAATTGCAATTATCATAAATCGCGTACAATGCCTGCAATGTTGTACGGATATCATTGAAATCAATTTCCTGTGCGTGCAAACTTCTTCCGCTTGTCTGAATATGATATTTCAACATTTGTGAGCGCTCATTCGCTCCGTATTTCAACTTCATGGCTTTTGCCCAAATTCTGCGCGCAACACGACCGATCACCGAATACTCGGGATCAATTCCGTTCGAGAAAAAGAAAGAAAGATTCGGTGCGAAATCATCAATATTCATTCCTCGACTCAAATAATATTCAACGTATGTGAAACCATTTGAAATCGTAAGTGCAAGTTGAGTTATCGGATTGGCACCGGCTTCAGCAATATGATAACCGGAAATTGAAACCGAATAAAAATTGCGAACACCGTTATCAATAAAATATTGTTGCACATCGCCCATTACACGCAAAGAAAATTCTGTTGAAAAAATGCAGGTATTCTGCGCCTGGTCCTCTTTCAAAATATCCGCTTGTACTGTTCCCCGAACCTGTTTCAATGTTTCAACTTTTATTTTCTGATACACATCCTGAGGCAAAACCATATCGCCTGTAACACCAAGCAACATCAATCCTAAACCATCATTTCCCTCGGGAAGATCACCTGAATAATGCGGTCGTTTTGTTCCGCGCGCTTTGAAAATTTCATCCAGCTTTTTATTCACTTCTTTTTCCAATCCATTTTTGTGAATATATTTTTCGCAATTCTGATCGATAGCAGCATTCATAAAAAACGCACAAATAATTGCTGCCGGTCCATTAATTGTCATTGATACCGAAGTTTTCGGATCAGCGAGATCAAAACCGGAATACAATTTTTTTGCTGCATCCAAACTCCAAACACTCACTCCCGAATTTCCGATCTTACCATAAATATCCGGACGATGATCCGGATCATTTCCATAAAGCGTTACCGAATCGAAAGCTGTACTCAAACGGATAGCAGGCATTCCAAGCGACACATAGTGAAAACGTTTGTTGGTTCTTTCAGGTCCGCCTTCACCTGCAAACATCCGTGTCGGATCTTCACCTTCACGTTTGAAAGGATAAATTCCTGCAGTGTATGGAAATTCTCCGGGAAAATTTTCGAGTAAACACCATTTCAAAATGTCTCCCCAGCTTCTGAATTGCGGAACTGAAATTTTTGCAATTTGTGTATGCGAAAGCGATTCGGTATGTGTTTTTATTTTTAACTCTTTATCACGAACCTTGAAAATATAATATTCACTCTGATATTGCTTTTTCTTTTCTTCCCAGGATTCGAGAAGTTTCATATTTCTGGGATCAAGCTCAATTTTCAATCTGTCGAATTCTGCTAAAAGAACTTTTATAATATCACGATTTTTGTGTTTGTCATTCTGAATACATTGAAGAATTTTTTCCAACCCATCAGACAGATTCCTCGCTTCGCTCGGAATGACAGAAGCAAAACTACACATGCTTAAATATAATCCGTATAACTTCTCAGCAATTTCCGATTGTTTCAAAACCCATTTATCATAACCGCGATTGTTCTCAGATATCTCTGATAAATAACGGGTCCGTTGCGGAGGAATGATAAAAATTTTCTCACTCATCTCATCCGTGATCTTATAGGTTGATTTGAGATCAGCACCTGTTTTCTCAACAATTTTATCCATCAGTGCTTTGTACAAACTGTTCATCCCCGGATCGTTGAACTGCGAAGCGATCGTACCGTAAACAGGCATCAGATCAGGTGATTTATCAAACTGCTGATGATTGCGCTGGTATTGTTTTTTAACATCCCGCAACGCATCACTTGCACCCTTTTTATCAAATTTATTTATCGCAATGATGTCCGCAAAATCAAGCATGTCAATTTTCTCGAGCTGCGTTGCTGCTCCGTATTCTGGGGTCATTACATACAATGCCACATCACTATGATCTGTAATTTCCGTATCGCTTTGTCCGATACCTGAAGTTTCCAGAATGATCATATCAAAACCCGCAGCTTTCACTATTTCCAATGCTTCTTTCACATGTTTGGAAAGTGCAAGGTTGGATTGCCGCGTTGCGAGAGAGCGCATATATACACGTGAATTTTTTATCGAATTCATCCGGATACGGTCGCCCAGCAAAGCTCCACCTGTCTTGCGCTTTGAAGGATCAACAGAAATGATTGCTATAGTTTTCGATTTAAAATCAATCAAAAACCTTCTTACCAACTCATCGATCAAAGAGGATTTCCCCGCTCCGCCAGTTCCTGTAATTCCCAATACAGGTGCATATTTACCCGATACTGAGACAGGAAGTTGTTTGATCACTTTTTCGAATTCTTCAGGATTATTTTCCGCTGCCGAAATTAATCGAGCTATGGATTTGAAATCTTTCTTTGAAACATTCTTTACTTCGCCATTGAGATTTTGTCCTGTTGGAAAATCACATTTATGCAACATGTCGTTTATCATTCCCTGCAATCCCATCGACCTGCCATCATCAGGAGAATAAATCCTGGTAATTCCATATTTGTGCAATTCATCCATCTCTTCCGGAAGAATTACACCTCCACCACCGCCAAATATTTTTATGTGCTCACAGCCTTTCTCTTTCAACAGATCGTACATGTATTTAAAATATTCAACATGCCCACCCTGATAGCTCGTCATTGCAATTGCATTTGCATCTTCCTGAATAGCACAATCCACAACTTCCTCAGCACTTCTGTCATGCCCAAGATGAATCACTTCTGCCCCGCTTGCCTGAATAATTCTTCGCATGATATTTATGGCAGCATCATGACCGTCAAACAATGAAGCGGCAGTAACAATCCGGATTTTATTTTTAAGACTATATTTTTCAACTGTTTCCATATCCTCTGTTATCGTAAAAAAAGATGGACAAAAGTATATAATTCCTGCATATTTCCATCGCTTTAAACGCTAATGAAAACTGGTCTCATTTCTTGTTATTTATCAGAAATTATAAACTACTCCATTGGTGATATTGAAGAAATCATTTTTAATTCCTGGTGGCGGATAGGTATCGTAAACATATTTCATTTCAAACTTGAAACTGAATTGCGTTAGCGTTTCAAATTCAAATCTGATCTCGGAAGCAACCCTGTAATCATTTGTATTCAAAATATCAGGCTGATAGTAGAGTACAAAATTCACCGGTAAATTTTTTATCTCTTTAAAATCAAATGAAAAATAGGAGTTATTTCGGATAGAGTGTTTTGGTTCAAGACCCGGATTCTTCTCAAATTCATACATCATACTTGTACCTGCGTAAAAATAAAAATCTTTCCGTTTAACCATTCTGAAGCGATATCCTCCACCTGCGTCAAATCTGAAATCAATGGCCAGTTGCTGGTTGAATTGCGTCTGGGCATAAAACTCAGGACGAATGATGGAATCTTTGATATTCACATACCGGAAATGTTGAAAACCGTTGTTAAGAAGATTCTCACCGTTTGCACGAACCAGATTCAATTCATTTACAAACATCAGATTCCGATACGGATTATTGTGAACGATGGTGAATTTATTTCCTGCCTGCAAAATTTCATTCTGTATCTGCACAAAATTCAGGTTGAGATCAACATTTCCCTGCCATCCGGGTTTCGGGTCTTCAAATCGTTTTCCTTCAATATTGATAACCTGTTGCGCATTAAGCGTAACAGAAAACACAAGAACTAAAATGAAACCAAAACGGATTTTGAACATGGATCAGGTTTCGAAATAAAAGAATAATCCAAATCAATTATTCACATCATCATTTACATTTTATAAAAAATATTACATTTGCCAACCTCAAAATTGTAAAGAATGGAATTAAAGGATATAGTATCAATTGCAGGCGTTAGCGGATTGCATAAAATAATTGGTAAAACAAAAACAGGGTTGATCCTTGAAACGATCGGAACCGGAAAGCGCTTTGCCACAGGTGTTCAGGATAAAGTTTCTGTCCTCGAAGATATTTCTATGTACACAGAAGAAGGTGATATGAAACTTGCCGATGTATTGATCAAACTGAATGAAAAAGAAGTTGCTGGTGTTCCTGATGCGAAAACTGATCTGAAAGACCTTCGTAAGTTTTTATCAGAAACTATTAAGCTTGATAACGAACGGGTTTATGATTCGGATGTAAAAAAACTGATCAACTGGTACCATCAGCTTAAGACCGAAATCGATTTTGAGAAATTAAAAACTGATGCGGCAACTGAAACGTCTGCCACTGAAAGTGAAGAACACAAAACCGAAAAAATAGCAGCAACAAAAACTCCTAAGAAAATTGCCCCTAAAAATATTGCTACAAAACACAGCAGTAAAGGCGCAGGAGGATCGCAAATGACATACCGTCCGAAATCGGGAACATAATATTTTCTGTTTCTCTTTTTTGAAACAGATTTTTTTACCACTGCACTGCGGTGGTTTTTTTATGTCTGAATGATTCTAAAAAAATAGCTGATCTCCAAAACTAAACTGCTTCTTTTTGTCTGTATAAAGTAAAATAGATATTGTCCGGTTCTTACTTAAAACTAATATCTTCAAATCGCGTTTTTATTTTATATTAAGTTTATAACCGGTTAAATCAAAATGATTATGATAACATATTTTGAAAAACTGACTGCTGAAGAAAAAGAATTATTATTAAAAGCCCCTGTTCTTGTTTCGGTACTTGCTGCCAGCGGAGATCATGAGATTAATAAAGTGCGCAAAGCAGATGCCGTTAAACTGGCACATTTAAAAACCTTCACAGATGATTTTTTACTTCTTCCTTATTATAGTGAAGTTGAAAAAAGTTTTGAAAATTATTTTGAAATAACTGTAAAAAAGTACGCCCCGTTTGATGATGCTAAACGTGAAGAACTTAAGAAGGAAATAAATGTTCTGAATACAGTAATCACTAAATTGGATGAGGACTTTGCCAAAACTCTTCACCGCAGCCTTGCCAATTATGCCAATCATGTGAGAAAAGCGGATAAAGGATTTCTTGAAAATTTTATTTTCCCTATTCCCATACACGGATTAACTGATTGATAATCCAACCTTCTATTTTTAGCCTGAATTTTTTCTGTCATTCATGAGTTTAGTTTTTTCATCTGTTAAAAAATCTTTCTGAAAAATTTAACGGTTAATTCGTAAATCGCATTCTTAAATTTCAGCAATAATGATTGTAATAACTCACCATAATTTTTTACCCGATAAAATAAAAGTTACTTCATGGGATAAACTTGAACCTTATTTTACTCAATTGCTCGAAAGAGAAATACATTCGAAAGAAGAACTGGAAACCTGGTTGAAACACCGTAGCGAACTGGAAGCATTTGTAAGCGAAGACCTCGCATGGCGCTATGTGCGGATGACGTGCAACACAGAGGACTCAGCACTTGAATTGGCATATCTTTTTTTCGTCAACGAAATTGAACCGAAGATATCACCTCTTTCGGATAAGCTGAACAGAAAATTAGTTGAATGTAAATACACTGCTGAACTTGATCATGATAAATATTTTATTTACCTGCGTGGAATAAAAAAAGAAATTGAAATTTTCAGGGAAGTGAACGTTCCGATCTTTGCAGAAATTTCGACTGAATCGCAAAAGTACGGAACCATTGTCGGCAGCATGATGGTTGAGATCGATGGAAAGGAATTGACACTTCAGCAAGCTTCAAATTTTTTAAAAAATCCTGATCGAAGCAAACGTGAAGAAACATTTAAAAAAATGAATGAAAAAAGAATGGCTCATGCAGATGAACTGGATGAGTTGTTCAATAAACTCATTTCACTTCGACATAAAGTTGCCGTGAATGCTGGTTTCGCAAATTTCCGCGACTATATGTTTGCAGCAATGGGTCGCTTTGATTACTCACCACAGGATTGTTTTAATTTCCATGAAGCAATTCAAAAAGAAGTGATGCCTTTGGTAAAAGATTTTACAAAAAAACGTGAGCAGGAATTAGGCTACAAACTTCGCCCGTGGGATATGGATGTTGACACCAAAAACCGTGCAGCATTGGAGCCATTTACCAGCGGAGATGATCTGCTTGACAAAACAGTGAAATGCTTTCGCAAAGTGGACGAATACTTTGCGTGGTGTATCGAAACAATGAACAATATGGACCGCCTCGATCTTGAATCGAGAAAAGGAAAAGCACCCGGTGGATATAATTATCCGATGGCGGAAACAAATGTTCCGTTCATATTCATGAATGCGGCCTCATCAACCCGCGATGTGGAAACGATGGTTCATGAAGGCGGACATGCGGTGCATTCTTTTCTCTCTAAAGATCTTGAATTATCATCATTCAAAAGTTGCCCCAGTGAAGTTGCGGAGCTCGCAAGTATGAGTATGGAATTGCTGAGTTATGACGGACAGAATGAATTTTATAAAAATAAAACAGATTTCAACCGTGCAAAAGAAGAGCATCTCGAGGGCATTATAAAAATTCTGCCATGGATCGCAACGATAGATAAATTCCAGCACTGGATCTATACAAATCCGGTTCATACAATTGATGAGAGAAAAAAATACTGGATCGAATTGACAAAAGAATTCGGAACAGGAATGGTTGACTGGAGCGGTTTTGAAGATGTGCAAATGTATGGTTGGCAAAAACAATTGCATTTGTATGAAGTTCCTTTTTACTATATCGAATATGGGATGGCTCAACTCGGAGCATTGGCAGTATGGCGGAATTTTATAACTAATAAAACAAAAGCTATACAGCAATATAAAGATGCACTGAGTTTGGGTTATACAAAAACCATTGGCGAGATATATAAAACAGCAGGAATTCAATTCAACTTTTCAGATTCGTATATCAAAGAATTGATGGCATTTGTAAAAGGTGAATTGAAAAAACTTTAGTTGAACAGTTGCATGAAAAGCACTCTTCTGATATTTCTGTCAATAATTAGTTTAGGTGCTTATTCATCAGGTAACGACACTCTTCAATTAGAAAATATATCAAACAAGAAAATAAAAACTTTTTCCCAATATTCAATTTCTCGAATAGTAACGAAAGGTGGAATAGTTCATAATGATATAGCACCAAATGAAGGCAGAATCAGTTTCAATAACAATTTATTTACGATAATTCATCGACATGATAAACTACCAAACGATACTATTCTATTATCGATTGATTCAGTAAAAAAATTGAGTTTATTAACTCCGATAAAATTTAGTTTTATCCCAATGACATCATTAATTGTTGGAGAAGCAATTGCATTACCATCAATATATTTAATGCTTTTTAACTTAACAAATATATCGGGGTTGTATTATTTTGGAGGATTCGCTACTGGCTGGACTTTATGCGCATTAACATTTAGTGATTCGTACAGCACAAAAAGCTTCAAATCCAAAAAATGGAAAATCGTAAAGAATAGAAATTCTAAATGATAGTGTATTTCAAAGGGAACTGTAAAATAAAAAATCAAATGATTTTGGATTTCAAAATCCTTAATATTGAAATGAAAATTACAGCCTAATGAAACAAGAAAACTCAATTTATCCCAGAGAAGAAAATGAAATATTTTCTCTCGCAGCCGACATTGTGAACCACACCTCACGAAGTCTTTTTTTAACGGGAAAAGCAGGAACAGGTAAGACAACCTTTCTCAAATATATTCGTGATAATACCCATAAAAATACAGTTGTGGTTGCGCCAACAGGAGTTGCTGCAATCAATGCCGGTGGTGTTACCATGCATTCCTTTTTCCAACTTCCGTTTGTCCCGTTTATAAGTGAAAGTAAAAATCTTTTCGGGAACGAAAATTACATAAACCGCAATTCGCTTATCCGGAATATTCGTTTCAGCAGCCAGAAAATTGATCTTCTGAACGAACTGGAATTGCTCATCATTGATGAGGTAAGCATGTTGCGCGCGGATATGGTTGACGCGATGGATGCAATCCTCAGACATTTCAGGGAAAGGAGAAATATTGCATTCGGTGGCGTACAGGTTTTATTTATCGGTGACCTTTACCAGTTGCCTCCGGTTATTGCAGATGAAGAATGGGACAAAATGAAAGAGCATTATGAAAGTCCGTTCTTTTTCAGTGCAAATTCTTTGCGCGAAAATCCTGTTTTGTTTATCGAATTGAATAAAATTTATCGTCAGAGTGAAGAAAAATTTATAAACCTGCTGAACAATATCCGCAATAATGAGATGAATGAATCTGATCTCCAGTTATTACACCAACGATATAAAGCGGATAAAAAAAATATCCCGAAAGATTCGATCACACTTACCACACACAACAGAATTGCAGACAGAATAAACACCACCGAGTTGCAAAAATTAAATTCTGATTCCCACAAATTCAAAGGTGAGATAACAGGAAATTTTTCTGAAAATGCCTTACCAACTGAAATGGAACTTGAGTTGAGAGAAGGTGCGCAAATCATGTTTATCAAAAATGATCCTGAAATTGAGAAAAGATATTTCAATGGCAAACTCGCAACTGTAAAAAAAATTGAAGATGGCGAAATCACAGTCCTACTTTCAGGAAGTGAAATGGAATTGATTCTTGAAAAAGAGAAATGGAAAAATATCCGTTACAAACTGAACAATGAAACAGGAAAAATTGAAGAAGAAGAATTGGGCAGCTTCACACAATATCCCGTAAGACTTGCGTGGGCAATCACGATTCATAAAAGTCAGGGGCTTACATTTGACTCTGCTGTGATCGATGCAGGACAATCTTTTACTGCAGGGCAAGTTTATGTTGCATTGAGCAGGTGTCGTACACTTAACGGTATTTTTCTTCTGTCTGAAATATTTCCGCACAGTGTAAAAAACGATGAACGCATTGTTGAATATGCGCAGAGAAAAAATGAGTTCACAGAAATTAAAAATATTCTGAGTGACGAAAAACCAAAATACGCTTCGCGGCTCCTGATAAAAATATTTGACTGGAAGAAAATTGTGGCAACGCTTGAGGAATTTGAAATTGAAACGGGTTCAAAAAAAATTCCCGATAAGGAACTTGCAAATAATACGGCTGCTATTCTTTTGGAAAAAGCAAAAGAACAAATGGAAGTTTCTAAAAAATTTATTGCAGAACTGGACAAAAGATTTGCAGAAAAAACAATCAACCAGGATTGGTTAAACACAAAAGTTACTGGTGCGAAAAAATTCTTTGCGGGGAAAATAAATGAGGAACTGATTGTACCGCTAAACACGCTTCAAATCTATCTTACCGGAAAAACTAAAGTTCGCAAATACACGCAATATGTAAATGAAGTTGAAAATATTCTCTGGAAAAAAATAAACGATATCCAACGTGTAACTTTTGGTGATCTGACTTTTGATGTTGAAATGATTGAAAAAAAATCAACTCCGGCAGAAACAAAACAAACTAAAAAGACAAAGGAAGAAAAAGGCAGTTCAAAATTGCATACGTTGGATTTTTACAAACAGGGATTGAACGTGGAAGAGATCGCAAAGCAACGCGGAATGGCTTTTTCAACTATTGAAGGACATCTTGCCGAGCTTGTTATAACTGGCGAAGTGAATGTATTTGATTTTGTGAATGAAGAACAGCTAAAAAAAATAACAATTGCAGTTGATAAATTTGGTTATAATCTGATCGGTTCAATAAAGAATGAAGTTGGTGAATCCATAAGTTACGGTCAACTGAGGATGGCAATGAATCATCTCAAAAAGAACAGTTAAATATAAATTTGTGACGAACTGATTTAAATTATCATCACAACTATCAATTAATATCTTGACTGCTGGCAAATTTCTCTTCTTGCTCTCGACCAGTCGATAAATCTGCTTTGTTTATCAGGGCATAAACTATATGAAACACCAAAAGAAAGTGTTGTGAAATTGTCATAATTATCTTTAAAAGGTAAGGCGTCCAGATATTTTGTTTGCGTAAAGTTATTCTGAACGGTAACCAAATAATCTAATCTTCTGGTTCCTTTTATGCGCCATTCCAATCCAACATATCCTGTATAATATGTTTGATTGTACACATTATCTTCCAGTATGTTTATTCCTGTTGAATGACTCTTTGCCGTTAAAGAGCCGATTCCGGAATACAAATATAGTATTGCCTGTTTAGGCGCTTTTGATGCACTGAATAGCTTTTGTATATTCAAATAAGCTCTACCAGACCAGCAATAATATTCAGTGTTGAATTTAAAACTATGCAGAACAGGACCATTTGTTCTGTTCTCATTTTCATTTAACGAAGCATCTGTACTTCCAGCTCCCCATAAAACACCGGCACTGAAATCAGCACTGAAACTAAACAATCTCGAAGGTGTGTAATGTGCAGCTATAGTTGAGCCTATTCCGGGCATAGACTGAACAGCACTTAATGCATAATTTGTCCCGATTGTTGCATCTATTGTAACTTTAGAATACTGTGCTGCAAGTTTCTCTGATAATAGAAAGCTTATCGCAAATACGAACAGACTTTTAAGGAAATTTTGTATCGACTTTTTCATGATTAAAACGATTTTTATTGATATTAATAATAGAAATTATCAGGAGGTTTACCCCCTTTGTGAACACAACTAAAATAAACGAAATAAGTTTATTCATAATACTATATAGTTATTTAAATAATAAAAACAGCCGCTAATATAAAATTTTATTAAGTATATTTCAAAAATTAATTTTCAGATATTTATAAATTATTTATTATCAAATAATTACAAAAAAAATTACACTATTCAAATTGTTAATACTTTGCTCAATGATTACAAAATATTTATGCCTGTTAAATCTATTTTTGCATCCATGAAAATTATATGTGTAGGAAGGAATTACGGAGAACATGCCAAAGAACTCGGCAATGCTGTTCCAGAAAATCCTGTAATTTTTTGTAAACCTGATACCGCATTATTGAAGAATGATGAATCTTTTTATTTACCTTCTTTTTCAGATGATGTTCATCACGAGGTAGAACTTGTGGTCAGGATTTGTAAAACCGGAAAAAAAATAGAAGAAAAATTTGCCAGAAATTATTTCAATGAGATCGGAATTGGAATAGATTTCACTGCCCGTGATCTCCAATCGCAACTCAAGTCAAAAGGATTACCATGGGAATTGGCAAAAGCATTTGATGGCTCGGCTCCAGTCGGGGAATTCATAAAAGTTGAAGATCACAATTTGAATGCAATTCATTTTTCACTGAAAAAAAATGGCGAACTTGTTCAGAAAGGAATTTCAGGTGACATGATATTCTCTTTTCAGAAAATTGTCTCATTCGTTTCAAATTACTTTACACTCAAAGTTGGTGATTTAATTTTTACAGGAACACCTGCCGGTGTTGGAAAGGTAAGTATCGGAGATAAACTTGAAGGATTCATGGAGGACAAACTGATGCTAACCTGTGAAGTAAAATAATCTGGACATTTGAAAATGCGTAAATGCATAAATCATATAAGATCAAAAACCTCACTCCTTTTGTACGGAAAAATTAAGGTGCTCATTTTCACATTTACTCATTTACTCATATACTCATTTGCCAATGCACAGTTCTATCCTCAGCATTATTTTCAGTCACCTCTCGACACCCCGTTATATTTAAGCGCACCTTTTGGTTCTTTACGCGAGAATCATTTTCATTCGGGTATGGATATCCGTACTTATGAGCATGAAGGACTTCCCGTTTATGCAATTGCAGATGGTTTTGTATCACGGATAAAAGTTTCACCGGTTGGTTATGGCAGGGCAATTTATATTGAGCATCCAAATGGATATACTTCTGTATATGGACACCTTCAAAAATATGAGGGAGAAATTGCTTCTTACATAAAAAAATACCAGTACCAAAATGAGACTTTCGATTTCGATCATTTTCCGGAACGAAATAAGATCCCTGTAAAAAAGGGACAGATCATTGGATGGAGCGGAAACAGTGGTGGCTCAACAGGACCACATTTACACTTTGAAATACGTAACAGTAAAAGCGAAGAACCTTTAAATCCACAGCTATTCGGAATACGCGGAGTAGATTTCATGGATCCGAAAATTAAAAAAATACTGATCTATAACCTTGATGAAAACCGCCCGTTATTAGTAAAAAGATTCTCCGTATCTAAAAAAAATTCAACAAAAACTGATTCTGTTTTAATTTATAATGACACCATTGAACTTGCCAATGGACCTATTGGAATGGGTGTTGAGGCTTATGATTACATGACTGACGAAGAGCATGAATACAGTTTGTACGGAATGGAAATGTCTGTTGATGATAAAGAATTTTTCAATTACCGGATCGACAGAATTGATTTCGAAAATACACGTTGCGTAAATGTTCATATCGATTATGAATTATACAAAAAAGATGAGATACGTTTTCAGAAATGCTTTCTTGATGACGGGAACAGTATTAAAATATATAATTACTTACGTAATAAAGGGAAGTACCTTTTGAATGATGAATCTGTTCATAAAATTTCGGTTAGTGTGTGCGATATTTCAGGACATTCCGAATCATTTTCTTTTTTTATCAAAGGCAAATCTGAAGGATTTACCAGAGAAAGAAGAAAGAACAGTTGCGCATCAGCTACACTTTATCCGCGAAAAGATAATATTTTTAAAAGAGAAAATCTGATCCTCGAAGTTCCGTCAAAAGCACTTTACGACACACTTGAACTCTGCTTTGATATTCTGAAAGAAAAAGAAAAAAATTCTTTATCACCCGTTTATAAAATTCATGATCAGTTTACACCACTCCATAAATCATTTACTATTTCTATCAAACCTGAAAACATACCCGAGCATCTGTCAGATAAATTATTGATCGCCTATTTTCAGAAAGAAGGTCATATTAATTCTGCAGGAGGAAACTATTCGAACGGATATGTGACTGCACGGAGCAATTCTTTCGGAAATTATTTTGTAACATTTGATACCATTGCACCAACGATAAAGCCGGTAAATATTTCAAAAGAAGGTAATATTAAAGATACTGTTGGTGTTCATTTTAAGGTTGATGATAACCTTTCAGGCATTGCAACTTATCGCGGAACTATCAACGGAAAATGGATACTGATGGAATATGATCCGAAAAATGATCTCCTTATTTATGCCTTTGATGAAAAAACAGTATTTAATCAAAAACTTGATTTCATTTTAATTGTTACTGATAAAAAAGGAAATACAACGAAGTGGCGAAAAGAACTGATCTTTAAAAAATAATATTCATGATAAAATTAAAAGAAGGAGATAATGCTCCGGCATTCAAAAGTGTGAATGAGAATGGTGAAAAAATTTCACTTACGGATTATAAAGGAAAAAAATTAGTGCTTTATTTTTATCCCAAAGACGATACTCCCGGATGCACTGCTGAAGCCTGTGATCTGAGGGATAATTATAAAATGTTTCAGAAAAAAGGGTATGAAATATTGGGTTTGAGTCCTGATGGAATTGTTAAGCACAAAAAATTTATTTCTAAATTTGATCTGCCGTTTTCTTTACTCGCTGATGAAGATCACAGTGTGGCTGAATCATATGGATGCTGGGGAGAAAAAAGTATGTACGGCAGAAAATATATGGGAATTTTACGCACTACTTTTGTGATTGATGAGAAAGGTAAAATTGAAAAGATCATCGAAAAAGTTGATACCAAAGCGCACACCCAACAACTCATCTGATCAGTAATCATCAGGTTCCACAGCAAAGTTCTGCATGTGTATGCACGTATCTTTTAATAATTTATAATCCGAATTCAGGTATTGGTTTGAAATGATCCTGAATGAATTTACGGCAGTTATGCTGTCATATAATTTGGTGTAATTATGGTCATAAAAATAATATGCATTCAGGTTTCTGAAAAATTCACGCTTCTTCATGTATTCATCAAATCTCTTTTTATCGGTCTTTGAACCCATCCGGTATCCGTGATCACCTTCAACTATAATTATTTTTTCATGCTTGCTTTTTAAAATATCAGTTACCAGATCCTTTATCACTTTGTTCGTATAAATAAGTTGATTGATATAACTTTTCTGAGAATACGAATCGGATGTACGGTTATAATCACTCTGATTTCTGTGACTTCCATCAGCATTGTAAATAAAAGGAGCATGAGGCAGAAGCAAATGCATATACACAAATTTTTGAGGTAACATTGAATCTGCTGCAATCTGTTTTACATCTCTGACCGTATTACTCAAACGTTCGAAATAATAATTTTGAACAAGCATGTCGTACAACACCTCAGATGCATGCAAAATTGATTTGCTGAAAACAATTCTGATCCTCAGATCGGAAGCGAAATTTTTGGCAAGAGACGGATATCCGTTAAAATCAAAAATAGAATAATTGTAAATTTTATATCCGTTTTGCTGCAGTAAAATGAACAGTTTATTTGAATACATGGATTCGCATGCTGCCGGGAAATCCTGCGGATATCTAGAATCTTCAAGGTTCTTAAAATAATTCATGTTCAACGTTGAAGAAATTGAAAATGGAGTAGCCCCATAATTACTTCTGGATTTGTTCGCAACAAAAAAGTCCTTCGCTTTAAAAAAAGAATCCATTGCCGAATTATCAAACCCGAAATTTTCTTTCATAGCAGCACTGCTCGCGTATTCATCAAAAACAAAAAAATAGATATCCGGCTTCGCAGTTATTGAAAGGCCTCCTTTGTATTCTGAAACAGCTTCTGCTTTAAACTTTAATTTCGCTTCCTTTTTTGTAATTCCGTGGTAACTCAAAATCACTGCATCAACGATCACATAAGTAAGAAACAAAATATTAATGAACTCATTCAATTTTGTACTTTGCTGCTCATTGAGACGTTTTATAAAAAAGAAAACTGTAAGGGCAAAAAGTAATAACAAAGGAATAAAGAATGATAATTTCCCGAATCCTGTCCATACCAGCTTTGCTCCATCCTGCAGGTAGACAAAATAAAAAAAAATGATAACCAGTTCAGACAGAAACAGTCCACTTTTTATAGCTGATTTTGAAATAAAATAAACTGCTGTAAATAAAATTCCTGCACAAAACAGAACTGTCAAAACAAGCACGATCCATTCAGAGAAACTGAACCACTCATAAAAATTTGTAATGCCGTGAATGCATGAAAAGATTGCTATCAGAAAAGGTCCAAACGGATATTTTTTAAGAATACGTAACATTATTTCTTCCTGAGTAAATAGATAACTCTTCCCGAATCAGAAACCTGTTGTTGCTTTTCGATCATGAAATGCTTTACAAATTCCTCTTCAAATTTTTCTTTTGAATAATTGCTGAAAATATCTTTTCTGCTTTGCAACATCATCTGAACTTTCGGGTCAGATTTCGGAACAAATTCGATAATGAGAAGTTTACATGAATCAGCTAATTTTTCAGCAAGCATTTTAAATGAAATATTTTTACCGATCGAAAGATGGTGAATCAGGGCAAGTGCAAGAATGAGATCAACATTGCATCTTTGCCAGAATGAACTTCGCTCTGAATTTGCCCAACCTGTTGCCGGTGTTGGCGATGTAAAGTCCAATACAAGCGGTAAAATATTTTTATTCCCTTTTTTATACAGATCATCAATGCAAACGGGATCCGTATCGGTTGAAACAACATTAATATTTCTTTTCGCGAGTAATTCAGAAAAAACTCCTGTATTCGAGCCCATATCAAGTGCTGTTGTAACATTTAGTTCAGAAATAACTTCTTCAACAATATCTATTTTGGATCTCAGGTATTCATTTGAGAGAATATCTTCTTCGTAATAATTTTCCCACTCCGATGCACTTTTCCCGGGAGTTAAATTTCTTATGCATGATCGTAAATGATCGATGATCGCAAGAAGCCTTTTCAATGTTAAAACATTTTCTACTTTTGAATTTCCTTTACCTGATTTTACTAAAGACTGAAAATGAATATGCATCAACGCACCTGAATTGAAAACAGATTTGAACGGCAATAAAGAGGAAATCATTTTCACAGGAATTCCATCGGGATAAATGATCAGCATTTTATTCATTTCCATATTCCTGTAACGCATCAATAATAATGGCCCCAGAAAATTTTCACAAAACTGCCGGTATGCGATCCATGGTTTTCCATCAATATATTTTTCGAATGAAGAGGTGTCGATGAAAACAGGTTTACCGTTTACGAATTGCACATTAAAAGGGCTCGCATCTTTTAGAATCATTCCGGAAGAAAGAGATTCCTTCATTATTTCAAGCGTGAGCAATGCGGCATCTTTCAGCATCGAAAAACTCCATTCATACGGATAAGAAATACATTCAATCTGTTCTGGAAATAACGTCTTATAAAATGATGCCACATCAAAAATTATTTCATTTTTTTCCTGATGTGAAACAAGCATTTTCTTTTCGACAAGTTTTTTATACAGACCTGAAGATAGCAGTAAATCAAAATGCTCTTTATATGAATTGTTTATTTGCCTGTAAACCTTGTTATCACTTCCTCTGAAAACAGAAGCATCCGGATCGCGGAATGAAGCATTATGAATTTTTAAACCGGAATGTTCAGTCATTTTTTGATTCGTTGTTTTTCGATTTTCTTCTAAACAAAGATCTAAACCTCCACCAGATGGATTTAAAATAAAAACCAATTCCGAGAATAAATCCGATAATCACCTGAACAATAAAACTGGTATTGCCGGGATCAATATAACATAAGATGAAGCTCAATAAATGCATGTAAGTTGCACCAAATATACACGATTTATTATTTTCTATTTTCTCATAAACAAGAAAAGTATTTTTAAAGACGTCCGCATCAATTGATAACTGATCCAGTTTATCGCCTGATTCCACCAGTAATGTTGTTTCAGGTATTGGTCATTCAATATTTGAATACACCCTTCATTGAGCAACTTCTCTATTTTCGTTTCAACATTTTTGCTGAAGTTCCCGTCATCGATACAGATATTTAACTCAAGGCTGCCGTAATCGCTCAATGTATTCATATTGTATGAGCCTATTGTCGTAACTTTTTTATCAACAACCATTAATTTTCCATGCATCACCGAATGCTTCCATTCAAAGATCTCAATGCCATTTCTAAGCAAAAACGGATACAAATAATTTGTTGCATGTTTCATTAATCCGACATCACTTTCTTTACCCAGCAACAGTTTAATTTTTACACCTCTCTGAGCTGCCTTCCGCAATAACATTCTCATCCTGTTTCCGGGAAGAAAATAGCTTGCAACAATCAGCAATGAACTCCCTGATCTTTTTATGCTCTTTCTGTAAAATCGTGATATTTCTATATTTCTGCGGACAAAATCATTTTGCAACAAACGTACTTTCAGATTTTCTTTTTTGGCTTCCCAATGTAAAATATCCTGAAACTCATTCACGAAACGCTTCTTGACCTTTCGCTTCAATACGCCAAGGCAAACAGCTAAAATATCTTTACAGACCGGTCCTTCAACTTTGGCCGCAAAATCAAGCCATGCCTTTTTTGTTACTGTTCCTTTGTAG
>Ga0207103_10192_pt1 | contig 17763 bp, 16 predicted proteins | sample Alteio_BWMinHeat_81_FD_153546 | JGI IMG/M metagenome (GOLD analysis project Ga0207103, IMG submission 153546) | Enriched cells from forest soil in Barre Woods Harvard Forest LTER site, Petersham, Massachusetts, United States -... | ecosystem: Environmental > Terrestrial > Soil > Temperate forest >...
GTCCCGGCTCAGTGCGCGCGTAAAAGCAGTCGCGGCAAAGTAAGTTTTTCGTTCCAACAAGACCAAACGGCAGGCCTGAGCGGCTGCCGTTTGTCTTTGGCTCCAGGTTTGTTTCTGGCCTTACGTCGTCTCGGCAATCCGGCGATCCAGGTCTGCCAGAGCGCGCTCCAGCATCTCGCGATGCTTGGAGTTTGTGGCGGTGCTCAGTTGTGCCTGCACACTTTTTCGGGAAAGCAAAAGGCCGTCGCGCTTGCGACGGCCTTCTATCTGCTCCGGCGTCAGGCGGGAGCCGGGCACAGACTCCCGTTTAGCTTCCGCCTGCTGCTCTTCTACCGATTTGCTCTCAAAGCCTCGCGCCATTCCTACCTTACTTGATTTGAATTGTGAGTATCTGCGCGCCGGAGACTACGTAATCCATCGGTGTCGAGGTTTCATCGACAGCCGACTCGCCGCTTACGTACATATCCTGCGCGCCGCGCGGGCCCTGCATGACGTTCATCACTGAGAGCGGCAACGTCGGCATCACTTTGTCCTCGACCATCGCTTCGGGATTGGCCTCCAGCAACGAAACATACAGATTGTTGTTCGCATGCTCCTTGTTCAGCAGGTCAATCGTCGATCCGAGCTCCAGAGTTCGGCCGAATGCCGCCGGAATTTTGCGGCTGCGATCGAGTGTCTCGCTGTCGCTTACCAGGATGCGAAGCTGGCCCCTGGGGACAGAAGTCGGAATCTTCACGGGAATTTGGCGAACGATGGGATCGCCGCGATATGGACGGAGCACGGCTTCAATCGTGATCTCGTCGCCGGGACGCGCTTCTGTGACGTCGGTGCGAGCGGTCTCGAGACGAGCCGCACGACGGTCCGGCGTGACATCGAAGTTGAGGTTCACGCCCTCGATCCCAGGTGTGCTGTACGGGTTCTCGAAGATGCGTCCGAAGTGCTCCCCAAGATTCAGCGCCGCCAACACCGAACTGGGCGCCTGGTCGCTTGAGCTGAACATGTTATGCATGTGGACGGCAGGAAAGCCGTTCACAGCGATGTCGCCACTCATTCGGTAGGTAACCAAGTCACCGTATTGATTCTGCGTCTGCAGCGCCTGGTAGACCGTCGTCATCATGATCAGCGGCGTCAGCTTGGCATTGTTCAACACCGAAAACTTCATCTGTTTCGGCTTGCTGCCACCATGGATCGAAACGGTTACGGGAATCATCTGCGGAGTTTCGCCGAAGCGTCCGAGAATGCCGCTGTGGCGATCCTGCACGAATGTGCCGACTTCATCCGTGGTGTTGACGATCTTGTACGCGTAATACGGAGACGCCAGCGTGGCAATAACGTTGGCCTTGGTCATCGGCATGTCGACCATGCCGTACTGAGTGAGCGGATGCCCGCAGGCCAGCAGGCGCTGCGGATCGATGTAGGTGACCGTGCACGTAGCTGCAATGTCCAGATCGCCGCTTACCAACACTGCACTGACCGCTGAGCCAGGCTCTATAGGCTCCGGCTGATGCTCGTTACTTGCCGAGCCGACTCCCATTACGGGAGTGAGCCCGGCCTGCGCGAACTGCGAAGCAAACTGGCGGATTGTGTTTTCGGTGAATCCGCTGAATACGAAAGGAGCCTCGATCGGCTGCATCAGGGATGCAAAACTCTGGATATCCGGCTGCTCGCCTCCCACGGATGTCTTGTTCATTGCCTTCGCAGCATGTTGAGCGCTCATAGGTTCAGGCTGTGTGCGGTCCATGGCGTCGATCTCGAGCATCTCCTCGATGGGAGTAATGCCCGCAATCGGTTCCTTCGAAAACTGGCCGATGCGGTAGGAGATCGCGCCGACAAGCTTTCCGTTCACGTACACCGGACTGCCGCTCATTCCGGCAACGACGCCGGTGTATTCCACCTTCTCGCCGTGCAGACGGGCGAGAATCAGGTCGCTTTTCGGACCGTTAAGATTCGGCAACACGCCGAGGATCTCCACGTCCATCGATTCGGGCTTTGTGCCCTGGAATACCGTATACGCGACTCCGCGCATGCCCGGATGAAGCTCGCTCACCGGCATGATCTGCGGGGTTACACGCGCTGCGGAGGGCTGCGCCGGCGCCGCCTTTTGGGCAACCGCCATGCCGCACACTAAGATCAAAGGGGAAACGAGAGCGAAGAAGGAACGCAAAATCTTCATACTGACCTGAGAACGACTCTGGAACATACGGTGGATGCTGGGGACAGAATGGCCGACATACGGCCGAACACGAGCATCCATAGTGATTTCCGGGTGGTTCGCAATCTATACTAATACAGAGACTCACCACGGCAATAACAAAGAGTCAGTAGGAAGGCATCAAAAATGTCTCTCAGCAGTACTAGGGTGAAGCAATCATGCGGGCTAAGGGCGCTCGTGGTTGGCTTGTTCACCATAGCCTTCGCAACGTTCCCCAGTCCCGCGCAGAATTCTCAAAACCCCTCGCAAAGCCAGAGCCAGCAGCAGCAGGCGCCGCCGGAAGCGGGAGGGCCTCAGGGCGATATTGGTCCAATGGCAGTGCCCAAGAAGAAGGCGGAAGACGAAAAACCGCCGGAACGGGCTCCGAAGGTCAAGAATCCGGAAGAAATCGGGACATTCTCATTGAAGGTGGACGTCCCGTTGGTGAACCTGCCGATCAGCGTGGTCACCGGCAATGGACAATTTATCCCGGGGCTCAAGGCCGAGAATTTCAAGATTCTCGAGGATGGTGTTCCCCAGAAGATCGACACCTTCTCGCAGCAGAGCGATAAGCCGATCACCGCAGTCTTGCTGGTTGAGTTTGCCTCGAACAGCTATGCCTTCATCATCGACGCGCTCAACGCGGCTTACTCCTTCACCGGCGCGATGAAGAAAGAGGACTGGATCGCGGTGGAATCCTACGACATGCGAACCCACTTGCTCGTGGATTTCACCCAGGACAAAAACCAGGTGATGGGCGCGCTCGGTCAGCTTCGCATTCCGGGTTTCAGCGAAACCAACCTTTTTGATGCCCTCTACGACACTGTCGACCGGCTCGAAGGCGTGGAGGGACAGAAGTACATCCTCCTCATCTGCAACGGAATCGATACCTTCAGCAAGCTGAATTACGACAAGGTGCTGAAAAAAATTCAAGGCTCGAAGAACATCACGATCTTCTGCATCGGCACCGGTCAGGCATTCCGTCTGTGGCTCGAGGGACGCGGCTACCTGGGTCCGCTGATGAATCTTGACTTCCTGCAGGCCGACAACCAGCTCAACACGTTCTCGAAAATGACCGGCGGACGCGCCTATTTCCCCCGTTTTCAGGCTGAGTTTCCCGAGGACTTCGCCGATATCGCTTCGGACATTCGCAATCAGTACGTGATTTCGTATCGTCCCACCAACACGAAGCAGGACGGCAGTTGGCGAAAACTCAAAGTCGAACTGGTGGATCCTCAGAACGGACAGGCGCTGGTAGTACAGGATCAGCACCACAAAAAACTCAAGTACCAGGTCATGGCGAGAGACGGGTACAAGGCGAAGAACGAAGTCGATTGACTGCGGTTTCACTACGCAGACGCAAAGACACGGACAACAGCCCAAGGAGAAGAGCTGACCCAAAGGACACGACGGCTCGCAAAAGATTCTGAGTTTATCTTCCTTCGTGTGCTTTGTGGTTAACGCTTGCCTTGGGCTGTTCTCCGTGTCTCCGTGGTGAACTAAACTCTAGCCAAGTAATCCAGCGCCAGCATCGTCGCAACTCCCACAAAAACCAGCATCGCCATCCGGAAGCCAGGCTCTTTGTTGACTTCCGGAATCAGATCGGAAGCCGCGACGTAGAGCGTCACTCCTGCGGACAACGGCAAGCCGACGTGCAGCATTGGAGCAAAGGCCCACATTGCAAGTACACCGGCTACAGTTGAAGCTCCGAGAATCGCAGAAGAAGTAAAGGCCACCCGTCGCGAGCGGCCGCTCGCAAGCATCACCGAGCCTACAGTGAATCCTTCAGGAATCTTATGCAGGAAGACTGCGAGAAAAATCAGCCAGCCCAGCGATTTCGAAACCAGGAATCCCGACGCAATCGCAATGCCGTCGAAAAAAGTGTGGACGACAAGTCCAAGTAGCACCGAATAGCTCTTGTGGGTGTGCAGGAATTCGGTTGCGTGCGTCTCCTCGCCGAAGTGAAAGTGGGCTGTGACGGTGTGCTCAAAGAAGTGAACGAGGAAGTATCCCAGCAGTAGGAATGCGGGAGCATGTTCCGGAGAGAAGCGCATGCTCTCGGGAACCATCTCCACCAAAGCCGTAGCCAGCATGAATCCTGAGCCCACGGCCATGAAGTAGCGAAGGTAGCGCCGCTCCCAATGACGCTGGATGATGATGAGCCCGCCGACGCCGTCGGCCAAAGCCGCGGTGAGCCCGAGCATGATCGTGAGCGCAAGCGATGACATGTCAGGAGATCATCCGCTATGCCGTATGTGCATCACGTCGCCGTCCTGCACGATATAGTCTTTGCCTTCCAGCCGCAGAGTGCCGCGTGCTCGGGCATTGGCTTCAGAGCCCGCATCGAGCAGCTGGTCCCAATGAATGGTTTCGGCGCGGATGAAGTGCTTTTCCAGATCCGAATGAATGGCCCCAGCCGCGATTTGCGCGCGTGATCCGCGTTCGATCGTCCAGGCGCGGCACTCGTCTTCGCCGACAGTGAAGAACGAAATCAGGCCGAGCAACTCATAGCTTTTGCGGATCAGCCGCACCAATCCGCTTTCATGCAAGCCATAGCTGGAAAGGAATTCCCCGGCCTCCTCATCGCTCATCTCCGCGAGCTCCGCTTCCACCTTGCCGCAAATCGCCGTCACTCCGGCGTTCGGACGGGAAGCGTACTCCGTCATCTTGTACTTCTGGCCGGCTTTTTCGAGGTCATCTCCAAGCGTGGTGCTCTCGTTCACGTTGAGTACGTCGAGGATCGGCTTCTGACTGAGGAACATGAAGCCGCGAATGCGTTTCTTGTCATCGGCCGACATTTCCATCTCGCGCAGCGGATGCTCGGTCTCGAGATGCGTCTTGGCCCGCGTAAGCAGCTCGAACTCGCGTTCGAGTTCCGCCGTCTTCATCTTCTTCAGATCTTTTTCCAGCCGCTCCAGACGCTTTTCGATCTGCCCGAGGTCATTGACCACCAAGTCGAAATCGACATTCTTGGCATCGCGCAACGGATCGATTTCGCCGACATGCGGAATCGAGGGCTCGTCAAAGGCACGCAGGACATGGATGAGAGCATCGACGGTGCGCAGATTGTTGGCGTAAGCCGACTCCTTGAGAGCTTCCTGACCAATCGCAGCTACGTCGGAGTACTCGATGGTGGCGTGAACCAATTTCTTCGGGTTGTACAAAGCCGCCAGCTTGTCGAGCCGTTCATCCGGAACCTTGGCGACGCCAAGATGAGCTTCACGAGGATTGTGTCCGCGCTCCTCTGTGTTGACCTTGGTAAGGATCTTGAACAGCGACGTCTTGCCTACCTGCGGCAGGCCGATAATGCCGGTCTTCATGAATGCTGGAACCTATCTGCTGCGAATTTCAGCGTGAGTACAATCCTTCATCTTAGCGGAAGAGGGCAGTAGGCGATACGCGATAGGCAATCAGCAAGTCAGTGCCGTTTGCAGTAGCGCGTGGGTGAGGGCTCCCATCGGCAGTAGGCAACCGTTTCCTTCGTGTTCCTTCCTGTTCTTTGTGGTCAGCTCTTCTCTTCGGCCGTGATGAGGCCGACAGCGCCGAGACCGGCAAGCAGCACGACCCCTTCGAGAATGACGGAGAACTGATGCAAACGATCGAAGGCTGCGCGGCCCGCGTCTTGCGGTGGCAGGGCCTGAATCGACCCTCCAACTACGGCGCGAATGCGCTCGATTTGCGGCGTAACTCCGAATTGGGAAATTGCAGTGCAAAGCAGCATCAGTCCCATCACTGTGCGGAGTACCGTAGCTCGCTTCAGATCGATGAGAAACGTCGCCAGCAGAAAGATCGCGCCGCAAACGAGTCCGACGTAATGCAGGGCGCCCAGCGAGCTGCCTACAATCCGGGCAGCCAACTCTTGCGTCGGCATAAGCGAGAAAGCTGCTGGGGCTACTACAAATGAGAAGAAAATGATGCCGCCGATCCAGACTACCAGGGAGAGTATGAGGAGGAACCGAGCAAGGGATCGCATGCTATGACGGGACGGTGACGTTTTCGACGATCTCACCGACGATTCGCTCCGCCTGCTCTGAGGCTTTGAGCGTTGAGCTGTAGCGCGCATTTACAACGACGCGGTGCGCGAATACCGGCACGGCCAATCGTTTGAAATCCTGCGGAGTGGCAAAGCTGCGTCCTTCGGAAAATGCCATTGCTTGGGCTGCGCGATAGAGCATGAGTGAGCCACGCGGCGAGACCCCTAGCGATAACTGCTCAGACTGCCTCGTCTTGTTGACGATCTCAAGCGTGTAGCTGACCAACGACTCGTCAACCCTTACTTTCTTGACTTCCTCCTGCATCGCGACGACTTCTGCGCCCGTCAGCACAGGCCTCACTTCGTTCAGACGCGCTGCGCCCGCCTCTGCGCGCAGGATCTCCCGCTCGCTTTCAGCCGCAGGATACGTCATCTGCACGCGCACGAGGAAGCGATCCATCTGCGACTCAGGCAAAGGATACGTTCCATGGTGCTCGACTGGATTCTGCGTTGCGATCACCAGGAACGGCTGCGGAACCTCACGGCCTTGTCCGTCCACCGTCACTTGACCTTCATTCATCACTTCGAGTAGGGCAGATTGCGTCTTCGGCGTGGTGCGATTGATCTCGTCGGCCAGCAGAATGTTGGTGAAGACCGGTCCGGGTTTGAACTCGAAGCGCTCTTCGGCAGCCGAGTAAATGGAAGTGCCCAATAGATCGCTGGGCAGCATGTCGCTGGTGAATTGCACCCGCTGGAACGTGCAGTCAATCGCCCGGGCGAGAGTTTGGCCGAGCGTGGTTTTGCCCACTCCGGGAACGCCTTCAATCAGCAGGTGTCCGCGGGCAAAGACGGCGACCAGTGCGAGCCGAACCACTTCGTCACTGCCGCGAATCACGGTCTGGAGGGCCTTCTCCAAGCGCTGCGCGCGTTCATGCATGGGAACAACTTCGGTTTGCAGAGCCTGGTAAGCCATCTAAGTGTTCATTGTAACTGTCGGCCTGTCATTCCGAAGTGGGTCTTTTGGGCTGACGAACCCTATAGTCCAATGAACGATTGAATGAACGAGTCCTCGACGAATTCTTGATCAGATTCAAAGCCGGCTAAACGCTGTCCGGCGGACGTCCAGTCAGCCGTTCGATGCGTTTCGCAATGGGAGGATGCGTGGAGAACAAGCCGGCAAGGGTATCCCCGCCAATCATGGGTTGAACGATGAAAAGATGCGCGGTAGATGGAGAGGCCAATAGAGGAGTCTGCTTCGACCATCCGTCCAGCTTCTGCAGAGCGCGTGCCAGTGCGTAGGGATTGTGAGTAAAGTTCGCTCCGGTATGATCGGCTTCGTACTCGCGTGAGCGCGAGACGGCCATCTGAATCAGCAGCGCCGCAATTGGCGCGAGGATCATCATCAGGATTGCCGCGAGTCCACCTCCGCCGCCGTCCCGGTCGTCACGGTCTCTGGACCCGCCAAACATGCCGAACCACATCGCCGAGCGAGCGAGAAGCGTTATCGCTCCGGCAAGCGTCGCCGCGACGGAGCTAATCAGGATGTCCCGGTTGCGAACGTGTCCAAGCTCGTGCGCGAGCACGCCCTCGAGTTCTTCGTCATCGAGCAGATTGAGAATGCCTTGCGTCACCGCTACCGAAGCGTGCGCAGGATTCCTGCCGGTCGCAAACGCATTCGGCGATTCGTTGGGAATCACATAGATCTTCGGCATCGGGAGGCCGATGCGTTGAGTCATGCGCTCAACGACGTCATAGACGCGCGGCAGGTCTTCACGAGCAGCCGGTTGCGCGCCATACATCGCCAGCGCAATCTTGTCGGAAAAGAAATAACTGACGAAGTTTCCGACCGCGGCCATGGCCAATCCAATGGCCATTCCGTGTTGAGTTCCCAGGCGCGGCCCAATTACCTGTCCCACGAACATCAGGAACAGGGTCATCCCGGTAAGCAAGACCACGGTCTTCAGGTTGTTTGCCATACGGATTAGTAGATGCCTAAGTGTGGCACGGGATTCGAGCACTGAGCAATGCGTCGCGGGAACGCATTCAGACACACCAATCGCCGGTGATTAGTACGTCAGGAAACGCCGGGAAGTTCCTCCAACAACAAACCCGGTCGAATAGGTCGGGCGCGGAGGAAAAATCAGACTCTCTTAGGCTGCTTTGATCCGGGTCTCAGCGTTGCTCGATCCCTCGTCGAAACTGGTGAGGCTGCGCACTACTGCAAGTCCAATGCCCATTCCCTGAAACAGCTTGGCTTCGCGTCCGTCGGAGAAGCCGAGCAGATTGGGCAACGATGCCACCAAAGCCGATACACCGGGATCGACCTTGCCATGAGTTTCAAAGCTGATCTTCTTCCACACTCCGCCGGGACAATCGGTGAGGAAGATCAAGGTGCCGATCAAGTCGGCGCAAAGATATGAAGCCCAAGATGCGCGCTTGTTCTTTCCCCAAAGCAGAGCTCCAGCGGTGAAAAATGCGGCCGCAGTGCCCCAGTCGATGGCCGCGTGCATTCCCGGGCTGATTACTTTGGGCAAAGGTTTGGTCGCCAACTCTGCGAGTTTGGTGGAAATCATCCGGTTTGCTCCTTGTCAGAGAAAGATGCTCGGCGGGAAATACAAGTTGGCGCGTCGTAAGATCAGGGAGTCGCGATTGCGGTCTGTTGCTCCGGGATTGCCCCAGCAGCAGCCAGCACCTGCAGCGACTCAGCATAAGGCGACTTCGCAATTCCCCGCTCCGTGATAATCGCGGCGACGTACCGATGTGGTGTCACATCAAACGCGGGATTCTCAACGCGGATTCCATCCGGCGTGATCTGTTTGCCGGCCATGTGCGTCATCTCGCGCGCGGAGCGCTGCTCGATGGGAATCCGATCGCCGTCCGGAGTGGCAAGATCGATTGTCGACCATGGCGCCGCGACGTAGAACGGAATCCCATGTTCCTTTGCCAGCACCGCAACCGTGTATGTGCCAATCTTGTTGGCGACATCGCCATTGGCAGCGATGCGGTCTGCGCCCACGACTACCGCGCCGATCTTGCCTTGCTTCATCATCGCGCCCGCCATGTTGTCCGCAATTACCGTCGTAGGGATACCGTCTTTGTTGAGTTCCCAGGCGGTGAGGCGTGAGCCCTGAAGAAAAGGACGGGTCTCGTCGGCAAACACATGAATTTTCTTGCCGGCCTCGACAGCTGCGCGGATCACACCGAGCGCGGTGCCGTATCCGCAGGTAGCCAGGGCACCGGCATTGCAGTGCGTGAGCACGCCGCCCGATGATGGCATGAGCACGGCACCATGACGCCCCATAGCCTCACAGGCTGCGATGTCGGCCAAGTACATGTGCTGGGCTTCCTCGATCAATGCGCGCTTGACGGACTCAACCGGTGACGACGCGAGCTGCTCGAAGCGGTCGCGCATGCGCCGAATCGCCCAGAACAGGTTCACCGCCGTCGGACGAGTCGCGGCCAAAGTGTTGCAGATCTCGTTGAACTCCACCTGGAGTGCGGAACGGCTCGTCGCCTTAGAATCGCGAACCCCCAGCGCGACTCCCATCGCCGCAGCGACACCAATGGCAGGAGCTCCGCGCACGATCATGTCGCGGATCGCGATCGCCACTTCGCGATAGTCACCGCAGGTAACATAGATCTCTTCAGTCGGCAGGCGCGTCTGGTCGATGAAACGCACACCTGCGTCAGTCCATTCCAGAGTCTTAACCATTGGTCAAATTCTAACCGAGGGTCAACACGACGGACACGAAGGCGAAAGCAGAAGGGCACGAAGAACGCACTGATTGCGGAAGCTTAGCCCACGTCGCGCTTTCTCTCTATTTCGTGAACTCAGGTTCTTGCCGTCGCGACCTTCGTGTTTACCCTGGGTTCTGTTGCGCGAGATGTGCTGCCCGGATCTCGGAAGACTTGAAAATCGGCACGAACTCCACGCCGGCTGCGGCTTGCTCAACTGCGGGGCGTCCGCCGGCTTCTTCTCTCTCCACGAGGCAAACTACTCCTGCGATCTCGAAGCCGAACTCGCGGGCAGCCTCAATGGCTTGTACGGTCGAGGAGCCGGTTGTGCACACGTCGTCGACGATCACCACACGCGCGCCCTTTTCGCGAAAACCCTCGATGCGCTGCCCAGTGCCGTGAGCCTTCTCCTGCTTGCGCACGAGAAAGCCGTGGATGAGAAACTCGCTTATATCGACCGGTTTGGTGCGGGCAGGAGCCCGTGTCTGCACGGACTGCGAGGTAAGCAGGGCCACTGCCGCCACGATCGGATCGGCTCCCATCGTGAGTCCGCCGATCGCGCGAGGCTTCCATTTCTTGCTTTGAATCAAATCGAGAAATACGCGTCCTGTAAGCCGAACGCCTTCGGCGTCAAGCGTGGTGGTGCGGCAATCGATGTAGTAATCGCTGGTACCGCCCGAGGAGAGTTTGAACTCTCCCAGCCGGAACGACTTGCGCGCGAGCATGTTGAGCAGTAATTCGCGAGAGTTGGGCATCACCGATACATTAGCATTGCGAAATGCCGGCAAGTATTCCGTTCACAGTAGTCAGCTTTCAGTAGAGGCCGGGGTATTCATATTTACTGCAAACTATTGTGAACTGACGACTTCTCTTCATCTCAGCTTATCCATATGCCGGAAACCGCCGGTTGCAACAAAAATCATCCCGAACAGAAATGCGTTATACCCGGCGTGAACCAAAAAGCTGGCAGAAACCGATTGGGTTCTCTTACGCACGTAGGTGAGGACGACACCTACAACGAACAACACAAGCAGTGGCGCCCACGCGTGCGCCAATTGTCCTTCGTGGGTAAAAGCGAACAGAAGAGAATTCACCACCATGGCGGCGAAAAATCCGATTCGCCGATACAGCACCGGGTACAGAAATCCACGAAAAAACAGTTCCTCGAAAAAAGGAGCAATGAACACTCCAAAGACAGCAAGCATCCACGCTGCATGCGTGGTCTTGAAAAATTCGTCGATCGGAAGCGTTTTGGGAATCGGCAAAAAACTCGACCCGATTTGAATCAACAGTGAGAGTGCAATGCCGGCGACCACATAAGCGAAGGCATTGGCCGGCCATTGCCATTTTACCGCGCGCCAGAACGGAACAGCAGTTCCTCTTCTGACGACTAGAATCATGAAGAGAAGCGTGAGCACGTAACCGAGCGCCTGTGGTGGGATCACGGCCAGCGGCTCGGCTGCAAGTTGCGAAACCGTGTAGTGTGTCCAGCGGGGGACAGCATGAACGATTGCGAACGCGATCCCGGTCAGCAAGCCCGTGGCAATGAGACTGAAAACCGCCACGAGAATCACGTCCACAATTCCCCAACCCGGATTCTCCTGCGGAGGCGTCGACGGCGGAGCTACAGGGAGCGCATTTTCGGCACCCGGCGCCGGTAGCGGCTCCAGCGGAGGATTGGGAGTGAACGACACGATTCGGCTTGAGTTGAATCTACAAGAAATCAGCTGATTGGGCCATCGGGTCAGGTGCGGCAACGCCGAACTAGTCCTACTGTCTTCTTACTTCACCCCGATGACCCGATCGCCCGATCACCCGATCGTCACCGCCTTGACTGCGGGACGAGTTCCACTTTGAATGCGCCATGTACTCCGCCAGGGCTTGGCCCGTGTATGACTTCTTTGCCTTTGCGATCTGCTGGGGCGAACCTTGTGCTACCAGCCGTCCGCCTTCTTCTCCTCCTTCCGGGCCGAGATCAACAATCCAGTCCGCATTGCGAATGACATCGAGGTTGTGTTCGATGATGATGATCGTGTTGCCGAGGTCCGTGAGCCGATGCAATACGTCGAGCAGCTTCTTTACGTCTTCGAAGTGCAGTCCCGTAGTGGGCTCGTCGAGCAGATAGAGTGTGCGTCCGGTTTGGCGCTTGCTCAGCTCGCGTGCCAGTTTGATGCGCTGCGCTTCACCACCTGAGAGCGTGACCGCCGACTGTCCAAGCTGGATGTATCCGAGCCCGACATCGACTAGTGTCTGCAGTTTCTGGCGGACCTGGGGGATATCTTCCAGGATGGGTAGCACGTCGGCGATCGGAGTTTCCAGCAAATCTGCAATGGATTGTTCCTTGAACCTGACCTGCAGCGTCTCGTGGTTGTAGCGCTTGCCTCCGCATACCTCGCACAGAACGTAGACGTCAGGCAGGAAGTTCATTTCGATGCGGCGCTGGCCCTCTCCCTGGCAGGCCTCGCAGCGACCGCCGCTCACGTTGAAGGAAAAGCGTCCGGCCTTGTATCCGCGTTCGCGCGATTCCGGAAGCATGGCGTACAGATCGCGTATCTGGGTGAAGACTCCCGTGTAGGTTGCTGGATTCGAGCGCGGCGTGCGGCCAATCGGGGACTGGTCGATGCGGATGACTTTGTCAATATTCTCCATTCCGGTCACGCTCTTGTGCGTGCCGGGTTCTTCGCGCGAGCGGTATAGGCTCTTGGCCAAAGCGCGATAGACGATGTCATTTACCAGCGTCGATTTGCCCGAGCCACTCACGCCGGTGACGACCGTCATCACTCCGAGCGGGAAGCTCACATCGAGGTTCTTGAGGTTATTCTCGCGGGCGCCGAGCACACTGATGGCTTTACCATTCGCCTGTCGTGGCTCAAAACGTGTGCCGATCGTGACCTCGCCCGAGATGTACCTGCCGGTCAACGATTCCGATGAGTCTTCGATCTCCTCCGGCGTGCCTTGTGCTACCAGCTCTCCGCCATGCCGTCCCGCTCCGGGACCGAGATCGATCACGTAGTCGGCGCGGCGGATGGTGTCTTCGTCATGTTCGACGACGAGCACGGTGTTACCAAGATCGCGCAACGCTTCCAGCGCCGTGATCAAGCGGTTGTTGTCGCGATGATGCAGTCCGATCGAGGGTTCATCGAGAACGTACAGCACACCGCGCAGCTTCGATCCGATCTGCGTCGCGAGACGAATGCGCTGACCTTCACCACCGGACAGTGTCGAGGCCGAGCGGTCCAGCGAGATGTATCCCAGTCCCACGGCATTCAGGAACTGCAGGCGCTCCGCGATCTCGCGCAGCACGCGCCCGGCGACAAGCTGCCCGCGCTGATCGAGCTTGATCTTTTGCGCTACATCGACTGCGCGCGAGACAGGCATTCCCGTGAAATCAGCGATGCTGATGGCGTTCACGCGCACCGCCAGACTCTCTGGCCGCAGACGTTTGCCGTGGCAGAGCGGACACGTAGTCGCCGACATGTATTCAAGCAGCCACTCGCGATAACTTTCCGAAGTGGATTCCTCGAGGTTCTGCTTAAGAAACGCGAGGACTCCATGAAATCCGCTGCGCGCTGCCTCGCGCTCCGGCGGCCCGTAAAGCAAAAGGTTCTGCTGCTCCGGCGACAGCTTCTCGAACGGGATGCTCAGATCGAGTTTGTAAACTTGCGCGGCGATTTCGAGCATTCGTTGCAAATAGGTCGAGCCGGATCCCGGACCAAGTCCGCCTTCGAGCAGCGGCTTCGACCAATCGACGATCAGTTTTGCCGGATCGAAATCGTATTTGCTGCCGAGGCCGTGACACTCAGGACAGGCGCCGTAAATGCTGTTGAAGGAAAACGAGCGCGGTTCGAGCGCGGGTACGCTGATTCCGCATTCGGGACACGCCATCTTGGCGGAATACAAGCGCTCATCGCCACCAACGATTGCCAGCATTACCAACCCGTCAGCCAGCTTCATCGCGGTGGCGACGGAATTCTCGAGACGCTTTTCGATTCCCGGCTTCACCAACAGCCGATCGACGACTACTTCGATGGTGTGGTTCTTGCGCTTGTCCAGCTTGATCTCGACGAGGCCGTCCTCGCCGCCGTCGAGATTACGCAGCTCGCCGTCGATTCGCGCACGCGTATAGCCCTGTTGCGCGAGCTTCTCCAGCTCTTTCTTGAACTCGCCCTTACGACCGCGGACGATCGGTGCCAACAGCATCACGCGCTCTTCCGGTTTCAGCGACATCACCTGCTGCACAATCTGTTCCGCCGATTGCCGGCTGATCTCGCGCCCGCAATTCGGGCAATGCGGCACGCCGACCGAGGAGTAGAGCAAGCGCAAATAGTCGTAGATCTCGGTGATTGTGCCGACGGTTGAGCGAGGATTGCGAGTCGTAGTCTTTTGCTCAATGGCGATCGCCGGGCTGAGTCCATCGATGGCATCCACGTCAGGACGCTCCATCTGGTCGAGGAATTGACGGGCATAAGCGGAGAGCGTCTCGACGTAGCGTCTTTGGCCTTCGGCATAAATGGTGTCGAAGGCGAGCGACGACTTGCCCGATCCGCTTAATCCGGTGATGACGGTGAGCGTATTGCGCGGAATCTCAACGCTGATGTTCTTCAGGTTGTGTTGACGAGCTCCGCGAACCCGGATCGAGGTAATTGCCATCAGGAGAGTGCAGACCTACAGAAGGCTTCGTTGGGCAGGAGGCACAACGATACGTCCGTATCTTAGTTGTCAACATCCGGCAGCGTCAATGCAGGTTAAAGTGGCCTTCCCCGCGCTCCCGATGAAATGCTGCAGAAGGTGTGCAGCGGGCGGGACGAAGGTTGCGCGGCGATTCGTCATTACTTGCGTAATCTGGCTGGATTCAGCGATTTGGCGCATAACAAGATGACACGATCGCAAACCTAAACTGCTCGCGCAGAAGTACATGAACCAGGGAGACGGTTGAGATTCTCCGGTTCAGGAGCAGAATGGGTCAGCTAAGCAGAGTTGAACAACCGGCTCTTGCGATTCGACATCAAAAAAAGGCGGACGTAGAAAGTGAACCCCCAACTGGTGAGCTCGGCAACCCTGAATAACTTGATTCTCAGCACCATCGTCTTCGCCACCGTGTTCTCAGCCATGATTCTGGGGATTTACTCCGGATACGTAACCGTCAGCGGCATTCTCTGCGCGATGAATCGCCGGCCCGCAAAGGCAACTGCGACCATCATTGAGTTCCCATCCAAGGTCGCCGGCTAAGCTGCAAATAAGAAGTTTCAACCTCCCCGAAAGACTAAGCTCCCGCCCGGAGCTTTTCTTTTTGCTCATCAGAAGTCAATCGAAAACCGTCGGTTTTATTCAAGAACAGGGAGTTTACAGGGATCTTCTTGGATTGCGATTTTGCAAGTCTTTGTAAACAGAAGGGTTCCTGCATTCCGATCTCAAAGGACGGGGAGTTGACCCCCTGAAATAGGAATAACAGGATTTTTCGACAATTTGCAGGGCAATTTGCGTATGACTGCACTCGCCGGACGAAGATCTCGGCCTCCGTTTTGGTCGGAAAATCGAAAGGCCGCCGGGAACCGGACTCAGCGTGGGCTGTTCGTCTGTTGTTGCTGCTGCTGGCGCAGGCGTTGCAGCTCCTGCAGCAACTGTTCCGGAGTCTTTACCTGCTGTTGCGGTTGGCCGGTCTGCTGCTGGACTTGAGGCTGCTCATTGGAAACGACCGGCTGCGGGGGCGCCGGTTGTTCTACCTGCGGTGTTACAAACGAATCGTTGTCTTCATCTTCGGCAGCAGGACGTGCGGGCTGATTCGCGGCTATTGCCCCGGCAGCAGGCACCGCTCCGTGCGAACTGAGCAGGACTCGCTGTACGGTCCCAGGATCGTCCATCGACCCAACCAAAATGAAGTCGTAGCGGGAGCCGCCGAGCAGGGAGTTCAAAACCTCGCGCGGGGTCCCCGGACCAAACTGTCCGAATACGCGCTCCGAGTCCGACTGCGCCCCTTCCACTCGCGCCCCGGTCGCCCGCCCGATACCGCGCAAAATATCGGCCAAGGACGAATTGTCTGCCGTCACCGTGAGTTCTTTGCCGGCAAAGCTGATTCGAGGCGGATTGGCGGGCTTCAACGCCAGCCCATAGGCCGTCTGCGGCTCCTGCTGGGGCGCAGGCTTCGCCGGTTGAGAGGCCGGAGGCGCAACCGCCGGCGTGGTGGCCTGCTCCGGAAGTGTGGGATGCGGAAAGCGCATCGGCGGACGCTGTCCGGGAGTTGGTGGGCCCTGTTGCTCCGGCGGAAACTGCTGCGCCGGACTCGGAAACTGCTGCGTCTGCGTGCTGGGTTGCGCCTGATCGGTCTGCGAAGGCGGAATGCGTCGCATCCGGTTGTAGATCGACGACGACGGTTCGACCGGCTGTCCGGTTTGGGTTTGCCGGGAGTCTGAACTTTGAGTCTGTCCGGCACACACGACCGTAGTACAAAACAGAAGCGTCGCGAACCCGGCAATGGAAACACGTCTGAACACGTTGGTTTATGCTACTCCAAAGGCAGCGAGTCACCACAACAAAGCGGCTCCGTCTTCATGGAAGAACGGCGAAAACCATCCGAGTTGCGGGATTTCGCATCTATCAACGCAAGCGGCTGCCGGCTGGCAGCCCTGCTCTGTTTGAGAGGAATATGATCCACCTCTACTCACGCCTGATTGTCACGATTGCTTTGGTTTTCCCCCTGAGTTTGACCGCGCAAACGCGCCCTGAGGAGCACTGCGACACCACCTCGGACATGGACTCCGGCGCCAGAGCAGGGATTGAAGCCGCCGCACAGCAGTTTTTCACCGACGCGCAAACCGGCAACACCGCGGCGATGCGGCAGCGTTCCATCGCCGCCATTGCAAACAGCTTTCAAGGAATTGCCAGTGCCGTGCAGGGCAATAAGGACAAGATTGCGGGCGGTCAGGCGCATATTCGCAACGAATGGCTCCTCGATGCCCCCGGCACGCAGGCCTACGACCGCGCCGAATTCCTGTGTGGAACGTTCAATTCGCCACAAAGAACGACATTCGTAATTCCGGGATTGCCCGCGGGAAGGTACGCCGTCGCCATACAGGACGTAACCGGATCGAAACAGCCCTTCACCATCACGTATGTTCTTCAGCAGGAAGCCGGGCAGCAGTGGAAGCTGGCGGGATACTACGCTAAGGCGCACCAGATCGGCCCGCACGACGGTCTTTGGTATTGGGTGCAGGCGCGCGACCTCAAGAAGCAGGGCAGCCAGCACATGTCGTTCTTCTATTACCTCGAAGCGGCGGACCTTCTGGCGCCAGTCCCATTCATGAGCACACCTCAACTTGAGGCGCTGTATCAGGAAGAAGGTACAAATGTGCCAAGAGACATCCCCCAGAATCCGCAACAGCCGGTGCCGGTAAATCTCAATGGCCAGACTTTCCAGATCGTGCAGGCATTTGTAGTCCCCGACGACAAGCAGGGATTAGATCTGGTCTACAAGTATTCCCTGCCCGATGTCTCCGACCAGGTAAAGACCTTCCAGCAGAACATGGCGTTCATCAAAGCGCTGGTCCAACAATATCCGGAGTACAAGGCGTTCACGACCATCGTAGCCCGGGCAGTAGCGCCCAACGGCCAGGACTTCGGCACGCAATTGCCTGTTGCTGAGATCAAGTAAACCGGGAGAGGCGAACACGAAGGTCACGAAGGCTCAAGAAAGGTCTCGGAATGGAGGCCTTCGGTCTTTTATGTCCACCGGCAATCTGTGCTCCTGAGCATCAAAGCACTCCGAATTCTTCGTGACCTTCCCTTCGACCTTCGTGACCTTTGTGTTCTCCTCTTCCTCCGGCTTTGCCGTCAAAAAACGGATAGCGTCTCTGAATCCGGCTGACAT
>Ga0207103_10123_pt2 | contig 17628 bp, 13 predicted proteins | sample Alteio_BWMinHeat_81_FD_153546 | JGI IMG/M metagenome (GOLD analysis project Ga0207103, IMG submission 153546) | Enriched cells from forest soil in Barre Woods Harvard Forest LTER site, Petersham, Massachusetts, United States -... | ecosystem: Environmental > Terrestrial > Soil > Temperate forest >...
GTCAAGTAACTTCCCTGCAAGATGAAGAGGTCACCAACGTAACCAGGGCTGCCTGAAATGAACTTGAACTTGGCTGCGTAGACTTCAGCCGAAAAATCAGCGATAGTCGCGCCGTTTTGAATACCCCATGATTCGCGGATGTCGGGAATCTCCATAATTTCCTTCCACTCCGCCTCAGTCAATGGATAAGGTTTCGTGTCCTCCATACAATCAGCTTAAGAAACCTACATCGGCTGTCAAGGCATAGCCCTTGCGCCCAGCGCAAATCCACCCACCTTTTGGATAAGTACTGTGCCCAAAGCGTCTTTTTTGTCCACAGAATCCACGGGGAGTCGAACCGGCGCGTTGTAGCGAGTCGACTATCTCACCTTGACGGCATTTTGGGGAAAGCGACGATCTTGCCGCGGGACTGAGCAATTACCTCCCGGCACTTCTTCGCAAAGCTATCGTCGGTGGTCGTTCTGAGATAGCGCGCGACATGAAATAAATCTGGGGTTCTGATCAAGATCGCATGCAGTCTGGCCGCATTCGTCAAACATTTCTCGGTAAAGAATTCGCTTCGTGAGCTGGGAATGGTCAGGCGAAATGCATTTCCAAATAAGATACCAATAGCGGGTGTGCTCACCTCTGTTCTTTCCAAGTCTTCTTGGATGTTACTTTCAAGTTGTCTAAATTTGTCTATGTTTATCGAGCTGGAGTCCTTACCCTCAGCCTCCCCAATAAATCGTTCTTTTTCTGGGGAGGTTATGATTTGGTCAAGTTCGAGTGAGCCGTCATCATAGTTTTCAGCTGAATACCCAAGAAGTTGCATAGCAAAGATGATTGCGTGTTCCAGGGGCTTCCCTTTTCCAAACAAGAGTGCCATCAACTGTTCTTCGTGCTTTAATTCTCCTACGAGCTGAAGCTTCTTTATTGTAAGCGCATCAATTTCCTTCGTGATTTGCCCTATTGAGCTTCTTACTTTCTCCGCCTGTGGCAATGCAAAGGACTCTTCCTTCGCCCACTCCGGAGGAGGTGTAATTTCATCGATTCCCTGCAACGACTGATCGATATCCACCAAAACCTGGATCAGTCTCTGGCCAAATTGTATTCCTTTTTGATTCCATGTTTCTTCGCCGTCCTTGTTCGTGCTTGTAAATTTTTCCTCTGGATATCTCAGGGGTGGAAGAAGGGCGAGATGCCCCTTGCCCACTCGAAACAGCGCACCGACTACTTTATTGCCAGTCTTCGTCACAAACAGCGGCGCATCAATCTTTCCTTCCAGGTAAGACTCATATTTTAGAAACTCCTTAAACTCTGCCCAGAACGTCGCAAAGGAAGCGTGGCCGCCGAAACGCATCTCTGTTCCTGATTTTGCGGTAATGGATGATAACTTGATCGGGAAAAATCGGTAGTTGTCGCTGCCAACCACCATGTTCGTCACGCGAGAATTTTTTCCCGTGCCGCTATACGTCTTCTGACCAGTGTGGACAAAGAACTCCTCGAACTTTGCGAAGAACACAAAAACCGTTTTGCCGTTCTCAAGGGAGGTGGATAATTCCGTCTTCCAATGGTCAGTCGCTTCCGCTAGTTGAAATGATCCACTGGAGCTGAAGCAAGTCTTGCCCTGATAATTCTCGTCCTGACCGTAAGCATATACTTGCGGCTCAAAGACAATCAGGTCTGCATCTAAAAGCGATTGTTCAGACGAATATTCATGGAACAAATCTCCAAATCCAGGAATATTGAAGCCAACGCTAAGAATTTTTTGGGCCATGTTGATTGAGGTGGTTTTAGCATAACTTACGGGTAGTTTTATGCAATGGGTTATATAGCCATACACGCATTCCACCACTGGCCTTCCCGCTCCTCCCCATTTCTTTAAAAAGTTTCGGCTTCGGCGGCCCTAAGCCTTGCACATAAAAACCGGCACAAAGTTGTCCAACTCGCTTGCCGCGCAAAAGACGCCGCCTTTCCGACGCGGAAAAGTCGCTTACACTGAAAAGAAAAAAAGGCACTTCGATTTTTGTCGAAATGCCTTATTAGCCGCTCGGCAGTCTAAGAACAGCTGATTTGTTCAGGAAAAAAGAAACGGTATCTGGTGGGCAAAGGAAATGCTTTGTTATCAACGTTCCTTCTGAAATCGCAAAGTTTTTCCTCCATAAGAGTGTCGAGATTCTTGAGTTCGGAAGAATCGCCGTGTCCGAGTGCGTATATGGTCCATTGGCTGAGCTCAAGCTCGTCCTTGGAGAATTTGATGATCTCGTCACCAACGTCCCGCAGACGTGAAATGGCACTGGGATCTCCCGACCCCGCCTTTTGCATAAGCACAAAGGTGAGATGGTCAAAGTACCACCAAAGCGCCGTGTCCGTCAGGTCTTTGGCCGAGAGTTCGTGATCCTCGCGTTTTATTTCGATGGATGCGATCCGAATTTTATCCTCCGCGATGCTTATTCGCGCGACAAGAGAATGGAATTTCCGATAATCTCCTCCGGTCGAATCTAAGGCTCGCCATGCATCCCGGGCGCGACGAACTGCCGATCCGGTTGAGCTTTCGCCGTAATTTTGTGGCGGATAGCTGGCCTTAAGGTAGTTCAGTAGTGGCGAAGGGTCAATTTCCTTCAACCGCTCGCGTATTTTGGCCTCCGTTATATTTTGGGCTGATTGACGCTCAATTGGAGGCTCCAGCTGCGGGAGAGAGGGAGGGCCATAGCCACAGCCATTCCAATATGCAACCTCATTCTCAAAACAGTGAGGGTCGTTCAGGGCAAGCTGAACGGGAGGCGTGAAGCAATCCGGTCTATATCCTTGAAGGCAATGGTTCGCCTCAAGAAAGCCAGCGTGGCTGCGGTACAGTGACCGCAGTACTAAGTTCTGTTCTTGATCAGCGACCCAATCTGGGAGCGGAGCATGCATTCTTTCCAAGACCCTTTTCGCAACAACATACTTTTCTAAGAGCATTCTGCGATTGAATTCTTCTTCTGCCTCTAATGGCTGCCGCGTCTTGCTAATCTTTCCTTCAAGATCATTTGCTTCTGTCTGGAGTTTGCTGAAGAGTGACGCATCTGCGTTTGGGTCTTGAGTCACACCCCACCTGCGCAGGTCCGCTAACATTTCTTGGCGAACCTTTTCTAATTCGTCCGTCTTGTTGTTGAGCTCTTGGATTTGAATCCGCTGCCGCTTGTAGGCTGTTAGATATCCGTCGAAGTAGCCCGCAAGCTCATCGGCCGCAGTATAAGCGTCGTCCAACGAGTCGATGGAACGCTCGTCAGGCAAGTTATTGAGAATCGTATAGACTTCGCCGTGAAGAACAGTCTCTGTGTCGCTGTTGTGGCTGTAGTAGAAATTGTTCAGGGCTTGCCAAGCTTGATGCCGCTGACTACGGTACTCGCTACCGAGGTAGGCCACTGGGTTGAGTGGCTTAGGATCGGTTGAAGGCATTTCGCACACGGAGTTTCCGTTTCTTTCTTTCGGTATTCCCCCCATGCATCGGCACCAAGCGTAGTATCCGCTTCGATCATGAGGGTCTACGTATTTACACTGTGCAAGCACCGCGATTGCGCCAGACATGGTGCCAATAATACAGGCCGCCAGAAACAACAGCCGGTTCAACATATACTTCCTCCTAATTTTCAGTTGTTTTAACACGGATGGGATCGTGCAACTTCCGTTATACTAGGCGGTAATAGAACAGTCGTCAACACAATCGGGCATTGCCCTCTGCGCAAAAAATGCCGCCTTTTCCACGCGGAAAATTTCCGTGCACTGAAAAGAAAAACCTTAATCCGTGTTCGGGGCGAAGTTCAATCCAGGGTCCTTCTCAAAGAGGGCTAGCAGCTGCGTGAGCAGTGCGTCCCAAGTTCGATGTACGCCCCGATGTGGTGCACCACTTATATCTGATGAGCGATTTGCGATCAGCCGAACTCCATTTTTTAGCTCCACCGCTACATTATTTCGAGCTAAACCTAGGTTCGAGGTAAGTTTTTTCACGAAATCACGTTTTTCGAGCGGGATCGCTATTTTGTACAGTTTTGACGCGGCCTGCGCGAGTTCGAGGAATTTTTCCAATCGGGTCAGCGTATCGTCGTGCCCTGCTTCCAGATCAGCGGCTCTCTGTCTCAACCCCGCTTCTTCGAACAGCAAGGTCTTTCTGCGTTCGTCGAGCATCGCTTTCTCGATGGCACCATCGAGATACGCGTCGGTGAGTCTGTTGAGGCGATCGCGCACTTGGGGGAGATTCATTCTCACGGCTTCCAATTCTGCTACCCTGCTCACTTCCAGATTGGCCTGAGCGTTCACGATCCATTGTCGGACGTAGCTAATTTCATCTTCGTTCAATCGCAAGGGCGCGAACGCGTCTGCCACAGCTTCGTCGATGCGCTCCTCCCGCGCGGTCTTCGACTCGCACTGCCTGGTGTGACATCGGTAGTACACATGTCCTTTCTGGACCTCGGCGATGAGCGTAGACTGGCACGCTAAACAGTGAGCCAGCTTGCGGAAAGTGAAATCGTGTTTGCTCACGCGAGGCACCGTCTTTCCTCGAAGGATGAGTTGCACCGTGTCAAAGAGTTTGCTACTTACAATCGGTTGGTGTTTGCCGGGAAAAAACTCTCCGGTCTTTTTGATCCTGATGACCCCCGTGTAGAAGGGGTTGTTCAGAACGGTAGACATACCGTTCAAGGATATTTTCCCTCCGCCTAGATTGCGCAATCCGCGAGCGTACATTTCATCCACGAGGTGCGGCAGTGAGTAATTCCCGCTCGCATAGAGCTGGAATGCGAGAAGGATCGACGGAGCCTTTGTGGGGTCGACTTGTTTGGGATTTCCGCCACCCCGGTCGAGATACCCAATGGGGGCCGCGAGGGGATAAATGCCCTGTTTCAGCCGCCCATAGATGCCCTTCTTGGCTTCCTCCCGCAAATTGCGGATGTAGTCGGCCGCCACCACGGCCTGAATGTCGGCTGAGAGACGGCCACCGCGCGTGTTGAGATCCAGGCTCTCGTTTGCAAAATGCACTTCGACGCCGGCGTCGATCAGTTCTCCAAGATCGGCCCAGTCCTTGAGGTTTCTCGCGCCGCGATCAATTTTGTGGATGAGCACTCCTTGCGCCTCACCATGACGGAGGGAACGCATCATCTGCGAAAAGATCGGTCTGCCGCGTTTCGCCGCTGTTTCCCTTTCTTCAAACGATCGTGCGATCTGCAGACCATTTCTCTGCGCGTACCGGAGGATGGCATCCTGCTGTTCTTTGAGAGAGACGCCGCGCTCACCCTGTCGTGCCGTTGAGACTCGTATGTAGGAGAAAAATTGCTTCTCCATTTTTGTCTTAGTTGCGTTGTTTATTTTGGGGAATCGACCTTTCCTTAATACTACGAATCCGTGGAACCACCGTCAAAAGGCTCGCGGCGCTCCTGTTCGAGGCGCGTAAATATCTGCAGTGCAAGACCACAGTAGGTATCGAGCGCCTCCTGTACTTCTTTGAGTTCATCTTCGGGCAAGCCCGAAAAGAGATCTGCTACGGTGATACCCTTCGATTCTCCTGGAGCCTTCATGGGCATACTAGAAAGCTTAATGACTTGGGCTGAATCAACAAGACACGGGATTTTGCTTACGGGGCAACCCACTCACTGGTCTCTTATTCTTAGGATTTCGCGAATAAACTCTTAATGCGAACACTCATCGTACGTTCAAGTCTATTGGTTCCGGTACTGGGAACATGCCGATGCGTTATAATTGTGATATAGATAATCCATTGAAGAGGGATCACTCGAGTTCCGCAATTCTTCCGAGAAGGATCATACGTAAGCTGTTCGCACGAAAAAGCCACGAGAAATCGTGGTTTTTTCGTGGAGTAACAGTCCGGCGTTTCGCTCTTGGTGCTTTCTTCGGGATTGATCTCCCGCCGGATTCTGGTTTCGGCCGCAGCGTGAACCTTGATTATCCGTTTATAAGATGGGGACAAAACGGCCAGCAATTTCATCCTCCATGAGACGGACCTTCGAGAAATCTTGCATGACGTGCAAGTTTTTCGAGAAATCCGCGTGTGAAGCAAAAAATAACGCCTTTGAAACAGATTTTCCCATGATAAATATTAATCATACCCGACGTACACCTGGCGTCGTCATCGAACATGAATCAAACAAAGCTCGACAATTATCTGCGCACGCACCGTAGAAAGGCGGGGTTGAGCCTGCACGAGTTAAGCGAACTGCTCGCGTACGACAACGGAGGCACGATCTCCCGGCATGAACGATCGAAGACGCTCCCGCCGCTCCTCATCGCGCTGGCATACGAAGTAATTTTCCGAGCACCGGTCTCGGGTCTATTTCCCGGCTTAAAAGAGACGGCGGAATTGACGATTGAAAAACGACTCCTCCGTTTCGAAGAAGAGTTGCGCCGACGGAATGGAAAAAGAATTCCAGATCTCCGAACCGCCCAAAAGCTTACATGGCTCAACGAGCGAAGAATTACAAGAAACGCATAGATGGCGAACCTGTTTTTACAACGCGTCTTAGCGTTGGACCTCCGGTCCAGCAGATTCGGATATGTTGTATACGAAGGTCCTAACGACCTGCTGGATTGGGGAATACGAAAGTATGGAGCGAAGAAACGTTTACTAAAACGAGTGCTCCTCCGCCTGCATTCCTTCCTTATGCCCTCGGTCATCCTCGTGCGTAAAGCAGCTGCACGCGATGAAAAGGATCGCAGGGAGATTCGTTCCGCTTATCGAATGTTGAGGACGTTCGGTAAACGCGTGGTCATTAGCGTGCACTCGGTCAATGAACCATCGCGTCGCCGCTTCTTCTTTTCAGAGGGGAAGCTCAACAAACATGATATTGCACGGATGGTTTCAGATCGATTCCCAGAACTTTCCTGGCGACTTCCACCCAAGCGGAAACCTTGGCAAAGCGAGCCAACCCGGCAGTCGATCTTTGATGCAGCGAGTCTGGGGGTCTTCTATTTCGCTCAACAAGCCAATGGGCGCGAGACCGCCATCCCGCTTTTAGGGTGAGTGCTTTCGCCGGCTCCTCACGAGGCGTAGCTATTACACGAGCCGCCGCGAATTATTTGAGGGGCCGACGAAAACACTCAAGCAAGAGAAACTTTGCCTTACTACACCTTGTATTGACCAAAGCATTCGGCGGATGCCAAGGTATTGCCAGAGTGACGAGTGGCATCGTCACTCTGGCCACTCGCGAGAACGCGAGCGGCTGATCACATGGAGTAAGCATGCGAGCAGCAGACGCATTGCGAGTCTGTCAGTACAGGGATCATTCCCGCCACACCTCGATATGTGGACGGCCCCTCACCGGTCGCGGAAGACATAAGTGGTGCCAATTCCATCAGATTGCAGTCCGCGCGAATCAGCGTGCAGCTGGAAATGCCAAGTGGCAACGTGCGTGGCGAAAACGAAATCGCGACGTGTGCATTTCACGTAACCGCCTGCCCAGGATGGTGAATAGCATAAGCAACATCCTGCGAAGGAAATATGCGTTCGTTTGTTCCGAGGGACTTCGTGCTGAGTTACTTAGAGATCTTTGCTCATTGTTTTCTTTAAAGGCTCCGAAAAATTATGAAGGAGACATAAGTTACTCGTTTTGGGGTGACGGAATTGACGCGCTTATCTACCGTAGTAACGAGAAATCTAAGCGACACAGACAGTTTGCTTCTCTCGACGATCTTCCAGAAGATCCGCCCGACACCAATTTTGCCTGCATCTTCCTGAACAACGAGACCGGGATTCCGGACCCAGTCTTCAACAAGCTTAGAGAGACAGAAGACGAGAGTATGGGAATGCCAGTTTTTTATTCATTGTTGAAAATCTGGGCAGTAGCAATGGGCTGGAACACAAAAGCGCCCGCTTTAGTGTTCCGCTTGCGAGCAATTAGCAAACGGATAGATTTCAAAAAAGAATATTTTTACGTGGAATTCCGAGACGGTAGTAGATATCGCCGTACTATCTTTTGGTTTGCCGAGCCGAAGGATTTGCGTGCGAAGGACCCGCGAGCCCGCCTTAATCGCCTTCTATGGCGCGGGTTCGATGAAACTGGAGGAAACGATGAATTGTGGAAAAAGAGTTTGATCGCAACAGTATCGGACCTCAGCAAAGATTGCCTGGCGGAGTTTCAAACAAGAAATACTCCGGATTGGATTGTTAAGCCGGGACGCAAGTCAGCCAAAAGGTGAATTCATGCTTCAATCAGCCTGCACTAATCTGTTTGTACAACACAATCGTGGACAAATCAAATCCGGGATCGACGAGTCAAGCAAGAAATGCCGTGAGGACAGGATTCCTGAGGAGACTGTTCCCCATAGCGCTGCGCCGAGTATTCTGCTTGTTGATGACGATTCCATTCATGCCCAGAAACTTACACAACGCCTTCGACAGAAAGGGCTTTTCCTAGAGATCTGTCATGGTGTGCAGGATGCAATGGGCCGATTACGACAGCCTGCCGCTCAGTACGACCTCGTTATCGTGAACGTTTCTGGTTCATGCCGACCGTGGGGTAGAATCCTGCGCGATTTGCGAGAGGCATCATATCGATCAAGTCGCCCGGGTCCGCTCTTTCTCTGCGTATCTCAGACAACGAAACCGCCCCAGCTGCGCCTCAGGCTTGAGCAGGGAGGGGCACGCCTTGCCTATGAACGATGACTCCATCGAGGTGATCGAACAGGTGGACTTGCTGCTGCTTGAGCTTAGAACGCTCAGATCAGAAGGGCCACATCTCAGAGTTATTCATCGATTTCGGCACCCTGGTTCAGAGTGTGGGCCAGGAGAAGAAATCGTAGCCATCCATTTGGTCCATAGGGCCAGAGAGTTCCTCGTCCCGCTGAGTTGCTCCTTGCTTCTGGTGTTCGATTATCTGGCCCACCATTCCCATTTCCCACAGAGCGCCGCGCAAATAACCGCAGGTATGAAGGCGGACCCGTTTTATTACAAGCACGGCGCGAACGCCGCGACCCACGTGCGGCTGACGCGAAAGATAAGTCGTTCGAGTGTCAAAGTTTACATCGAACGCCTGAGGACCGCCCTCTTACAGGCCTTCCGCAATGCGCAGATACAGATTGACCCCTTCTCCGTGCTCGTCTCCGAAGAAACATCATCGAACGAGACCGGCTACCGGCTTCGAGCGCGTTTCGAATGGATTCATATCGATCACCCGGGGCACGCACACTGATAGGACCTTAGACGTGCGATCGAGCGCTCCACATTTCGAAACGCTCTCGGCCATTACCGAGCGGGAAACCCCTACACCGCTCCGCACGCTTAAACTCCATATCCCTCGTTTTCATAATCCCGATGGGCACGGCAGGCGAAAAAAATGCTCGTTTGCGAAGCTAAAACTTACGCTGCGAGAAATCCGTGATCTGTTTACTGGATATTCGGTGACAAGTACCAAGGGTTGGAATTCAGACGACCGGGTCCGCGATTCTCATTACCGTTTCGAGATTGATTTTTTTGAAACGCCCGAACTCCTGGAGAAGATCAAGAAATGGAAATTAGTCCTTGAAGGCAGGTTTGAACAACGCTCGATTTATATGACACTCTCACCTTTAGAGTGGTTGTGATCGTCGGAATCGCACTCTCAACCCGCGAAACACACAATCGTCCACAGAATCGCACACAAAATTGTCTACGGCGCTAGCCTGGTTAGATCGTACTGGGAAGCACCATCACATAGATATTCGCGCCTTCCCAACATCCGCGGTTTATGTCTGGGTGAACATCACGCCACGCGGAACAAACGCTTCCACCCTCGGTAGCGTCGAAAATCAACAAGCACGCAAAATCATAATTCCATGCTGCGTGTTTCTTCGTTTCTTCATGTCGAGGCAATCCAAGATAAAAAAAGCATTGGTAAATGCCGGTGGCCAGAGCCGTCTTCGCTGCCTTGACTCCCTCAGTCCTGAAATATTTCGCTTCGAAAACCACTCTGTACGGACAAGGATCGCGGAAAGCGAGGTCAGGACAGCTTTGGGAGATAGGTGACTTGGCCGACTTACCCCACCACTGGGTTACAACGCTCGTTGCGGTGACCCCGAGAGCCTTCGTGAACGGGTGCTTAAAATTACTTGCAGGGGTCCCTGACGCAATTCTCGGAAAACTGCTATAGGATTCGGATAGCAAGGCCTGGCGTGCTTCTTCGGGACTTAAGTTTCGTCGTTCCTTCAAGAACTCGTGAATCGTCCCTATCACAAATTCATTCAGAAATGCACCTTCAGGAAAAGCCTTACTTCGGTCGTTCTGTGAACTCTTTGCGTTCGCAACGACCTCCCGCACTCTTTGCCTCACTTCATCTCTAGGGGGAATCTTCGCGTTGAGATACGCTTGCATGTCCTCGAAAAATCTCCTCGCTTCTTCACGGCTCGGCGGAGTACCAATGCCCTTCATGAGCGTTCTTTTCCCTCAATGATTCCAAGTGACGGACGGAAGTCTCTGGAAGATAACGACGCTCACCGTTGCCTTAGGCAAGGAGGCAAGCAATGCACTTGCGGTCCGCCTTCGGAATATCGCGTGTTGAATCTTGGAGGACTGGACCGTCTACAAAATCATCTACAGCAGTGTAGACGAAAATCCAGAAATCACGTGTAAGTCATTGAAAAAAATGGTCGGGGCGAAAGGATTTGAACCTTCGACCTCCTGGTCCCGAACCAGGCGCGCTAGCCAGGCTGCGCTACGCCCCGAAATTAAGAGTAAAGACTCCACCAGTTTACGCGGGATTGCAGCCAGCTGCAACCGGCATAAATGGCACTGGTGATAACTGAATCGCGAAAATCCTCTTAGAATTCAAAGCGTAACGCGAACTGCATTACGCGCGGATTCGTGAGCAGACCGGTGTAATTTCCGAACGTGGAAGAGATGTCCAGCTCCGGCGCGATCGATTGCACGTCGAAGCGGTTCGAGTTGGTGACGTTGAAGACCTCCCAACGCAGCTGCAGGCTCTGCTTCTCCGACCAAGGCATCCGCCAACGCTTAGCCAGACCTAGATCGACGTTGAAAAAGCCATCGCCACGAACCTGGTTGCGCGCGCCGGATTCGCCTGGGAAGGGATTGGTAAAGGCATTGATGGCGTCGGTCCCGTTCTTGAAGACGCTGACGACGGCGTTACCGGAGGAATCCGTAGTCTTGAACACACCGGTGTTCAATGGCCCGACGCGGAATGCATTGCCCCCGAGTTGCCAGTTCGTCGGCCATTGGAAACCGTTGAACACGTTGAAGGGAAGGCCGCTCGTAATCCGGAAAAGCCCGGAGAGCTGCCATCCGCCTATAATGGCGTCAACCAAGCCGTGGGCATTGCCCGCTAGCCGCTTGCCCCTACCGAACGGAAGCTCCGCAATCCAGTTGGCGTTAAATTGGTGCTTCGCGTCAAAATCGGAAACCGCGCGCATAGCATTGGGGTCCCAGGAGTTTATGACCTGTCCACCGAGGCCGCTCCATGCGCCGATCCTCGTGGCATCGGAGGAGATGTCAATCGACTTCGAGAACGTGTAGTTGAAGTCAAATTGTACCCCGTGCTGCATTCTATGTTGCAAGTTCACTTGCATGGCGTGGTAATTTGCATTACTGTTTGCGCGCCAGGCATAGAGCGAAGAATACTGAGGATTGAAAAATGTATTTGTTCCCGTAGACGGGACATACGAATTGCAGGCAAAGTTGTTCGGTGCTGTTCCGCATTGCTGTGTTCCGTTGACTCCGAAATAGTCGAGTACGAAAAGTGCCGACGTTTCATTCAGATTGTTGCCACAAAAGAGGTCATAGGCAGCCACAACCGGGCTATTTGTGGCTCCAGTCCCGCAAGATCCAAGCGCATAAGAATCGCCTGGCTGCAAGGGTTGCAGCATATCCGTCCAATACTGTGCCACGTTCGCCGGCACCATCGAGGCATTGAAATTATTCGAGGAGACCCCTGTCCTATAGATTTTCGCCAAGGCAGTTACCGCTTTGAAGTAATCAAGCCCGGACTTCTTGTCAACAAAGTCGAGCGGTTGCGCCAAGTCCGACTGCGTCAACAGCCGGTGGGAGAGGCGACCAACGTAGGATACTTCGAGCGCAAATCCCTTTGGCAACTCCCGCCCGACGGAAAAGTCCAAAGTGTATGAGTAGGGAGTCTTGATGTTCTGGTCCAAGCCCCACGTTATGGCAAATCCACCGCTGTTGAGTGTACTCGGAAAGGTTTGGGGGAACGTGCCCGGGGGCGCTGGAATAAGCATTTGCCCGGGCACATTGTTGTTGGACGGACAGCCCAGGTCGGTCGTGGGAATAACGTGCATGTCCGTCAAGCGCGGTGCACAGGCCGCGGTTTCGATGCCCGCCGGATTCGACAGAGTCGACGCCAATCCGAACGAACCGGAAGAATCAAACGTGTCTAGTATCCCGTTGCCAATATTGTCATACACCACGCCGAATCCTGCGCGGACGACCGTCTTGCCACCATCCCCGAAAAGGCTTCTCAGCAGACCGTCGTTCCCTTTCGGCGACCAGGCAAGCGCGAGGCGCGGACCCAAATCATGGTAGTCCCAATTCCACAGGCCGGGTTTGCCGCCGTTGGCCGGGCCGCCAAGCGAGAATGAGATTAATGGATCCTGGTTCGAGGGAATGCCATTTTCCATATCCTTCGCACGCAGATTGAACCAATCCGACAGATTTACGCTGGGAGAAACCTGCAATCCATTAGTCTCCCACGGCGGCGAGAAGAGCGAGTAGCGCAAGCCAAAAGTAACAGTCAGATTCGGTTTCACTTTCCAAGAATCCTGGGCGTACATTTCCCAGCCGTCTTCCGCAAAATGCCGCTGCACTGGCGCGCCTTGCGGCAGCACACTCCCATCCTTCTTGTAGTTATAGGTTGCGTCGTCTTCGGTGACCATTCCCAGAAGGGCCATCATCGGGAAATCGTAGGAATTCGCAAAAGAAGACGCCCCTGCCGGGAACCCATTATTCGCGGGATTGAACGGCGATGCGGCCTTCACGAGCATGCCTGCTGTATCGAGCCAGGAACCATTTGCGGCGCCGTCGCTGAATGAATTCAAAGTGTTGTTGCGGGGATTGCGAATATAGGTCAGCGAGCCGCCAAACTGCAACGTGTGCCGACCGTGCGTCCAGGAAAGATCATCCGCAAACGTATGGATTGGACGCTGGAAAGCGGATGTCCGCGTGACGCCTTGGGTGATACCGCGCAGAATGATGTACTGCTGATTGGAGTCGCCGATATCCCCGACGCTCTCCCGCACGAATCCGTACCGGAAGCTGTTCACCAGGTTATTTGTGATCACGCCGGAGTAGTTGATCACAAAGCCCTTGTTATAATTGACGAAACTATGTTCCGCATTGGTGTAGTTAAAGAGGCTGCCTGCCGGCGAACTCGGCAGGTATTGCTCTTTCGGATTCGACTCATTCGCTAAGGCGCCGCTCCAAGAAATCCGCTGTTTCGCGTCCCTGGTTATGTTGAAGTCAAACTTCGCGATATACCAGTTCTTCGTGTCTGAAATAGGCGAGCTGAAGCGGAAGCCAGAATAGTTCAGTCCGTCGCCGACGGAGCCGTCATTGGCGTGCGGAAAACTGTTGAGATAGGCCAGAGTCGCAGGATTAGGGCCCCGATGCTGCGGATCCATCGTGGTAATCTGTGTTTGGTTAACGGCAAAGAAGCCGTCCGGGATATCGTATTTGGCGCCGCTAATACCTGTCACCCCCTGCGACACAGCCGGGCACTGTGATGATGTTTTGCATTGGTAGTACACGACGCCGTCACGAAGGGAATCCGTCGGTATCGTGCGTACCGCGCTGGTCTCTTCCAAGCGCCGTGTACCTTCGTAGTTCAGGAAGAAATAGAAACGATCTTTCTTAATCGGCCCTCCAACGGACCCACCAAACACATTGCGGATAAGTTTCGGCGCTTGATTGCATTGCTTAGCACTCAGAGGTGTTCCGCTACCGAGACAACCTTGGATCTGCGCGGCCTTCACGAAATAATCGTTCGCGCTTGTGTACGTATTCCGGTTGTACTCGTACGCCGAGCCGTGAAAGCTATTGGTTCCGCTCTTGGTGACAAGCGCTACCTGGGCCCCCGAAGAACTCCCCTGATCGGCATTGTAGTTTGTGGTCGTGACGCGGAACTCCTGCACAGAATCCAATGTGACTGGCAGGACCGAAGTGAATGCGTGCCCCCCGGAGTCATTCACCGCGATGCCATCCAGCGTCACGTTGCTTTGATCGCTGCGCGAACCGTTGACCGCGCCATTTCTTGTGTCCACATCCGTGTTGATGTCGGAGCGGTTGCCCGTATACAGAACGCCAGCCTGCAGGCTGAGCAGATCCGGCACATTGCGGCCTTCAAGAGGCAGCTGTTTCACCTGATTCTCATTAAACGCAACGCCGAGTGAGGCGTCGGTCGTGTTCAGCGTTACCGCTTGCGCTGAAACTTCTACAGTCTCGGTTGAGGTTCCGATCTCGAGCGTCACATTTTGCGTCGCCGGCAGGTTCACCTGCAGCTGCAAGTTCTTCTGCTCAAACTTGCGAAACCCAGTGATTTCCACCGTCAGCGCATACGTGCCCGGCGGTAGTGCGAGAAACTCGTATTCTCCCGCATTGTTCGTTGCCATCTCTCGCTTCAGCGCCTGACCGACATTGGTGAGCGTCACGTTCGCATTGGCAACCGTTGCGCCAGTCTTATCGGTCACCACTCCGCGCAGCGACGATGTGCCCGTCTGCGCCCACGCGGACATAACCGCAAAAAGAAATGTCACAGAGAGAACTAGAATATTCCGCTTAGTAATAGACCACATCATGGACCGCTCCTTTCGCGCACCCTACCCAAAATTGATTAGTACGCTGGTGGGCAGCACCAAACCGACGCGAAAAAATTGCGGCGTTGCCGGGTCGCAAACCTGGAGGAAAACTTCGGCCTCGGGCAACTTTCCCCACCACCTAAGCAACCGTTGATCTAGCTTTTAGGCTAAATCGTGGCCCGGTGTCAAGGGAAGTTCTGTGGATTATCTTTCGATTCTTGGTTATCGAGGTTTTGCGTACTTGAGGAGGGACTTAACATCTCGGTTAAATGCGCTAGAATTTCAGCCAAAATAAACGCCGCGGTCTTTCCAATCCGCGCCATCCAGCACGGGATGCTAAGGGTTCTATCCTAGTTTCAAAAGTCGCGCCACGGTAATCGCCGGAATCCCGCGAATCGCACTCAGGATCGAGTCCGAAACTTCTCCATCCAGCCGCACCAACGACACTGCCTCAGCCCCCTTGTGGGCCTCGCGCCTTCCCAAGGCAAACGTCGCGATGTTCACGCCCAGGTTCCCTAGCGTCGAGCCCACCTGCCCAATTACCCCAGGCTCATCACGGTTCCGCAGATAAAGCATGGTTCCCGCCAGTTCTGCCTCGAGGGGAATCCCATCAATCTGCAGCACTCGGGGCGATCCATCGTGCAAAACCGTGCCTTCCGCTGAAAAACCCTTCGCCGACCCTGTCGTTTCCGGTAAAGCCGCTACTTCCAGCGTGTTAGGAAATCCACGCTCGCGCCGCCGGGTCTCTTCCTCGACAAATAGCCCTCGGGCCGCAGCGACCGCCGGCGCATTCACCACGTTCACCTTCTCATCCAGTACGGCGTTCAGCATCCCCGCCAGCACCGCGCTTCGCAACAAGTGGGTGCCAACATCAGCCACCTCGCCCGCATACTGGATGCGTATCCGCGCTGGCCTCACCGCCACCGCCTGCGACACCAGGGATCCCAGCCGCTCCGCCAGTGCCAAATACGGGCGCACCCGCCGGTACTGGTCTGCCGATAAAGCTGGCAGGTTCACCGCATTACGAATCAACCCCTCCGCCAAGTAATCCTTCACCTGCAGCGCCACCTGCGTCCCCACTTCTTCCTGCGCCTCAGCCGTTGAGCCCGCCACGTGCGGCGTCGCAATCACGTTCGCCATACCCATCAGCGGAGAATCCTTCGGCGGCTCGTGCACAAAAACATCCAGCGCCGCCCCGGCTAGCTTCCCGCTCTTCAACGCGTCGGCAAGTGCAGCCTCATCAATCAGTTCGCCGCGGGCCGCATTTATGATCCGCGCGCCCGTCTTCATCTGTGCCAAGGTTCCCGCGTGGATCAAATTCTCGGTCGCCGGACTCAGCGCCGTATGCAGCGACACAAAATCGCTCTCCGCCAGCAACCTCTCGAGCGACACCAGCTCGACCTGCACTTCCCGCGCCGCCGCCTCGCTGATGTACGGGTCATACCCCAGAACGCGCATGTCAAACGAATCCGCGCGCAGCGCCACTTCGCTCCCAATGCGCCCAAGCCCAATCAATCCAAGAGTTTTACCCCGCACTTCGGTTCCCGCCGCCGACGATTTCTCCCACTTCCCCTCATGCATCGCCTTATCCAGCCTCGGCACTTGCCGCGCCAGCGCAAGCAGCAGGGCAAAGGTATGCTCCGCCACGCTGATCGCGTTTCCTCCCGGCGTGCTCATCACCAGTACTCCGCGTGTGGTGGCCGCGTCCAGGTCAATGTTATCCACACCCACGCCCGCGCGCCCCACCGCTCGCAAACGTGGCGCCTTATCCAGTAATTCCGCCGTAACTTTCGTAGCGCTCCTAACAATCAACGCGTCCGCGTCCGCAATCTCCGCATGGAGCGTGTCCTTGGTCGTCAAGACGATGTTCCATCCCGCCTGCCGCAAGAGTTCCACGCCTCGTTCGCTAATCTTGTCCGCAACTATGACTTTCATCGGCCCTCATCCACTCTGATTTGATTTGCCGTGCACGCAGGCGGGCAGAATCCGCCAAGAGCAAGACATCAACGGTAGCGAGCCACTCTCACCCTGTCAATATTCCGCTCCTCTCTGTGCACCTTGCGCTTTGTGTCAATTCTTCTCTTTCTTTTGTTATATTGATGCGCATGACTCTCGCCGAAAGAATCCAGAAAGATCTAACCGACGCGATGCGCTCCAAAGAGGAACTCCGCCTCAGCGTGCTCCGCGGCGTCAAGTCCGCCATCAAGTACAAAGAAACCGAAAAAATACACACCCTCGACGAAGCCGAAACCATCCAAATCCTGCAGACCATCGTCAAGCAACGCAAAGAATCCATCGACCAATTCGGCAAAGGCAACCGCCAGGATCTGGTGGACAAAGAAACCAAGGAACTGGCCATCCTCGAATCCTACTTACCCGCCAGCGCCGGCGACGCCGAAATGGATGACGCCATCGCCAAGGCTTTTGCGGAAACGGGCGCCACCTCCATGAAACAAATGGGCGCCGTCGTCAAAGCCGCCAAAGCCCACCTCGAAGGCAAAGTCGTCGACGGCAAAGCCTTAAGCGACCGCGTCCGCGCTAGGCTCTCCTGATCAAATTTTCTGGAACTTAGATCCTATGCCGCAATCCATCGAGTTGAGTCACTGGAACAATCTCGCCAACGCACGCGCCCTAGCCGTCCTGCGCATCGGCGTCGGCATGTTCTTCCTCATCTTCGGCCAATACAAAGTCTTCGGTACGCAATTCACTCTTCACGGCGGCTTTCAATTCTGGATCAACCGCTTCCTCGACCTTGGCGGCGCCTATCCCTTCATGGCCCCCATTCTCCGCGGCTTTGTCCTCCCCCACGCCACGCCCATCGCCTTCCTGGTCGCTTACGGCGAATTCGCCATCGGCCTGGCCCTA
>Ga0207103_10193_pt1 | contig 17457 bp, 17 predicted proteins | sample Alteio_BWMinHeat_81_FD_153546 | JGI IMG/M metagenome (GOLD analysis project Ga0207103, IMG submission 153546) | Enriched cells from forest soil in Barre Woods Harvard Forest LTER site, Petersham, Massachusetts, United States -... | ecosystem: Environmental > Terrestrial > Soil > Temperate forest >...
TGAGGGTGCCAATGTCAAAGGGACCGCATCATTCCCAAGGGGCAGAGTCAATGGGCGGAGGCAACTCCGGTCGTCGCACAGGAGCGGGGCCGAGACTCCAGAGTGGGGCCGGGATGGGCCGCAAGAAGTCCAACGCCGGACGTAAGCAGAGCGCTTCTAAGCCCCAGAAGAAGGCAGCTTAATCGCAGGTCAGGGTACGACGGTAACTTCGCTCGTCCCGGGAATAGGGATAGCATTTCGGGCTGAGCCGAGTTGTGCGGCTGAGGAGTCGAGATGCGTCATCCCTTGGCAGTGGCAGCAGTAGTTGTTGGAGTGTTTGCGACCGGCAGCGTTTTCGCGCAGTCGCTCGGCGAGGTCGCGCGTCAGCAGAAGCAGAATTCTGCGCAAACGAAGCCGCCGGCAAAGAAAGTCATCACCGAAGACGATTTGCCTACCCAGGAAACCATCTCAACTGGCAGCAGCGACTCGAGAGCGACTGAGCCCTCGAAAGAAGACAAGCAAGTTGATTCCGCCGCCGACAAACTAAAATCGGCCGGCGAATTTAAGGCAGCTATCCAGTCGCAGAAGCAAAATGTCGATTCGCTTCAAAAGCAGGTGGACGACACGAAAGCCTCGGTGCACTTTGTCGAGGCGAACCGGTACTCCAACGGTGTGCAGTACAACGAGCACCAGATACAGAAACAGAAAGAAGCAGATCGATTGCAAAAACAGTTGGATGAAGAAAAATCCAAGCTCCAGGACATGCAGGACCAAGCTCGCAAGGCCGGCTTCGGTAGCACCGTCTACGAATAATCAGTAGCGAAATCCCAAGGCTTGTGACAGGAACTCAACCAGCGGACTGATCTGCTGGCACGCCTTGGTGAAATCTTTCATGAACTTCGGACCGCATACCTGCGTTTCCGAAAACTCCACCAGGGCGATGAAGTCTTTGCGCTTCAGATCCTCGATCAGCGGGTGATTTGCCGCGAATCCGCGTGGCGGACGCGACAGCACTGCACCGTCAAGCGTCAGCTTCGACGCAGCCTTCGTCCAGCGCTCCGGCTTACTAACTATCGCTTGCCGAATGCTATTCAGCTGCTTGGATTCTGGCCTCCACGATCCAGCAGCGAGAAAGTACTGGCCGGGTTCGAGGTGAAAGTAGAACCCCGGTGCGTGTACGTCTTTCTTTTCGGCGGCGTGACGGAACTGAATACCAATGTGCGTTTTGTAAGGCTGCTTGTTTTCGCTGAAACGAATATCGCGATAGATACGGAACAGCGATCCGCCATTCGGACGCGGATCGGCCACGATCTGCGCACTGATATCGTGCAGCGGCTCTGCGGCCTCGGTGATAAAGCGCAGACAGGGATCGCGCACCACTGATTCAAAACGCGACTTGTTCTTCGCGAACCATTCACGCCGGTTGTTGCGCTTCAGCTGCTTAAGAAAATCGAAGAACTCTGAATTAAAGTACGGGCCCATTTCTCTTCCTAATTATGTTTCGTAAGCTCGTTAGGCTGTATCACCGACGGATTGATTCGAAATCAGGGACAGGTGTTCGCGGCTGCAGATGGCGCTGGCGCGCTGCTTCCAGGAAGCGCTCGAAGATTGCGCGTGAAGACGGTTCTTCGTCGAATGTCCGCTCCGGATGCCACTGGATGCCGAGAACAAAATGGTTGGGCGAGGTAGACTCGACGGCCTCGATTACGTCATCGTGCGAGCGAGCCACGACGCGCAGTCCGTCTCCCACATTTCCGATCGCCTGGTGATGGCTGGAATTTACCCAGCCTTCTTCCGACTCCCACACCGGTCCCAGAATACTGGCGAGCAACGAATCATGTTCCAACTGCACCATGTGCGCACGCTGCACCCCGCGTCCTTGCGAATGATGGTCAACATGCTGGATGAGGGTGCCGGTGCGCCACACATTAAGTGTCTGCACGCCATAACAAATCCCAAGAACCGGCTTGCGCATGTTGTACGCGTCCTGCAAGAGTAATTCGTCGGCATTGTCCCGCTGTGGATCAGCGACCGCTGTTTGCGGATCGCGGGCAGCGCCGTACTTCTCGGGATCGACATCGGCAGGGCTACCGGGCAGCAGCACTCCGTCGCAAGTCATGGCGATTTTCGTGATCTCGGCATTGCTGAGTCCCAGGTCGATTGGTACCGGCTCACCGCCGGAAATCTTGATCGCGCATAGGTATTGCGGCAGAGCCCGCTGGTTGTACTCAGGCTTTTGGGAATGCGGATAGGGGATCGCGATCCGGGGGCGCACAGTCACCTCACAGATAGTCTACCCCGGCTGGCCTTGGAGATATTCACAGCCGGTTTGCGGTTCGGGAGCAAGCGAATTCGCTTGACAGCCTTCTTCATTACATACATACTGGTCGGTATGTTAGCTGCGACAAAGACGCGCAGTAAGCGTACCAAGGCGGTCCGATCCCGTGATCCAGAACGCACCCGTCAGCACCTGCTCCAGGCGGCTTTCCAGGAAATCTATAAGTCTGGCTATCAGAGCGCCGATCTTGATGCGATTCTTGGGAAAGCCGGAGTTACAAAGGGTGCCCTTTATCATCACTTCGAGAACAAAGAGGCTCTCGGCTACGCAGTAATCGAAGAAGTCATCGCCGCCATGACGCGGGAGAAGTGGCTTCGACCGCTGGAGAGCGCACGAAATCCGATCGATGCTCTGATTGGAATCTTCGCGACAGCGCCTCTGAAGATGGAAGACATTCGCGGCGGCTGCCCCCTAAACAATCTTGCACAGGAGATGTCGTCGCTGCATGAGGGCTTCCGCAAGCGCATCGCTAAGGGATTTGGCGTCTGGCATGCCGCCATTGCCAACGGCCTCAACGAGGGACAGAAGGCGAAGCAAGTCCGCAGCGATATTGACCCAGAAGAGACCGCCACCTTCATAATGGCTCTGTACGAAGGCTATGTCTCCCTATCCAAGAGTTCGCACGATCCGAAGCTGATGGAATCGGGCCACAAGAGTTTGATCAAGTACCTGGAATCTTTGCGCGATACGCGAACTCGCAAGTGACGTTTCGTTTTCGTCCGAGTCATACCAACTAGTCGGTTTGTATTGTAAATGGGCCTCACGCGAACCCATCTGCAGGAGAAATCACGATGTGCCCAGAATGCTTCACCACGGCGGCCATGATCTTTGCAGGCGCAACTTCCACCGGAAGCCTCGGAGCGCTTGTAGTGAAAAAGCTCGGACTAAAGGGCCTCACTCACGACGCCGCAATCCCTGACGAACGGACCCAAAATCAAGCACAGGAGAACAGCATGCCCGAAGTACTCACCAGCGCCAGAATCGTCGACCATAAAATCGTCAGCCCCAAACAGTGGTTGGAGCACCGGAAACAACTTCTAGCTAATGAAAAGGAACTAACCCGCATGCGCGACGAAATCAATCGGCAGCGGCTCGAATTGCCCTGGGAAAGAGTCGACAAGCAGTACACCTTCGAAAGTACCAAAGGAAAAGAAACCCTCGCGGACCTTTTTGCCGGAAGAAGTCAGCTAATCGTTTATCACTTCATGCTGGGTCCTGGGTGGAAAGAAGGATGCGTCGGCTGCTCCTTCCTGGCTGATCACATCGGCGGAGCCTTGGTGCACCTGGAGAATCACGATGTCTCGCTGGTGGTCGTCTCCCGCGCTCCTCTCGCCGAAATCGAAGCCTACAAAAAGCGCATGGGATGGAATTTCAAGTGGGTGTCGTCGTATGAGAGCGACTTCAACTATGACTACCACGTCTCTTTTACGCCAGAGCAAGCCGCCGAAGGTAAGGTCTACTACAACTATGACGAACGCGATTTCGTGAGCGAGGAACTGGCCGGCGCGAGCGCGTTTTACAAAGCCGAATCCGGCGAGATCTTTCACACTTACTCGAACTATGCGCGTGGCGGCGAGATGTTCCTGGGGACCTACAACTTTCTCGACATCGCGCCCAAGGGACGGAATGAAACTGGTCCGCGATTTGATATGGGTGACTGGCTACGACACCACGACCGCTATGGAGCCGGAGGATACGTGGACGCGACGGGGCGGTATCATGAAGGAAAATCCGAGTGCTGCCACGGTGAGCAGTCGCACTGAGCTCCGCAACTCACTTCCAAAACGATGGCGGCGCGACACAGTGCCGCCATATTTTTCGTTCTGCCGTCCCCTATAATCGCTCCGTGGTCATGCGGAACCTTGCCATCAGCCTGTTTGCCTGCCTCAGTTTGGGCCTGCACGCGCAGAGCGTCGACGAGATCATAGCGAAAGCTCTCGCGGCGCGTGGCGGCGTCCCGGCAATCCGGGCAATTCACACCGAACGCCTCACGGGGCACATCTCGTTTGCGCAAGCTCCTGCTGGACCCTTTCTTGTCGAGATCAAGCGTCCCGGCAAGATGCGCGAGGAGATCGGTTTCGGACAGAAGACGCTTGTGCAGACCACGGACGGCGCTTCCGGTTGGAAGCTGATGATCACCAACGGAACTGGCGATCCGGTCGCGCTCACTGCGGGAGAAGTTCGTAACATGGCTGGCGGCGCGGACATCGACGGTCCCCTGCTCGACTACGCCAAGAAGGGCAATAAAGTTGAGTTCGTTGGCAAAGAGAAAGTCGGCGACAAAGATGCATACAAATTGAAGGTCACCGACAAGACCGGCGACACCCGTTACGACTACATCGATGCGAACTCTTTCCTGGAAATCAAGTGGGAAGGGCAGGTTGAGAATGCGGGTGAGAAGAACACTTTCGCGTCGTACTTCTCAGATTACCGAAAAGTACACAACGTGATGTTTGCTTTCACAATTACCTCGGGTGCATCCGACCATCCGGATGGGCAGAAGATCGTCTTCGACAAGGTTGAAGTGAACGTCCCTCTTGAGGATTCTCTGTTCGGTAAGCCCGCAGCGCCGCAGCCAGGCAGATCAGGCCAGGCCCCCGTTTCGCACTAAAATTGACGCCGCAATCCATGCACCCTAGAATTCAGAGAAGCATCTCATTCAGTAAGCGTTTTCAAAGTGTCGTTTAGACAAGGGAGTTCTCGTGCCGCTGTACGAATACCAGTGCACAAAATGTAAACACGTATTTGAGAAGATCCAGAAGTTTTCGGATCCGCCCGTAACCGAATGCCCTAAGTGTGAGGGCAAGGTCGAGCAGCTTCTCTCCGCGCCGGCTATCCAGTTCAAAGGAGCTGGTTGGTACGTCAACGACTATGCGAAAAAAACCGGTGCCCCAGCCGGAAATGGCAAGAGTTCAGACGTGAAAGCGTCAGAAAGCAAGTCTTCCGAGTCGAAATCTTCCGAGACGAAATCGGAAACGAAGAAGTCCGACAACAGCTCTTCGAAGAAAGACTAGCCGCTCATAAATACGTCTGGTCTACGTAACACCACGACCAGCTCTGGTCCGGATACGCCTGCATGATTGCGTGGTGCGTGTCGTTGTAGTGTAGCGTCGCATGTCTCCCCGGAGACGAATCGCAGCACCCCACATGCCCGCACGTCTGGCACTCCCGCAACGCGACCCAGCGTTGCCCCGTCTTCAGGCACTCCTCGCAACCCTGCGGCGTCTTCGGCTTTACCTCGGGATTGATCTGGTCAGCATGTGCACACTTCGCCATCGTTGTCTCTCCATCAGCCCGGCACTTTCTCCTAATGAACCTTTCGTGCCGCTCAAACTTCAGGCCGCGCGGCGCGCCGGAACCTTTGCCCCTTTGCGGCGGGCCTTGGAAAGACCAATCGCGATCGCCTGTTTGCGATTCTTATGTTCGCCGCGCTTCAGATGGCGCATTTCGGTCGCGACTTCCTGCTGAGCCTTTCGGCCGTATTGCTTACGACTTGCCTTCCTGCCGCTGCGACTGGTAGTGGCACGACCGCTGCGATTACTGCGGCTGCGTGTGCTCTCATTCCGATTGCTACCGCGTTTCCTGGCGGTCGCACGCGACCTTGTCCGGGTGGAACTCTTGCGCGCTGACGCCGACTTGCGGCCAGAACGCGCGCGGGCAGTTGCGCTCCGAGTGGACGTTCTGCGTGTACGTGTAGACTTCGTGCCGGCTTTCCTTCCACCTCGACTGGTCGACTTCTTCGTTGCTGCCATTGGTATTCTCTCCTTGTCGTGTTACCGCGTGCGAACTTTCACGACTGCGTACTCAATGTGAATCAGCCAAAGTGCGTAGGGTTGTGCGCTAACGGTGTACATTCATGTTCACCAGCAGCGCGTAATCATGAAACCCAATTCACCACGTGATTGATGCAGGAGGTCTAACTTGTTCGTCGGCCATTACGGCGTAAGCTTTGTCGCGAAAGCTCATCGTCAAGAAATTCCGTTGTGGCTTCTATTCATCGCCGTGCAACTGATCGATGTCTTCTGGGCGATCTTCGTGTTGTTTGGAATCGAGAAAGTCCGCATCGTCCCCGGTTACACCGCGTCGAGTCCGCTTGATCTCTACTATTTTCCTTACACGCACAGTCTGCTTGGCGCGGCCTTGTGGTCAATTGCGTTCGGCGTGATTTGCGTCGTCATCTATCGTTGGAATCGGGCGGCCGGCGTGATCGCCGGACTCGCCGTGTTCTCACATTGGATACTCGATTTGTTGGTGCATCGGCCTGATCTTGCACTCTACGACAGTCACATGAAAATGGGATTTGGTTTGTGGAATTACAAATGGCCGGAGTTCATTCTCGAAGCGCTGTTACTGTTCATCGGCATCTACATCTATATGCGGTCCACACGCGCCAATGGAAATATTGGACGGTATGGCTTCATCGTGTTTGCGGTTGCGATGCTCGTCCTGCAAGCGTCGCAGTTCTACACGCCTCCACCGCCGTCCGGTAATATGGTCGCAATTTCCGCGCTATTCGCTTACGTGCTGTTTGCAGCGATCGCCGCGTGGCTCGAACGTAAGCGGCTGCCTGAACCGAAGAGCGCCCCTTCGTCCTGACCAATTTCATGCGCCAACTGGCAGAAATCTGCGAAAGCGTTGCCGCCACGACGAAGAAGAACGAAAAGGTTCGCATCGTCGCCGAATACTTCCGCTCGCAATCCGCTGGCGAAGCCGCTATCGCGGCAATCTTTCTTTCGGGTCGCACCTTTCCTGCGTACGAAGAAATCACGCTGCAAGTCGGTGGCACCATGCTGTGGCAAGTGCTGCGAGAGATATCGCTTCTGTCGGATGACGCAATGGCGGCTGCCTATCGGCGATACGGAGACCTGGGCTCCGCAGCCTTCGACATATTGCAATCCACCGCTCCCAAACAGAGCACGGTTACATTGGAACAAGTCGAGCGTGAATTCCACCGTATCGCAGAGACGCGCGGCGCAGCCTTCAAAGCGGCGTTTATTCGTCTTCTACTCTCGAAGGCCACCGCGATCGAGGCAAAGTACCTGGTGAAGATCATCAGCGGCGATCTTCGTATCGGCCTGCGCGAGAGTCTGGTTGAAGAAGCGATCGCGAAAGCCTACGACGCTCCATATCCCGACGTGCAGCGCGCCAACATGTTACTCGGCGATATCGCAGAAACCGTGAAGCTGGCCGCCGGCCATAAGCTCGCCGACGCGCGCATGCGCATGTTCCATCCCATCGGTTTCATGCTTGCAAGTCCGGTGCAGACGACCGAAGAAGCCTTCACCTACTTCGAACATGCGCAGGTGGAAGACAAGTACGACGGGATTCGCGCACAAGCGCACGTTGCAGGTGGCGAAGTTCGCCTCTATTCGCGAACGCTCGATGAGATTACAGACGCCTTCCCGGAATTGCCGGAGGCGCTCGCGGTTTTCACCGAAGACGTGATCCTCGATGGCGAAGTTCTCGCCTGGAGTCTCGAAGAAGGACGTGCGCTCCCGTTCTCGCAGCTCCAGAAACGCCTGGGCCGGAAGAAAGTCACAGCCGGGATGATGCGCGATGTTCCCGTAGCCTACGTTGTATTTGACGTGCTCTATGCCGGCGGCGAACTCACCATCGACAGGACGCTTCGCGACCGCAGTGCAGTGCTTGAGGCGTTGTTCCTGAAGGCTGCACAGTTTCCGAACAGCAGGGCAAGAGTGACGCGCGCCCCAACGCGTACTCCGCAAGGAACTTTGGCGTTCGAACCCGAAATACTGCCACAGCCAGGTGCACCAACGCAGAGCCGAGTGATACGTGCTCCTTTGACGCGGGCGGACTCCGCAGAGCACCTCGCGCAAATCTTCGAAGAAGCCCTTGCCCGTGGAAACGAAGGCCTGATGATCAAAGATTTGAATTCCACCTACGCACCCGGGCGGCGAGGCAAGTCGTGGTTAAAGTTGAAACGTGAACTCGCGACCTTGGACGTGGTAGTCACAGCCGTCGAATATGGCCATGGCAAGCGAGCCGCAGTGCTCAGCGATTACACCTTCGCCGTCCGCGCCGGCGAAACAGATGATCGTCTCTTGAACGTTGGTAAGGCCTACTCGGGGCTCACCGACGTCGAAATAGCCCAAATGACCGATTGGTTCCTCGAACACACCATCGAAGATCAGGGATTCCGGCGAACGGTAGAACCGACAATCGTTTTGGAAGTTGCTTTCAACGCGGTGATGAAGTCAGATCGGCACGAGAGTGGCTTCGCCTTACGGTTTCCTCGAATCCTGCGACTTCGTCCCGACAAGACTCCAGCTCAGATCGACACTCTCGAACGAGTCGACGAGATCTACCAGCGACAGCTACTCTCATTTCCTGCAAAACGTCCTGCGGATTAGACTTCTCCACTCGGTGAACCTGCATCACACAATTTGCGCTACTTGATATTGCTCAATGGAGTTTCCATGTCGCACTATTCCACTTTGCAGGACTTCCAGTTCGATGCCGATATAAAAGATATTCGAGGCGCGGCATTGTACGGAGCCGACCAAAGCAAGATTGGGAAGATTGCCGATGTTGTTTTCGACCACGAGAACGGCACGATCCGGTACCTAGTTGCGGACATCGGCCACAGCCGCCGGGTTTTGCTTCCGCTGAACCATCTGTATCGCACTGCGATCGATGAAGACGCGTTCGAAACCGATCTGACGACCGCCGAGCTCGACCGCCTTCCAGCTTTCGATCAAAAAGTCCTGGATTCCGACCAGAGCTGGAAAAGCTACGAGCAGCTTCATCGCAGTGCGCTGGAAGAGCGCGATAAGGCTGCGGTGCGCGAAGAAAAAAAGGACTGGGAAGAAAATCCGGTGATGCATCAGAAAGGCTCGGACCGCATCATCACACCTGAGGAAGTAACACCTTCCGAGTCGGACGTGGTGGAAACGCGGGCTGAGGCCGAAGCCATCCCGGCATCTGAATTGTTCCCCGATCGACTGACTGATAAGTTCACCAGCACCACTCCAAGCGGGGAAAAACTCACCTTGGTACCTGAAGAATCAGCGCGCGTTGAGGATGCGGCTTATGGAACCGAGTCTCTCGGACCGCACTGGGGCGCTTTCGAAGAGAATCTGGTTGAGCATCTTCCCGAAATAAGAAGCCGCTGCGGAATTTGCGCAGCCGGCCAACGCAAAGTCGCGTAGTCCAAAAATGAAAATGCCTCTCCTGAAGTGGAGAGGCATTTCTTATTTTGCCGCACTTTTTATAAGTGTGGTGACCTGTCGTCCTTCAGCCACTCACGAGTATTCTTCGCGTAAATAGCAAGACAGATGATGTTAGCGGGAATAAGTCCGCTCAAGCCGGATTGATGGGCGAGGTATAGCAACACGAAACAATTGACGGCTGCCAATATCCATCCCCACCACAACTGACGACCTACGACGATCATGGAGCTGACGGTAAGAAGACTGCTGAACCAATCTAGTTTCACTAAGGGTACCTGCAAAAAGAACGAGCGTGCCGAGCTAAGGTGCTACCGGCTTCCGCCACGATCATTTTTCAGCAGTTTGCCCCAGAAAGTAAATCCGGCAAAACACCGGGAGGGAATCCCGTTACCTGACCTACTGTAATCAGGTGAGTGCCTCAGATCACAGCGTTTGAAAATCGTGCATTAATCCAGCAGGTCGCCTTTTATGAGCTTTTGCCCACCCATGGCTGCGTAGAAAGCCCAAACGGTCAGTGCCAGGACGATCGCTGGAGCCATCAGCGTCGTGGTTGCGTACCAACGGGAGAAATCCAGCGTCGAGGGGACGTTTCCAAGACTGTCGGCCACGAAGACCGCCACCGCGAGGGTCACAAAGCCGAAACGAACAATCGCGAAGGCAGCGATGCCATAAACCAGCATCTGTGCTGGCACATCGATTCCAAGATGCTTGCTCCCCAGAGCCTTCAGAACCGTCCAAATAGCGACGAACGCAGCTGCGGCCACCCACTGATTTCGTAGCACAATCCGAAGCACCAGCAGCAGAGCGAAAAACAGCAGCGTGGCTTCGATCGCACTTGGAACTCGGAAAAGGGTAGCTCCCAACGCCATTCGGCCGCCCATTAGGTAGTCGGTGGAAGGCAGCGAGTATGGATCGCCGAGCCGCAGCAGAAGCTCGTTGGCACCCTCAAAAATGATGATCCAGGTCAGCCCGAGCAACACGCCGAAAAGGACGTCGCGGCCTACGAGAGGATCCCGTAGTTTGCCGGTCAAGATGCGTGACCAGGAAATGATGGTCTGCGGCCAGAATTTCCTGACGTAGGGTTCGAGGGCCATGTAGAGCGTCCAGACCATCGCTGCCATGAACAGGCTGGAACTGACAGCGAGAATCAACATGCCGACGGTTCCCACCTCGGGCACGAAATGCTCATAACAAACCCACAACAACATCTCCAGCAAGAAGACGACAACTGCAATGCGGATCGAACCCTGCCGATCTCCCTTGCCACGCCGATAATTCAATCTGGCGAGGAATGCGGCAGCCGCAAGCAGGAATAGGAAGATTCCGATGAAGACAATCTGCCTGGCTTTATCACCCGGCGCGTAATTATAGGGACGCATCCGGTAGGGATGTGTCCAGTCGCCGATGGTGTTGAAGAACACGGGCTTGCCGTGCCAGGCAGCGGCTTCGATTCGCAGCGGACGATTTGACCCCGGCCACGTGCCTGTCCACGCGGCTCGTGTGTCGGAATTAGCGAGCGACGACCATTGCGGTTCCGCAGATTGCAACGTCGAGGGATCCACCCCGGCCAACTCGAACAGCGGAGACCAGTCCACCGGCTTCGCTGCCGCTGGCGAGGTGTCAAGCTCTGGAGGAATTGCGTGGAATCCGATTAGGCGTCCTTCCGGGTCGAGCCAAACCGTCATCATCCCAGACTGTATTGGCGGCGGATCGTCCGATGTCACGATGCCGGGCGTGAAGTTCAGGCGATAGCCCGACGGCACCATGTAACGAGGGCTGGTGCGGTAGTAGTAGAGAAGCGGTGTCGGACGTTGCGTGTAGATCTGCGTCCACTGCGCGCGCGGTTTATCATGATCGTCCACATAAAGCAGCAAATCGCGATCCTGCACGAAGTCCGAGGCGTGATCGACGCTACGCGGATCGTAACCCAGCTTAGAGATGACATCGCGTGCCTTGGCAGAAAGTGCCTCAGGCGGCAATTCCAGCGTCATCTTTTCGAAGGCGTTCGAAGCCATCAGGAGCCACATGCTCACGCCCATCCCAACGATCGCCAGCGCCAGGCAGATTACCGCGTACATCGGCTTCACGCCCTCGGTTTCGCCGGCGGCAGCGACCATTTGCGGCGAAGGCGTTTCACCGGCCGCCAGAGCTGCGGCCAATGGATCTCCGCCGGGCAGCCCTGCCGCAACCGTGAGTACGCTTGCAGGCCGATTGGCGGGCTCCAGTTCCAGGCAGCGCAGGATCACGCGTTCCACCAGCGGGTCAATATCTTTCACGATCGATGACGGACGGCTCACCGCTGCTGCCGCGTTGCGCGTCTTGATCAGATCCGCGAGGTTATCCGCGCTGTACGCGCCCTTGCCGGTGAAGATTTCGTAGAGCACCAGTCCCAGTGAGTAGATGTCGCTTTTCTCAGTGACTTCTTTTCCCGCAAGCTGTTCGGGCGCCATATAGGCAGGCGTTCCACTGCGAACGTCCGCGCCCGTCACTTGGTCGACGAAAGCCGCCAGACCGAAATCCATTACGACTACCTGCCCGCGCCCATCGAGCATGATGTTCGCGGGTTTTAGGTCGCGATGCAGTACGCCCTTCGCGTGGGCAGCGGCCAGTCCAGCGCACAATTGTCGCGCGATCTCCAGACCCTTATCGCTAGGTAAACGTCCGATTCGTCGCAGCAGGGAAGCCAAGTCTTCGCCATCGATGTACTCCATCGTGTAGAAGGTCAGGCCGTCGACTTCGCCGACGTCATAGACGCGGCATACGTTCGGATGGGAAACTTTGCGCGAAATCCGCACCTCGGCGCGGAAGCGTTCCTGCAATTCGGAATCGCTGCTTGCCTCTTCTGGCAGGAACTTCAGGGCAACCGGCTGGCCCAGCGTCAAATCGTCCGCCCGGTAGACTTCGCCCATCCCACCCTTGCCCAGGAGGGAGATGATTCTATAGCGCTCGCTAAGAACCGTCCCAGGCAGGAATCGGCCTTCGCCATGAACGCTGCTTGGACTCCTGCCGGAGCTGGAAGCTGGACGGCCCGAACGCGGTCGAGGCGCCGCCGCAATCGTCGCGGCTTCGCTCGAAATCATGGTGGCTACTTCATCCGACGGAACTGCCGTGCCGCAAGTCGAACAGAATCGGCTGGCTGCCGCGATCTGCGAACCGCATGAATGACATGTAGGCATATTCAGTCCTGCCGCTTGTCTGCTGGAAGTTTACGCGAGAATCCGGGCGAACCGGTAGCCGTGCCCTAAGAGGACTCAGCGACACGTATGCGCTCTTAGACCTTATCTGAGGTTAGCTGCGGTCCATCTTTAGACTTCGCATTGAAAGTTGTCATAGTCGCTAAGATCGCGACGCAAAGGACGTAAGTTTCGAAGCTAGAGCGTACCTTTACAACAAAGAACGTGCGGGTTATCAAAAACAACCAGTAACCTACGCAACCGACCAGTAGCAGGTGAAAAGCACTCGAGGCGTCCCGATGTCGGAGAGCTCGGATCGTTCCCCAACAATAAAAAAGCGCGGCACAACATGCACTCAGGCCGCTAGCGAGAAGAGCGAGTGCAACGGGGTCGTGTGGGAGCGTAAGAGCTACTACGACAGGTAGGGCCAATCCTACTATCACTAATATGCCCCAGAATCCCTGAAGCACCATCGCAAATCCCACAAGCAATCGCAGAATGGTCCATGCCATCGCAACTCGCCTCGTGTCCCAGTCACTAATCTCAACGCAAGCTTTACGGAGTTACTTGAATTACCAATTACCCGATTACAAAATCACAAATTGTTAGGTTCGACGTATCAGGAACACTGTCTTGTCGTCGATGCGGTCGGCTTCGCCAGCCTCGCGCAAACGCAAGTCCTGTTCGACAGCGTACGCGAGAACGGCATTGCAAATATCCTTGGCCGGCAGATTCTTATGCTCGTCGATCACCTTCTGAATCGCGAACCTGTCTTCCTCGTCGCTGCCGTCGTACACACCATCGGTGTATAGAAACAGGATGTCGCCGTGATTCATCAACGTGATTTGCGCTACATCCGACTGGTCCATCTGCCGCTTCCGCACCTTCATGGAGAAATACTTGTTCCGATCCGGATGGTCTTCGGGGATCTCCAGACCGAGCGCGAGGAACTGCACCATGCTCTCCTCGTCGATGTCCATGAAGCGGCCGAATTCCGCCGAGAAGACTAACGGTGGCGGATGACCGAAGTTCACGAAGCGAAAAATCCCTTCCGGCTGAATCTCGCCATAAACCATGGTGGCGATTTCCCGCTTGGTATTGTCTGTGCGGCCCAAGGCATTGCGTGCTGTTACCGATTGCGCCAGTCGCAAGTTGATCTTCTCGAAGAGGTCGGTACTCGTCTTGCCCTTCTGGTCGAGCTCCGACAACATGAACGCATGGAAGGTGTCGTGGACCGTCGACGCAATCTTGGCCGCAATCAGGTCATGGCCTTGCGCATCCACCAGAAGCACGCCAGCCGTAGTGTAAAGCTCGTGCAGGTTCTCGGCGATTTCCAGCTGCTCGGAACTTTTTGCCTTGCGATACGCAATGCCATCCGCTGGACTGTAATCCGGCCGCGACTCCATCCACCGCACATGGTGATCCACGCCGTTACGCGGGCTGGCGCCGTCCAGTAGCGGCTCCAGATCTTCCTTCGCCAAGCGCAGCGCGCGAGCGATACGGGCATCGATGTTGTAGCGCTGCTGAAAGTTGATGTACTCGAACAGATCTCCACCCACGCTCGCCGCCGGAATCGAGTTCCCATACATCTCGATGCCCGGCAATTGCGGGATGGCTCCCTCCACCGGCATCAGGCGCTTGCGGAGGTATTCATCAATGCTGAAATCCAGGGACGGCAAAACCATGAAAGATACATTTCCAGAAGAATTTTTTAGGCACGCGCTCGCCGTCACGAGCCAAGACAGACTATACGGGAACAGGCGGGAGCAGCGCCATCCTGTGCTGAGACATTCTTGTCATTTTCAGGAGGCATCTTTCGCGGTTCCCAGAGCGGGAGGAATCGATGGAGCCTCTCACCGCGGGCAAAGAGCGGGGATCCGTGACGGGTTCGCACTGGCCCTCGCCACAAACGCTCCATTGCGTTATCCTCTCGCGCGAGACTTCCGGACAGGGCGAACATGCGCAAAGCAATCTGCCTCTTCGTTCTATTCGTATGCTGCGTTCCGATTGTGCGTGCAGCCGAGCAACCGACCACAGCCCAGACTGTGACGCAACCACCGGCGCAGCCAACTGCCACAGCCTCCACCCCTGCTCAGCGCATCACGGCCTATACCCTTCCGCCAGATCTCTACCGCAAAGCACGTAACCTGAACCGGATGCGTTTCGGCTATCGCATCTTCAGTTTCTTCTACAGCATCTTCGTACTCTGGCTGGTTCTGCAAACCAAATGGTCCGCGAGATTTCGCGATTGGACTGAAGCATCGACCGGAAAGCGTTTCCTGCAGGCGCTCATCTACACCGCATTGTTTGCCCTCACCGTTGCCTTCCTGCAACTCCCCTTTGACATCCTCGAGGAATATGTCGCCAAGCTCTACCACATTTCGGTACAGGGATGGCCCTCATGGGCCGGCGACTGGGCCAAAGCGCAGGCGCTGCTCATCGTGATTGGCAGCATCCTTGTCTGGATTCTCTACGCCGTTATCCACCGCAATCCGCGACGCTGGTGGTTTTACTTCTGGCTCATTTCGCTGCCGATCCTGCTCTTCTTATTTTTCATTTCTCCGTTCGTTATCGATCCGATGTTCAACAAGTTCGAGCCGCTCTCCACGAAAGCTCCACAGTTGATTCCCGCTCTGCAGCGCGTCACACGTCGCGCCGGGCAGGAGATTCCGCCCGAGCGCATGTTCTGGATGAAAGCCAGCGACAAGACAAACTTCACCAACGCCTATGTAACCGGCTTCGGTGCCTCAAAGCGCATTGTGATCTGGGACACGACGATTCAGAAGGAAACACCTGATGAAGTTGTCTTCGACTTCGGTCATGAGTTGGGACACTACGTGCTTGGCCATGTCTGGAAAGAACTGGTGTTTACCGCTGGGCTCTTCTTTCTGCTGATTTATGCCGGCTATCGCTCCATCGGGTGGCTGCTCGCCCGCTACGGAGCGCGTTGGGGCATCCGCGCACTTGATGATTGGGCATCTCTTCCCGCACTTCTTCTGATCCTCACTGTCTTCGGATTTGTCGCCAACGTGGCCGGAAATACGGTCAGCCGATACTTCGAAAACCAGGCCGATGTCTACGCCCTTGAGGTAACCCACGGCATCATGCCGGACCCAGGCCAGGCCGCGGCCCACGACTTCCAGGTCACCGGAGAGATTGGCCTGGGTGATCCTGAGCCGAATCCCGTGAACGTTTTTCTTTTCTATGACCATCCATCGTACCCGGATCGCGTGCATCAGTTCGTCACTTACGATCCTTGGGGACAAGGGAAAGAACCGCAATTCGTGAAGTGAATTGTGAATCGTGCCAGATTTTACGGAGAACGCGCTCTGCGAACGCGTCAGTCACGCTTTTGGAAAGCGTGTAGTCCACCCGATTCAGCACAAGCATCCCTGTGACGGGGCGTCCAATCCTATAGGCAAGCACGTACCGTTTTCCGCTTCGGGGGCCCCATGCCATCTGCCTGGGAATTGGGAGGACTATCCAAAGGCCAGCTCACAAAACGGGTTTGGACCGGCATTAATGATGACGACGTACTCGGTCGCGCAGCTCAGCTTGCCTACAACTTTCTCTTCGCAATATTTCCAGGGCTGATCTTCGTCACGGCGCTGCTTGGCATGCTCGCGGGGCCGGGAACGCAATTGCGCGAATCGCTGATGAGGTACATGGCGACCGCAATGCCGGGTCCCGCGTCCCAAGTGATTGCCCAGAACCTGCAACAGACCTCACAGGCCAGCAGCGGCTGGAAGGTGCTGCTTGGAATTGTATTGGCCCTCTGGTCTGCGTCCGCCGGAATGGCGGCGCTGCAAGACACTCTGAACGCCGTCTACAACGTCAAAGAAGGCCGGTCTTTTTTGAAAGCGCGCTCGTTAGCGATCGGAATGACAATTCTGTGCTCGTTGCTGGTACTCGCTGCGCTTTCCATCATCCTTTTCGGAAACGAGGCAGCCAACTTCGTTTCCGCCCACTTGGGACTAGGGCCGGTGATCACGTGGACATGGAAGATCGTGCAATGGCCAATCGCCTTCTTCTTTCTAGCGCTTGTGTTCGCGATCATCTACTATGCCGCCCCCGATGTTGAGCAGCGTCATTGGCAATGGATCTCACCTGGCGCAGTGATCGGCATTGTGCTGTGGCTGGTCGTCTCTTTCGGATTCCGCGTGTATCTGCACTTCTTCAATTCCTACAGCGCTACCTATGGAGCACTGGGAGCGGTCATCATCCTCATGCTCTGGTTTTACGTAACAGGAGCAGCGATCCTCACTGGCGGCGAAGTGAATGCGGAGATCGAGAACGCAGCCGCCAGACGCGGCGAACCAGGCGCGAAGCGCAAAGGCGAGAAGACTCCCCAGGCAGCATAGTCACAGCGCTCGCGGGAATTGCGCCGTCCGTTGCTACTCCTTCGCGGGATGATGCGGCAGCGCAACCGGCATCTCGGACACATTCCACGCCCATGCAGCCAGCAGCGCTGCACCTTCATTGATCTCGCCAGGGATTACCTTATCGAAGGTATCGGTCTGGCTGTGATGTGCCTCGCCGTAGTGCGCGGGAGTCTGTACGCAGAAATACGCTGGCACGCCCTTGTCGAGAAATGGCTCGTGGTCCGATGCCCCGAAGTTACGAGTGCTCAGCGGTTGCATGTCGAAGACATTCTGCAGCGGCCGGTAGATTTCGGTCATCAGCGGCGCCGTCTCGTAGAGATCCTCGAGCGCGATGCTGAAAACCTTCCCCGTGCCCGTATCGAGTACCAACAGCCCATCCATCTTCGGGATCTCTG
>Ga0207103_10194_pt1 | contig 17405 bp, 14 predicted proteins | sample Alteio_BWMinHeat_81_FD_153546 | JGI IMG/M metagenome (GOLD analysis project Ga0207103, IMG submission 153546) | Enriched cells from forest soil in Barre Woods Harvard Forest LTER site, Petersham, Massachusetts, United States -... | ecosystem: Environmental > Terrestrial > Soil > Temperate forest >...
CTCATCGGCTCTGGAGATGAGGGACCGGGTCTTGAAGGCGCTGGTTCAGTCCACTCAGGCGGCTATGTCGCGGATGGACCTGGCACAGGCGCAAGAGATAGTCTCAGTACTGTTGCAGTATTTCCCGACCGACAACGAGGCGCGGGCCGCAGCCGGAAAGCTGGAAGCTCAAATCGCCGTACATCGCAGCGACGTTCGCGAGCTGGTGCGAAAGGCCGAGGAAGCGCTTCAAGGCGGAAACCTGATAGATCCTCCTCGCTCCAGCGCATTCTACTACGCGAAGCAGGCGTTGACTCTGGATCACCAGAACCAAAGAGCTAAGAGCATAAGAACTGAGGTGCATGATCGCGTGCTGCAGTCGATAGCACAGACCATGACGACCGGAACCTTGATCCAGGCGACGAAAGAACTCGACCAGGCTCTGAGATTCTTTCCGGAGGACACGCAGTTAAAGGCCAAACAGAAGGAGCTTGAGCAACAACAAGCAGCCGAGGCGAAAGCCAGCGACCCCAAGGAACGGCGCCTCAGAGGATTGCAGAACACCAGGAACGGCAACTTTGCCGAAGCTATTCCCGACCTTGAATTTGCCCTTCAATTTGATCGAGGTGGCCCGGAAGTTCTTTTCGCGTTAGGGTGGTGCCATAAGAAGCTTCGCGAATTTGATCGCGCCTTGGAGTACCTTAGTAGAGTCCGCCAATCCTCCGACGATTCTTACCGTTCGGCGCTGGCTGCACAGGGTGAAATTGAAGCGGAGCGAGGGAACCTTGCTGCAGCAGCCGAGCATTACAAGAAGGCGCGCGATCTCGGGGGTAGCACACTGTATTCTACGGCTGACCTGCAGGACAGGATCGACAGTCTAGAAAAGAAACAAGTCGGCAAAACGGTCGTCGAACCCACTCCGCTCACGATTCATGTCAAACATATTCACGGAGGGATATTGCACGGGTCTTGCTCCGGAACATTGACAGTGAATGAATCCGGCGTCCGATATGATGGTAGCGATCACACATTTTCTGCCAATCTGGTGCATGCTGGAGTACGGGTCAGTAAGGAAGAGATGGCGGTACAGTTCCAGGACAAGAGTGAGAAGTTCAAGCCAGATCGGCCCGGGGACGCCGAGCGGTTCCGAGAAGCAGTGTCGAGATACCACTCAGCCGAATCTGCCGCGAAGTGAGGGTGAGGCGGTCCGAGCGTCAATACCGGACTTGCGCAATGCGGGCAAGGTAACCACTTACCCGAGCGGGGAATTGACCCTGCGAATTTTAGTAGTATAGTGAGGCCTGTCACTCTAATCAGTGACAGGCGACCGAAATCGAACCGGGTGCCCAAGCTTCCTTTAACCTCTTTGCCACCGGTTTCAGCGGCTTGCCAGGCAGTTCTTAGATCGATGGAATTCTGGCTTACCCCATTGCGGTCAGGATACTACCGGCCGGTTGCCATCCACCGTGAATTCCGTCAGAAGGACCTCGATCTCGGTTGCTAGCTCAGCGGGGTAACAAACCCGCTCGATCTTGTATCCCTTCATACCGCGAATAACCGCAGAGACCTCGCTTATTTCTTTGATCTCAGGCCTTGGGCCGGACGTTTCCACATAAATCTGCCCGTCCGGCTCGGGCGCGCCGGGCAAGTAGTAACCGTAATAGGGGATATCGGACGCCTTGTCCAATATCAGGTAATATCGAGGATCGAAACCCAACCGAGATACGATATGAGAAGCCGAATCCAAGAACTGCGGAACGAGGTCGGCGGGCATATCAAGGTCGGAGGCCTTGAACAGACGGCGATTGACGAATCGACGGGCGAGGTCTGACAGAATGGAGTCTTGTTCGGATCCCCATTGCTTTAAGTTGAAGAGAAGGTCTGTATCGTCGAGTTGGAGGAATTCAGCCGTGCTGGCGGGCTCGCCGACGAGCATCTTTTTGAATATCGCGCCATGAACGGCCACGCCGTGAGTGCCGCTCGCAACCAGTTCGCTGGCACGCGTCAGAGCTGAGGTGAGCAGCGCCTCGGCGGACCTGAGCGTACGATGAAAATAAACCTGCCTGAACATATAATATCGGGCTTGGAGATACTCCTCGATGGCGTGAAGGCCCTTGGATTCGACGTATATATGGCCGCTCGATGCGTCTATCTTGAGGGCGTGCAGGACCCATTCCAGATCGTACACTCCATACTTGACTCCAGTCATCATGCTGTCGCGCAGCAAATAGTCCATGCGGTCGCAGTCAAGCTGGGAAGAAACCAACTGAACTATAAAGGCCGGAGAGTAGTCGTGCTGGTAAAGGGAAGCGAGTTCTGCTGGAAGGGACGGGTCGTGTCCTGACAGGATCTGGTTGACTTCGGTTGATGCATCGAGGACGATCCGCCGGGTCCATTCCTCGTGCTTGATGCAGAACACCTTTTCTATCAAATGCGAAAATGGGCCGTGGCCGAGGTCGTGCAGCAACGCGCCGGCTCGGCCCACCAACCGCTCGTGAGGTCCGATCATGTGGTGGAGGGCAAGCTGGTCCAGCGCCCGAGTCATTAGATGCATCACGCCGAGGGAGTGAGTAAAGCGGCTGTGCTCGGCTCCCTGGTAGGTGAACATTGCCAGACCGAGTTGTTTGATGCGGCGGAGTCGCTGGAATTCCGCTGAGTCGATCAGATCAACCAGCAGTTGGTCCTCGGGCGTCGACTCGTTGAGGGATATGATGTTATGAAGAGGATCGCGATAGTTTCGTTGAGGCAAGGTCCCCTCTATCTTTCAGCCCCTATTTGAATGTATATGGCTCGCAATCCGCTGGCCGCGGCGTAGAAAGCGGCGTTGCGGTAGCATCCACAAGCATTTCATGTTACCACAAATCCCGAGCAGGCAGATGCCAACCAGAACGGGTGAGCACCGGGGGAGTAACGAATGGCGAAATGGGGACAAGCAGGGCGAAAATGGCTGTCTGGCGCCGGCTCGCTTGTCGTTTATAACGTTCTTGTTTATAGCCTTTCCGGAAACCAGATTTTGGGGTATAAATAGAACTTTCGCTAACAACGGGTCGTATTAGGCTGAATACCGAATATTTCGCAGGAGTAGGAGAACAAAGACATGCGGTTTCGAAAGGTAATTACCACATTTATGGCGCTGCTGTTGGCGTCCATTGGCGCGATGGCGCAGAGCAGCAGCGATAAACAAGGCACCTCCGGAGATCCTGTCTCGGGTTCCTATAAGGGAATCGCCAAGAGCCAGGAACTGGGCGATATACCGATAACGGTTGATATCAAGAATACCAACGGTAAATTGAGCGGCAAGATAGGGATCCCGCAGGGCGATGCCACGATTACCGATGGCAGCTACGCGGACGGGAAGGTTACGCTTAAGTTTGATGCCGGCGGAAATGAAGGGACTGTAACGGCTCAGCTGAAGGGGAGCAAGATCGTGGGCGATTGGTCCGTCGCCGGCCAGACAGGGACGCTCGAGCTGACCCGGGCTGAGATGGCGGCGGCGCCCTCCACCCCAGCAACACCATCTACCGGTGTCTCTAAACCGGCAGCAGGGGGTGACCCGATCTCCGGGGAGTGGGATGCTACTGCGGATGCCCAGGGAACAGAAGTCCCATTCACCCTCAAGCTTACATTTGCGGCCGGCAAGGTAACTGGTGAAAGCTCTTCAGCTATGGGTACTGCGGCGCTGAGCGAAGGCACCTTTGCTAACGACAAGCTAGCGTTCACGCTTGAAATCCCCCAGGGAAAGCTGACTTTTACCGGGACTGTCAAGGACGGTAAGATTTCCGGCGATTTCGATATGGGCGGGATGGGGGGCAAGTGGTCGGCGAAGAAGAAGTAGGCCGCGAGCCCATCGGTTGAAGCCTAAAATCTTGGTGGCGGCATCCGGTATGCCAACGGACGAAGCGAAGTTACCCGCTGGCCGGCTGGATGCCGCTACGCAATTGTTAGAGGGACGCATTAGCGCGATCGGTTATCGTAGATGATCTGGCCCCCTATTACCGTCATCACGCAGGTAGCCTTAGGGATTTCCGCTTCTGGGATCTTCATTATATCGGCAGAAAGTATAGTGAGATCAGCTAGCTTACCTGTTTGTATGGATCCCTTCTCATTTTCCTGAAACGCGGCATAGGCCGCCCATGCTGTGAACATCTTGAGGGCTTGATCTCGGGTTACCGCCTCCTCAGGGTGCCACCCATCGCCAGAAAACCCCTTGAGATCCTTTCGAGCGACGGCCGCATAGAATTCGATCATTGGTTCGCCGCGCTCCACTGGTGCGTCTGATCCGCCGGCAACAATACATCCCGATTTTATGAAGCTCTCCCAGGCGTAAGCACCCTTGAGCCTATCGAGCCCCAGCCGCCGCGGTGCGAAGTGCAAGTCACCAATCGCGTGTGATGGTTGCATGGATGGTATTATGCCGAGCCTGGCGAACCTGGGAATATCAAGCAGGCTGACTATCTGGGCATGCTCGACTCGCCACCTGGGATCGCGGACCTTGCGCTGATCCGGCGGGACCTCGTTCAAGGCTTTCTCGTACAGGTCTAATATAATGCGATTGGCGCGATCGCCAATCGCATGGGTTTCGACCTGTATTCCTGCCCGCAGTGCTCGCGCGAACATCGGGGACAACTCAGATTCCTTCTGAGTAAGGAATCCTGATGTGTCATAGTCAGAGTAGGGCTCGAGAAGCGCAGCGCCACGAGAGCCGAGCGCACCGTCAAAGACGACCTTTATGGCCCGCATAGTGAACCGATGGTCGAATGCGTCGATGGTAGGGCCCTCAGCGAGCAGCTTATCGGCGGCCGGACCCGGACCGTACGCGGCGTTGTAAATGCGAAGCTTCAGCTTGCCCTGCCCGTATGCGCTGCGTAACAGATCGATATCGGAATTGGTGCTGCCCGCATTCTGGACCTGGCACCATCCGAGCTTTACTGAACGCTCGGCTCCGACCAGAATCGCCTTCTCGATGTCCGCCCGCGTTGGGGCCGGAACGTGGCTACTGACCAGCCCCTGAGCGTGGTCGAGCAGCATACCGGTTGGTTCGCCGGTCTGCTTGTCTTTTAGAATCTGGCCACCGAATGGGTCCGGTGTGTTCTTGTCAACGGCTGCGATCTTCAGGGCCGCTGAATTGGCGACAGCGCCGTGCCCGTCTGATCTGGTCAGGAATACGGGGTTGTTTGGGGAGACCCTGTCGAGATCCTGCCGGGTTGGAAAGACGGGCGGTGTCCAAAAGGTCTCGATCCATCCGCGACCAGTGACCCACTGACCCGGCATGGCTTGACCTACTGCTGACTTAACGCTGGCGAGGAAATCTTTAATATTGGTTATGCCTTCGAGGTTCAGGGTCAGTTCCCTCTCTCCGACGCCGATCAGGTGATAGTGAGAATCGGTGAAACCGGGCAGGACGGTGCTTCCGCCAAGATCAATGATTCGCGAATTCTTGCCTCCGAATGATCTGGCGGCAGCGGTCGAGCCTACAAAGACTATACGATCGCCTTTTACAGCTATGGCATCGGCATGAGGATCTCGATCGTTTGCGGTGTAGACGTTGCCATTGACGAAGATCAGGTCGGCGGTGCCCTGAATAATCGAGCCGGTTAGGAGAAGAAAGACGGCAAGGAACAGCAAGAGTAATAGTGTCTTCATAAGAAGGGGGATTATTTCATGCGGCGACAAATCGAATCAAACCGACGTTGGCGTCGGCGCGCATCATGGTGTCGTCTCGCCGAAGGATGAGCTTAGAAGGGCCCGCACGTCTCTTGTAACTGCGTCGCTGTCCACTATGCCAGAGGTATCGACGCGCAGGAGCGAGCCGATGCATAGTGGACCAGCGGCCGCGAGAGCTCGAAACGTGGCAACAACTTCGTCATACCGCTTGATTTGGTCTAGATGGCCAGCATGCCTTGGGCGGCTGACGAAGCGGGTGGCCGCAAGCTGCGGGTCAATAGCACAATAGACCTCTACCACACGGTGCGAAGTAGCAGCGATCCAGTCAATCGGAGTACCCGAATCATCAGACATACCCGGCCAGCGCCAGAACGAGGTAAGTACAGCGCCCGGGGAACTTCTAGCCATGCGCTGAACTATGGAATCACTGGCGCGACTGAGCCGCCGTCGCCAATCAGTGTCGCCAACCCCGATTGTTTCAAAAAGGCCTTCTAATATGTCATCTTTGTCGATGAGCGAGAGGCCGAGGGCCGGCGCCAGCTTTCGAGACAGGGTGCTCTTACCGCTCGCGGGCAGGCCTGAAACGACTACAATCGGTATTTCAATCGCGTTGAGCGACGGAGAGGGTTTGGTTTTGCTGTCGTCAGTGAGTCCCAATCCAGCTATCTCCGTTCAAGGCTGAGCGTCGCGGACTTGAACTAACCAGTCGGAAGTGGGTGGCATTGGGGAGGCTCCACAGCTGTCCCAATACCTTCTGATCTGAGGCAGTTTTCGGCCATCTTTGCCTTTTCTGATCAAACTCTTTCGGTCCCGGCTAGAGCTGAAACCCGAACAGGGCGGCCTGAGCGATCCTGGTTGAAAACAGACTCTGTTCGGGATTGAGGTAAATACCATCAACTCCACCGTCTCGCGTTCTGTGCTCTCGTGCGTGTTCTTCTGACCAGAAGAATACCGAGTTCCGTCAGTAGGCGGCAATGATATTCGGTTCCGTGAGCTTCGCCCAGTCGACATCCGGCTCGAAAAGCAGCCAGTCTGAATCACCGTTAACTGGGGTTTCCAACTCGCTGTCTAGCGAGAATCTGATGGCGCAACTGCAATGAGCGCACGAGGTTTCAATTCTCGCCTCAAAATGCTGGTTCTTTAATCGCCCTTCGACGAAGGGCGCCGCTATTGCGTCTTCGGCTCAGGCCGCGCGGGCGGGCGGCCTGGACTTGCGAATCACAGTATGGGGAGTCTGGTCCGCGGTGAAAGGATACGCCCATGACACAGCGCCCTTGGAATTTCGGACCAGAAAAAACAAATGGCTTTCGAGGTCGTCGAGAATTTGGTGCACCCGCTGTTGTGGCAGTTTGAGTCTCCGGCTGATTTCAGGCTCCGATAAGGGCCTTCCGGTGCGGGCGATCTCCTTTACAGCAAAGCGGCGGACAAGGTGATGTTGTTTGGACATGAATTCGAGCCTCAAGCCGATTCTTTCAGATGCCGCGGCTACCTGGCTTCTCCAGTGATCGGCAGTCATTTTGATTATGCTCGAGCCTCGACCGATCAGGACAGCGTCCTCGGCCGTGCCAGGTATATTGGATACATAGTTGAAGCCGTCCATTGTACACGCTCCTTCCAAGGGATAAGGCCCTCAAACGATTCCGCCAAGGACCGATTAGCAGAAACACTATCCTCCAAAACGAAACCGCTTCCTCGCCAATGGCAGGGAAGCGGTTTCGTTAAACCACTACTCTAGTGTATCAGCCGATTGAGTGCAAGCGGCGGACAAGCCCAGCCGGGCGCACGACGTAGCCGTGGTCATCATGAGGCCCAGGCCTGCCAGAAGCCCTTGAAGTAACGGTCGCCTTAGGGCTCGCTGAAGAGTTTGCGACCATCGCAACACGCTGAACCTTCGACACCAGCTCGATAACAGTCCAGGTTGTACGGCGGCGGACCTCACCGAATCAAATTACGGGTTTCGTGCCAGGAAAACCAGGCGCTTCTCTAACCAGCCGAGCTTGCCACAGATGCCGCCGCTCATGAGCGACATTGAATGCTAGTTCCTGCCCAAGGCTGAGTCTGAACCACCTGGTCACGGCATTGCTTACCTTGACTCTGGAAATGTCCAGCCCCTCTGCCTGTTCAGCGCAACGCAATAATTCCTCCTGCAGTTTGAAGAAGGCCGCCACGGTTCCGGCACAATCGTGACTGAGCGTTGGCTTATAAGCTTTTGGTCCTTTGAACTTCAGCCTTACCGGTGGCTCCATTTGAAGCACAAACCACTTTTCGATCATGCCGTAGCGAAACGGGCCACTGCTCAGCAGGCTGCCTTTGGATCGGGCGGCATCGATTGCGCGCCGAATATTCGAGACTGAGCTGTCGCCCGTTACCACCAGATGGTCGATGCACTGCGCTATCGACCATCGGTTTGAGCCAGGTTCCCAGTTGAATTGGTCCTCGGTCAAATTTGCGAGCAGGCGGAGCGCGTCGGCCTTAATAGCCTCAAATTGCTTACAAAACTCTTTGAGTTCCCGAGTCTGCATTATTGGCCTGTGGGGGCTTAGCTGAGCGATCCACTCCAGGGTATAATCGCGCCTTCTCCACGGCGCTGGTCCAATTCAATCACGGGCTTGGGTTCTGATGTCGGAGCGAAAAAAACCCGCCCTGAATCAGGCCTAAGAGCGCAATGACCGAGAGAAACAGCCTGCCATAATTCGAGCGGCGAGGACTCGACTTGATAGCCGCATTGTAACAGCCGACCTCCGAAACGACCAGAGCAGCGGCCGACGAAGAGGCTCCTTGACATCACAGTTTCGCGGTTGCTACGTTTGCAGTTTGCGCCTGATCATATCACGGCACCTCTGGATTGAAGTGTCCGGGATGGTTTACCGGCGTGTCTTGTAAGGAGTTATGTAGATGCGATGGTCTAGGATGTTCATACCGACCCTCCGTGAGAATCCGGCGGACGCCGAGGTGGTGAGCCACAAGTTACTGGTTCGAGCCGGATACATTCGCCAATTGACGGCCGGAGTTTATTCGCTGCTGCCGCTGGCCGAGCGCGTTCGCCTTAAAGTCATAAACATTATCAGAGAAGAAATGAACCGCATTGGAGCACAGGAATTCCTCCTCCCTGCTTTGCATCCTGCTGAGATATGGAAAGAATCGGGCCGCTGGGACGTCATGGGCGATAACCTGTTCAAGCTACGGGACAGAAAGGGCGGCGAGATGGCCATGGGCATGACCCACGAGGAGGTCTTTACTTCGATTGCACGAGGCGCCATCAACTCATACAGGCAGCTTCCCCAGGTCTGGTATCAGATTCAAACAAAGTTCCGTGACGAAGCCAGGCCGAAATCGGGGCTCCTGCGCGTCCGCGAATTCACCATGAAAGACGCCTATACCTTTGACGTCGACCGCGAAGGCCTGGACAAGTCCTTTCAGGATCAGCACGATGCATATTGCCGCATTTTTAGCCGCTGTGGCCTTAAGTTCGTAGCCGTTGAGGCGAGCTCGGGCGCAATGGGTGGCAGCCAATCGACCGAATTCATGGTTCGAACCGATGCCGGCGAGGACCTCATAGCATCCTGCGCAAAGTGCGGATACGCAGCCAATGTGGAAAAGGCAACTTCGAGGCTCTCGCCGGTCACTGGCGATGATGGAGGGCCCCAGAGCCCCGAGGAGTTTCCGACGCCAGGGATTCGGACCATAGAGGCACTGGCCAAATTTGAGGGCGGCGCCGCGGCCGATCGCCAGATAAAGACTCTTGTGTACCTGCTCGACGACAAACTGACCCTGGTGTTGATGCGCGGCGATCACGAGCTTAACGAAACCAAACTGACCGATGCGACTGGCGCTTTGACTATCAGACCCGCCCAACCCGAAGAGATCCGCGCCGCGCTCGGGGCGTTGCCTGGCTCGCTTGGGGCGGTCGGCGTTACTGGCGCCAGTCACAAAGCGGTGACCAGGGTAATCGCCGATCATGCTCTGCGCGGCCGCCGCAATATGACTACCGGAGCCAATCGAGACGAATACCACCTGAGAGGGGTAGACGTCGATCGCGATATCTCGGTCGAACAATGGTCAGATCTCAGGTCGATAAAGGCGGGCGAGAGCTGCCCCGTTTGTGATGGACAGCTCGAGGTGTTCAAGGCGGTCGAAATCGGCCATATATTCAAGTTGGGTACCAAGTACTCCCAGTCGATGGGCGCCTTCATATCGACCGCCGACGGGGCCGAGACGCCCATTGTGATGGGCAGCTACGGCATAGGAGTCGAACGGGTTTTGGTCTCGGCTGTCGAGCTCTACAACGACGAGGCCGGCATAATCTGGCCTGCGTCGATTGCACCGTTTCAAGCGATCATCACTCCAGTGAATATCAAGGACGCGGATCAGGCGCGTATTGCGGAGGACCTATATACCCAGCTCGAGTCTGCAGGAATAGAGGTCTTGCTAGATGAACGGGATGAGCGGGCAGGAGTGAAGTTCAACGACGCGGACTTGATAGGCGTACCGTTCCGACTCACCGTTGGAAAAAAAGTCAAAGACGGCAAGGTCGAGCTTATGACTCGAGCCACCCGTAGGTCCGAGGACGTCGGATTAGATTCTATTGTCGGTGAGCTCCGGTCAAGGCTTCCGATGTAGGACAAGCTCCGAGCTTGTCTTTGCCATCCGGACTGCCCTCTCCTTCCGATCTAGTCATGCTTTCCCGTCTATTGCGGTCACGCGGGCGGTGACAGAGAAGCCGCAAGCCTCGGCGCTTGCAGCGGTAACTGTTGCGCCAACAATTGCTCGACCTCTTCGGACGAGCCCAGTTTAGTGGCTTCATGAACCAGGGAGGCCACCCGCGCCAGATCTATGGACCGGATGGCATTCTTGACAAGGGGAATTGCCGACGGCACGAGGCTGAGAGTTCTGACTCCAAGCCCAACGAGGGCTATGGCCTGCATCGGGATCGCCGCCATCTCACCGCAGAGCTCCAGGGGAACCCGGGAATTCTCAGCCACTCGCACCAGGTGAGCGATCGTGCGTAGCACAGCCGGGTGAAACGGCTGGTAGAGATACGCAACGTTCTCGTTTATGCGATCGACGGCCAGCAGGTATTGAATGAGGTCGTTGGTGCCGACGCTCATGAAGTCGGCATGCCTGGCAAAGTGATCGGCCATCAGGGCGGCGCCCGGGACCTCGATCATGACACCCACCGGCAGCGCGGCATTGTGCTCGATCGAGGCATCGGCAAGTTCGGCTTTTACTTCCTCGATTATACGCTTTGCCCGCACCAATTCGTTCAATGTGCTGATCAGAGGCAGCACGATTCGCAAGTTCCCGTCCAGATTCGCTCTGAGGATCGCTCGTAGCTGTACACGGAAGATCTCTTGGACCCTCAGGGCCAGCCGAATTGCCCGCAGCCCCAGGGCCGGGTTCTGCTCGGGCTCGAAGCCCTCGAGCGACAACTTGTCCCCCCCGAGATCGAAGATTCTGATATTGGCGCCCGCTGTGCCGGCCGCCGCCGCCAGCTTTCGATACACCTGATATTGCTCGTCCTCGGTAGGAAGGTCTGGCAGGCGATTCAGGAATAGATACTCCGACCTATACAGCCCGATGCCTTCCGCCCCAAAGAGCGACAGCGAATCCACTTCTGATGCGAGCTCTACATTGGCCCGCATCGTTATCCGCTGGCCATCCGTAGTGACTGCGGGCTCGCGGGCCTTTGCTCCCCATCGCGATTGAACCCTGGCCTCCTCAGCTCGCTTCTTGAGGAAGACCTGGATCACCGCTTTTGTTGGGCGCAAGACGACTTCGCCCGCGGCGCCGTCGACTGCCATCACTTCGCCGGTTCTGACCCTTCGCGTAATGTCGTGGAGTCCTACGACAGCCGGAAGGCCGACTGCCCGGGCTATTATCGCGGAATGCGAAGTCAGCCCTCCGGCATCTGTCGCAAATGCCAGCACGCGTTTGAAGTCCAGTTCAGCCACGGTCGATGGCCAGATATCCTCGGCGACTATGATGACTTCCTGGTCGAGCTTTGAGAGGTCGAATTTAGCGTGGCCTGAAAGGATTGTGAGCAGCCTGAGTGCTACGTCCTCGATATCAGAAGCGCGCTCTCGCAAGTAGGGGTCCTTAACCTGCCTATAAACAGCGGCAATCCGGTCCGCCACATCGCGAACAGCCCACTCGGCGCTTATCTTGCGGATTCTGATCTCGTGTTCCAGTTCGGCCAACAGCTTTCTGTCCTCGAGCATCAGCAGATGGACATCCAGAATATAAGCCTGCTGGGATCCGAGGGCCTTGGTGAGGCGGTCCTTGATCTCGTTTAACTGAGCGCGCGCTTCTCCGAAGGCTTCGCGCAGACGCTTGATCTCGGTACGCACGGCGCTAGCAGCGACTTCGATGTAATAGAACTGGTGGCGGCCTCTTTCATCCAACCTCAGGACATGGCCAACGGCCACTCCGCGTGAGGCGGACAGCCCCTTGAGCTTGACATCGCGATTGTGGAGGCTACTAGAATAATCCATCTGAGACCTCCTCACCGAATTTTTGGCCCACGAGCTCGGCCAGCATCTCGACCGCCCGTCCCTCGTCCGGGCCGTCCGCTTTGATCATCAGATGGGTGCCCAGCGGCGCAGCGAGCATTAGCACCTCGAGGATCGATTTGCCATCTGCCATCTGGTCGGTATCCTCCCTGACCAACTCGACCCTGCTCGTGAACTGGCTAGCCCGCTGCACGAAGCGCGCGGCGGCGCGAGCGTGCAGTCCGAGTCTGTTGGAGATGACTACTGTCTTAGCCTGCATTGGCATCAATTCAGCGCGCGAGGATCCGCGGCATCGCGCAACCCGTCCCCGAGAAAGTTCCAGGCCATCACTGCAATAAGTATAAAGATACCTGGGATGAGTATCCATGTGAATTGCGTAAGATGATCGATGCTTTGCTCGGCCTCAGCGAGCATATTTCCCCAACTCGCTTCAGGCTCCTGTATGCCGACGCCCAGGAATGAGAGCGCTACCTCGCCCAGAATATAGAACGGAATGCCCACCGTCGCTGTGACGATTACGAACGATAAGGTGTTGGGCAGGATATGCCTGATCACTATGCGGGAATGGCTGAATCCTAAAGCGCGAGCAGCTAGCACAAATTCAGACTCTTTCAAGGAAAGAACCATGCCCCGAATGACCCTTGCTTCTGAGGCCCAGCCCACGAGCGCCAGTATCAACACGATCAGGAAATAAGTTTGGACGGAGCTTAGCTTCTCTGAGAAGCTGTTCCTCAGCACCAGTATCAGATAGAGGCTAGGTATTGCCATGACCAATTCCACAATTCGCATCGAGGCAAAATCGGCTAAGCCTCCAAAGTACCCGGCAAACCCGCCGATCAGCATACCGATTGCGGTCGATATCACGATTCCGGCGATTCCTACTGAGAGCGAAATCCGAGAGCCGAACATAACGCGAGAAAAAATATCTCGCCCGAACCTGTCGGACCCAAAGAGATAGATGATACCTGGAGGATCCACTGAGAAAAGATGCCGGTCGCTCTTCACTAAACCTAGAATCTGGTACGAATCACCCCGCGCCAGTATGTGAATAGGATATATTGCCGCTCTGTCTTCATCATACTCTCTCGAGCCCGTCTCCTTTATTCCGTACACGAAAGGCCAGGCGAGATGTCCGGCTTGGTCCAGAATGTGAATCCGGGTCAGCATAGGCGGGTGAAAACCAAGCGTGTCGTGCTGAGTTTCGTAGCTGTATGGGGCGAGGAACCCCGCCAGGATGGCTCCGGCGTAGAGCACCACTAGAACGTAAAGTCCCGCCATGGCAGTCCTGTTGGTCCGTAGCCTGTTCCACATGGCCTGCCAGGGGGGCGCCGCCTCTGGACGGAACGGCCGTAGCCCAGACAGAGGCTCCGTGACTGCTACTTTCCCAGTTTGCAGGGTAGGCCCGTCGAATTGATCTCGAGTTCCGCTCGGCGCTCCCAGAGTGCCGCCGAGGCCGCCGTTGTCTGGCCCTGGCTTTTCGCGTTCAGACATTACCGGCCTTCCAACTTGATCCTGGGATCGATCACAGCCAGCAGGACATCCGATGCGAGCGATCCGATGGCAAGCATGGCTGTGACCAGTACAACCGACGCCATAACCAGAGGTTCATCCTTATTGACCAGCGCGTCGTAGGTGAGCCGGCCCATTCCAGGCCAGGCGAACACGGTCTCGGTCAAAACAGCGCCCGCCAGCAGATAAGCCAGCGAAAAGCCGAATAACGAAACAAGCGGGTTTATGGCATTGCCAAGTGCATGGCGAAAGATTATGCGTCTTTTTGACAGGCCCTTGGCCACAGCGGTTCGGATATAGTCCTTACCGAGTGTGTCGATCATTTCGCTCCGCAATTGTCTTACATATTGACCCATGCTGACGACACCGAGAACAGTAGCCGGGAGGATAACGTGCCACAGCGTATCGCCTACCTTTTGCGGAAAAGAATAATTATCCCACATGGCTTCGTTGCGCATACCGCCGATTGGAAACCATTGAGTGGCGGCCGCCAATAAGACCAGTAGGAGGGAGAAGAAAACGACCGGCATTGATAGCCCAAAAAAAGAAAAGAACCCAATAACTCGGTCCAGCCACGTACCACGCTTGACTGCGGCGGTGACGCCTAACGGTATAGCCAGTCCCCAGGAGATCACCAGCGCGGCCACCGAGAGCACGAGAGTGTTGAACAGCCTCTGCCAGACCAGCCCCCACACTGGCGTTGAGTATAGAAACGACAGCCCGAAATTGCCATGAAGGGCTTGCCAGAGCCAATACCAGTAACGGACAAAGATGTTGTTGCTTTCCAAATGGTACTGACGTATCAGTAGCTCCCGCAGTTCGCGCGTAACCCGCGGGTCCGCCGATATGACGCCGACGTAGTTACCAGGAGAAGCGACAAGGAGGCCCTGAGTTATGAAGCTCACCGCTAACACGAGGGGGATGAGAGAAAGCAGCCTTCTTGTAATGAACGTCTTCATCTCTAAAAGGAAGCGTCGTTTACATCACAACTCGGAAGTCACTTCTTGAAGTAAAGCTGGTCGATGTTCCAATAAGTAAAGTTGGCAAGGGTCGATGGCTTGAAATTGCCTATGTTGTCCTTCGCGGCTACGAAGTAGTCAGGCGCAATCAGGTCTATCTCCGGCAAATTCTCAGACCAGATCTTCATGGCCTCCCAATAGTATTTCTGCCGAGTAGCGAGATCCAGCGTGGTGGAGCAGAGATTCATATATTCAGTCAGCTTCCGTTCCCAATCAGTCGATGGCTCTTTCTGCTCTGGGAAAGCCACATAAGACACCCCGGAGGGCATTATGATGTTCCTTGACCCTACTGGATCAGGGGGAACGGAGGCTTGCCAGGTGCCAATCACGGCGTCAAAATCCCTGGTTGTAAAGAGCTTCGCTTGGAGCTGGTTGAAATCGATCGGCTGAAAATTCACGTCGATACCGACCTTCTTGAGGTTGTCCTTGATCGTCGTTCCCATGTTGAGCTTCACGTTATTGTTCGCGTTTGTCAGGAGATTGAAGGTCACCCGATGACCGCCGCCGTCCTGGGCTATCCCATCCCCGCTCCTGTCCCAGATTCCCATCTCTCGCAACAATGCCTTGGCTCTCTCGGGGTCATACGGGTACTTCTGGGTCTGATCCGTGTACCATATCTTGTTCGCGGCAGTATCCAGCCCATACACCGGTACGCCATTTCCGCCTAGCGCCGTCCTGATCATTCCATCGCGATCTATCGCATAAGAAACCGCCTGGCGGAACCGCTTATCGCGGAACCAACTGAGCTTGACGGGATCAACATAGGGCTTCCCCTGCTCGTCCTTTAGCGTATCCTGGTTGAAGACGAGGTAGTTAACGCTCGTCGATATCCCTAAAGAGTGCACTTTGTACCCACCCTTTTCCTCACCCCGCTTGATAGACTCCACATTCTCTGGGAATATCTGCTGATGCATCGCGATCTCGCCGTTGATCATTCGGAGCGCCCAGGTATTGTTGTTCGGCACTATCAGAAATATGACCTTATCGAAATAGGGCAGCCGTTTATGGTCTTTATCTATTTTCCAGTAATACGGATTCCGTACGAGCACCACTCTTTGATCCGCAACGTATGACTCGAGACGGTAAGGGCCCAGCCCTACAACATCCTTTGGGTCTGTGCTGACTGACAGTATCTTGTTGAACTCTCCCGCCTTCAATGCCGCTTCATACTTATGTTTTGGCGCAAGATAAACCTGGTTCAGCGCACCTATCAAATAGGGATTGGTTTCTTTGAATCGTAGCTCGACTGTGTAGTCATCAATCTTCTTGTATTCCGGTGCAGAACCATCCGAGTTCAGCAAGAGATCTCGGTTTGGACACGGGACCTGAGGGTCAAAGGTGGCCTGAAGCGTAAAAATGACGTCATCAGCTGTAAATGGCTCACCATCGGACCACTGGACCCCCTTCCTCAGATGTAGCGTCCAGGTTAGTCCATCGGGAGTGTTATCCCAGGAGCTAGCGAGGCCAGGTACATCCTTCTGTAAATAGTTATCGTATCCGGTCAGCGATTTATAAACAGTCTCGCCGATGATCCATAGGGAGGATGTCTCAAGTGCGGTTACCGGATTGAAGCTCTTGGGATTGTATGGAGTAGCCAATATTAGGGTGCCGCCGTAATTACCGGGCGTGATGTCCTCGACCTGGGCATCCGGCGATACAATTCCCTGAAAGGGAGGGTCGGCTTTTCCTGTTTGTCCATTCGTGGGGTTCTTTTTGCACGCGTTGTAAGCGGCTACTACAAGCAGACCTATGACCAGGATGATTATAGCTATTCTGCTCTTCAAAGGAATCTCCCTTCGGGGGCTAAAACTTTCCCGTCTCTGCAGCGTGGTACGCTCACAATATAGTACCTGTTGTCTGGATGTCAATCATGTTGACGTACGGATTCAGGCCCTCGCCTGCATTGGTGTTCCACGCTAATTACCGCGACTCGGATCAGTTACCAGAAGGTGTCTTACTCGTTAGTCTGAGGGCTGCCTTGCATCGATCGGTTAGACCAGCCATCCAAGGGCTATAGGTTGATCGCTGCGCGAGTGCAGTCCTGCAATCCGGCTATTGACTGCTCGGCTTGCTAAACTTGTTTGGCTCGACTTCGAGATTTGGCTTTACATCAGTAAATTTGATCAGGCTGGTAACGACCGAGGTAACCTGACGGACCGTCAGCGGAACCTTCACTCCATTTACTTCCTTATAATCCTCGATGTACACTTCCGCCGGTATTTCCCCCTGTGGCGAACGACTGACCGCGTCAGTTCGCACGAGTAGGCCTGTCTGGGTGTCGAAGTACAGCTTCTCGGAGCCGCCTTCCGGAGGCGTCGCTTCTACTACATACGCATCGCTTGTCCCGACCTTTTCCCTCCCCGTGACCACGAGCTTGGTATATACCTCTTTCATGTGCGCTTCGCGATGAAAGTCCGCCTCCCGCTTGAGCTGAGCCAGTTCTACCCCGGTTATGTCTCTAAGACCGTTTATCGGATCCTGTGACCAGCCGGCCGTTCCATCATAGCCTTGTGTGAAAGCCCCAATGCCCGTGATATCCACCTTGAGCAGGTATTTATTAGGGGCTCGGGTGATCATCTCGGCCTTGCCCGACAGGCCCGCCGAAGGCACTTCCACCGTGCCCGTCAACGTCATGCTGGTCAGTCTGTCCATCGCGGCCTTGCCCCCTAGCGCCTGGACGTAGTGACTCAGGATCTGTTCGACCGACGGAAGTTGCTCCGCCGCC
>Ga0207103_10195_pt1 | contig 17371 bp, 7 predicted proteins | sample Alteio_BWMinHeat_81_FD_153546 | JGI IMG/M metagenome (GOLD analysis project Ga0207103, IMG submission 153546) | Enriched cells from forest soil in Barre Woods Harvard Forest LTER site, Petersham, Massachusetts, United States -... | ecosystem: Environmental > Terrestrial > Soil > Temperate forest >...
TTTGCTTCGCTGCCACGCAAGGTTTTGGTGGTGCTGCAATTTACGGTGTCGGTTACGCTCATCATCGGCACCATAGTCGTTTTTAAACAGGTTCAATATACCAAAAACCGGCCCGTTGGTTACGACCGGACGGGCATGGTGCAAATACACATGAAGACCCCCGAATTGCATACGCAATTCAGCGCGTTTCGGCACGATTTATTGCAGTCGGGCGCGGCGCTGGAAGTAGCGGAATCAGGCGGCCCTATTACTTCGGTTTGGAATGATAACAGCGGCATCAGCTGGCGCGGCAAGCCACCCGGTTTGCAATGCGATTTTGGGACGATATCGATTTCGCCGGAATATGGAAAGGCAGTGGGCTGGAAACTTGTGGCGGGTCGCAACTTTTCAAATGCTTACCTCAGCGATTCCTCGGCGGTTATCGTGAACGAAGCTGCCGTTAAATTTATGGGCCTTAAAAACCCGCTCGGCGAAACCATAAAATGGTATAAAGACTTAAAAATAATTGGGGTGGTGCAAGATATGGTGATGGAATCGCCGTACGACCCGGTGGCTCCTGATATGTTTTACATGACATCCTATATGGGCAATTATGTTGACATCAGGCTTAACCCTAAAGTGAACAGCCGCCGGGCCCTTGCGCTGATCGCCCCCATTTTTAACCGGTACGACCCCAAAAATCCCTTCGATTACGCGTTTACCGATAAAGAATACGCCGCCAAATTTGCCAACGATGAACGCATTGGAAAGCTGGCCGGCTTTTTTACTGTCCTGGCCATCTTTATCAGTTGTATGGGCTTGTTTGGTATGGCCTCTTTCATGGCCGAACAGCGCATAAAGGAAATTGGCGTGCGCAAGGTGCTGGGCGCCACGGTATTTAACCTTTGGCAATTGCTCTCCCGCGATTTTGTGGGGCTGGTAATTTTATCAATGTTGATAGCCATGCCTACGGCAGTATATTTTATGAACAACTGGTTGAAGGATTATAAATATCATACGGAAATATCCTGGTGGGTATTCGCCGGAACAGCGGCGGGGGCCATTTTAATTACACTGCTTACGGTTAGCTTCCAGGGGATTAAAGCAGCTTTGATGAACCCGGTGAAGAGCCTGAAGACAGAGTAGCAGTTGGTCCCCAACATTGTTGGGGAGCAGTTGGCAGTTTAAGCGGAAAGCAGAAAGTCCAAAGCAGAAAGCAAAAATTAACTAATGACTAATGACCGCTGAACGGTACCAATTAACTAATCCCGCACGTGCGGGAGTGAACTAATGAACTAACACCATGATAAAAAACTATTTAAAAATCGCCTGGCGGAACCTGATCAAACAATCAGGTCTTTCGTTTATCAGCCTGTTTGGTCTGTCGCTGGGTATTGCATGCTTTAGCCTGATAGGGCTTTACGCAATCAACGAGTTCAGCTTTGACAGTTTTCATAAAAACGCAAAGGAAATATACAGGGTTTACACTTGGACAGAGGCAATGAATGGCAGCGATGCAAGCGGATCAATATTAACGCCGATGCCGCTTGGCCCCGCAATGAAACATGATTTGCCAGGTGTTGAAAACTATGTCCGTTACCTGCAACCTTACGAAACGCTCATAAAAACCGCAAATGAGGGAAAGCGGGAAAATATAGCATTTGCCGATCCCTCTTTCTTTTCCGTATTCTCATTCAAATTAAAATACGGTAACCCTGCAACCGCATTAAACGGGTTAAACGATATAGTGCTTACGGAAGCGGCAGCAAACAGGATATTTGGCAAAACGGATGTGGTTGGCAAATCGATCCAGGTAGAAGTAGCGGATAAGTTTGCGCCTTTTATCGTTAGCGCAATCGCTGAGAACCCACCGGCCAATTCGTCTTTTCAATTTAGCATGCTAAGCAGCTTTAACTATTTTGAAACTACGTCATTTGGAAAAATGAGCGAAAATAAGTGGGGATATATGTATCCCTATTTAACCTTTGTACAATTAACACCGGGCAGTCGCCTCGCATACAATGATCCCGCACTCGCTGATTTCAGAAAAACCTATTACCCAAATGAAGAAAAGGATGCAAGGAACCAGGGCTGGCACGGGCGAGGCGCTTACCGCCGCTTTGGATTGGAACCGATAAGCGATATCCACACCGATACCATGTTCGCTTTTAATAAAACTCCCGCAGCAGACCCGAAAACAATTTGGATACTATTGAGCATCGCTGCCGGTGTCCTGCTGATCGCCTGCATAAACTTTACAACACTTGCCATAGGCCGCTCTGCAAACCGGGCTAAAGAAATTGGCATCCGCAAAGTAATTGGCGGAACAAGGAAAGCACTGATGCTCCAGTTTCTAACCGAATCCTTCCTGTTGACCATTATTTCAGCGACCGGGGGATTACTGCTCGCAAAATTGCTTTTGCCGGTGTTTAATCAATTATCTGATAGTAATTTATCGATATCCATTACGCAATTGCCGCAATTAATAGCACTGACCACGATACTGGTACTGATCGTTAGCTTACTATCGGGTTTTTATCCGTCGTTGCTATTGTCGCGTTTTAAACCGGTCGAAGTATTAAAAACAAAAGTAAGGCTTGGCGGGGCCAACTTTTTTACTCATTCGCTGGTAACTTTTCAGTTCGTTTTGTCTGCCGGGCTTGTTATTGCCACCGTTATTATCATGCAACAATTGCACTATGTACAAACAAAATATCCCGGCTTCAACAAACAGAACGTAGTGGTGGTTGAGGCACTCGACATCCCCGGAACAAAAAAATTGTATCCTTTGTTTAAGCACCAACTTGCCCGCCGTCCGGAAATCGTGGGAATTGCCAGCGCCGACAACGGATTAGGCGAGAACGAAGGGATGAGCAATAGTGGCTTTACCTACCACAACAAGCCCATAAACCCGGTTGACTATTTTATCGATCCGGATTACATCCGCGTACTCGGCATGAGATTGCTTACGGGGAGAGATTTTGACCCGGCCATCGCATCGGACACCATCACCTCGGTTATTATTAACGAAGCAATGATGACTGCCATGGGGCTGACCCTCAACCAGGCGGTGGGTCAAAAATTAACCGGTTATTTTGGTAATGGCAATGAACCTGTAATAATTGGCGTGGTAAAAAATTTCAATTACCTGGATATGAAACAACAGGTGCAGCCCCAACTATTCCATCAATTCCCATCGTACCAGCCCTTCCACTTTTTTGTCCGCATAAATCCGGGCGACCCGGCGAAAGCCATTGCGGCTATACAATCCGCTTGGAAAAACGTTGCGCCGGCCTACCCGCTGAAATATAATTTCCTGGACGATGACATCGACCGGTTCTATAAATCAGAGGAACGGTTGAGAAGCATTATCGGGTTGGCCGGCTGCCTGTCCATTTTTCTCGCCAGCCTTGGTTTGTTTGGTTTAGCCACGCTTGCCGCAGTTAACCGCACAAAAGAAATCGGGATACGTAAAGTATTGGGCGCAAAACTTTCGGCAATCATCAGTTTAATATCGAAAGATTTTCTCAAACTGGTTGTGCTTGCATTCGCGATCGCGGTACCATTAGCGTGGTATTTTATGAACAAATGGCTGCAAGACTACGCGTACCGCATTGATATAAACTGGTGGGTATTTGTACTTACTGGCATGGCTATAACCGTGATAGCTTTGATTACAGTTAGTTTTCAGGCTATTAAAGCGGGGTTGGTTAACCCGGTGAAGAGTTTGAAGGCGGAGTAGGGAGTGGTGAATAGTGAATGGTGAGTGGCAGTATGTTAATCATATAATAATCGGTGTAATCACGAATAAATCGGTGTAATCCCAGAAAATAAAATCGGTGAAATCATGATAAAGAACTATTTAAAAATCGCATGGCGGAACCTTACCAAAAACAAGGTTTCGTCGTTTATCAACGTCAGCGGGCTGGCGGTGGGTATGGCTGTAGCTATCCTGATCGGTTTGTGGATGTATGATGAGCTATCGTTCGATACAGCCTTTCCGAATTATAAGAAGATAGCGGTTTGCATGCAAAACCAGTGGATCAACAACGAAACGGACACCTGGAATTCGGAAGCCATTACGCTTGGCCCGGCGCTGCGCGCCAATTACGGCGGCAACTTCAAGCATGTGCTGATGGCCGGCTGGACAAGCGATCATTTGTTGACTTTGGGCGATAAAACCATCGCCGAAAAAGGCAATTATATCGAGCCGGGTATAACCGATATGCTGTCGTTAAAAATGATAAAAGGCACGCGCAAAGGCTTGGATGTTCCTGAATCGATATTACTCTCGCAATCGGTAGCCAAAACATTTTTTGGCGATGCGGACCCGATGAATAAAATATTGAAGCTGGACCAGAAGACCATCGTAAAGGTGACCGGCGTTTATGAAGATATGCCTTACAATTCCTCGTTTGGCGATCTTACCTTTATTGCGCCCTGGCAACTATTGGTCAATATCAATCATTACGCTACCTTTTTTAATAATCCATGGGGCGCCAGCTGGTTTCAAACTTATGTACAGATTACGGATAACGCCGACATGAACCAGGTTTCGGCAAGGATAAAAGATGTAAAGATGAATGCCATACGCGGCAAAAGCGACGCCCGTTTTAAACCGGTGATCTTCCTGCAGCCCATGAGCAAATGGCATTTATACAGCGATTTTAAAAACGGCGTAAACAATGGCGGCCGCATCCAATATGTCTGGCTGTTTGGTATCATCGGCGTTTTTGTGCTGCTATTGGCCTGCATCAATTTTATGAATTTAAGCACCGCCCGTTCGGAAAAGCGGGCTAAAGAGGTCGGCATCCGCAAGGCTATTGGTTCGGTGCGCAGGCAACTCATCTGGCAGTTTTATAGCGAATCGCTGCTCATTGCTGTTTTTGCTTTCTTTTTGTCGCTGTTGCTGGTTCAACTTAGCCTGCCGTTCTTTAATGATGTGGCCGGCAAGCGGATGTCGGTTTTATGGACAAGCCCCATCTTTTGGCTGGCGGGCATCGGTTTTAGTTTGTTAACCGGTTTGATAGCCGGCAGCTACCCGGCCTTGTATTTATCATCATTTAACCCGGTAAAAGTATTAAAAGGCACCTTCCGCGTCGGCCGCCTGGCGGCTATTCCGCGCAAGGTTTTGGTGGTTACGCAGTTTACCGTGTCGGTGGTGCTCATTATCGGCACAATGGTAGTATACCAGCAAATACAATATGCTAAAGACCGTCCCATTGGCTATAGCCGCGATGGTTTGGTGATGATACCTTTACAGACCGACGAAATAAAAAAACAATATATTCCATTGAAAAACGACCTGCTGGCCAGTGGCGCCGCAACAAGTGTGGCAGGTTCCGAAGCGGAGATAACGAGCATCTGGATCGGCAACAGCGGCTTTAAATGGGAAGGCAAGGATCCTGCTTTGCAGGAACAGTTTACCACCATGGCCATCAGCCCCGAATTTGGCAAAACGGTCGACTGGAAAATAGTAGACGGCAGGGATTTCGATGCGGCATATCCGTCCGATTCGTCGGCCATCGTGATCAACCAAACCGCGGCAAAGTTTATGGGCTTCAGGCATCCGGTAGGTAAAACACTGGAATGGATCGGCAACGGCAAATACAAAATCGTTGGTGTGGTAAAGGATATGGTCAACCAATCACCCTACGACCCTATTACGCAGACATTCTTTTACCTTTGGAACAAGCGGATGAACAATATGAATGTCCGCATAAACCCCAAAATGAGCATGCACGAGGCGCTGGCCAAAATAGGCGACGTCTTTAAAAAATACGATGCCGGGACACCATTTACCTACCAGTTTATCGATGCCGATTACGCCAAAAATTTTGACAACGAAGAACGCGTAGGCAAGCTGGCCGGCTGCTTCGCTGGCCTGGCCATATTTATCAGCTGCCTGGGTTTGTTCGGGATGGCGTCATTCGTGGCCGAGCAGCGCATCAAGGAGATCGGCGTGCGCAAAGTGCTTGGCGCAAGCGTGTTTAATTTGTGGCAATTATTGTCGAAAGATTTCGTGGTGCTGGTAGTTATCGCACTGCTTATCGCATCGCCGGTTTCGTATTACTTTATGCACCATTGGCTGCAAAGTTATACCTACCGCACCGACATTGCCTGGTGGGTATTCGCCTCGGCTGCTATCGGGGCAATGATCATCACCTTGCTAACGGTTAGCTATCAAAGTATCAGGGCCGCAATGGCTAACCCGGTAAAGAGCCTTAAAACGGAGTAGCGTCTGAACCACTGATTAAGCAGATTTTTGTGATTTCGCGGCTGAGATGTATCCGAATGATCAGCATAATTAACTTAATCAATGGTTCAGACCAATTACCAATGACTGACCTTTGTATCAAAAGCGTACGTTATCATATCAATAACGAACGGTTGTTAAATTAGGTTATTATTAACGCATTGATAATGTGACAATTAACAATGTGGCATATCGCTTGTTTTTATTGATCGACCCTCAGCCGATTCAAAACTCAGGTTCAAAAAAAAATGAATCTGTAAAATCAGTATTAAAACAAGCAATCATGTTAAAAAACTATTTCAAATTAGGTTTACGGAACCTTGCAAAAAACCGGTTATCGTCAGCGATAAACATACTCGGCCTTGCGCTTGCCGTAGGCTGTTGTCTGGTGGTTTTTGAATTTTTCGACTGGGCCATGCATATGGACAACTTTCATCATAAAGTAAACAATCTGTTTGTGGTTGAAAGAGTCACTGAAAAAGACGGGAACCAGCAATTATGGGGTAACTCACCCTCGCCGATGGGCCCCATGTTAAAAAGTGATTTTCCGCAAATAAAAAACGTTACCCGGGTAAACAACAGCGGCGTCATTATAAAACAAGGCGACAATGTTTTCAGGGAAAGTGTAACTTTTGTTGATGATTCCTTTTATAAAATGTTTGATTTCCCGGTTAAATGGGGAAACCAGGAACACTTTACCGATCCCGACGGAATAGTGCTGACCACTTACCTTTCGGAAAAACTTTTTGGCAAGGAAAATCCCGTCGGCAAAAACGTAAACGTCCGCTTCAACGATAACGGCAGGGACATAGTTGAAAATTTCACCGTTAAAGGTGTGTTTGCTAAGGAGCCTGTCGAATCATCCTGGCATTTCTCAGCGCTTGTCCCATGGGGTAAAATGGCAGCTTTAGGAATGGATAAACCCGGCGACTGGGGCCAAAGTTCGGATATTACATTTATTGAGGCAGATAATGCAGCGGCATTATTGCCGGTAAGTGAGCACAATAAAAAATATTTACAGCTTTATAATGCAGCAAATCTGAATGATAAAATAACGGCGTTTCATTTCCAGCCGTTAAGCGGCATGAACTTTCATTCGTATAAAGTAAATAACCAGCGTTTCAATTCCACGCAAATAGCCGGCTATATTATGCTGTTTGTTATTGCCATTGCTACGTTGTTACTGGTTTACTTTAACTATATGAATATTGCTATCGCGTCGGCTTCAACCCGGTTAAAGGAGATCGGGGTGAGGAAAGTGATGGGCAGCAGCAGGAAACAGATCATTTTTCAATTCATTTTTGAAAACCTTATCCTTTGCACCGTCGGCGTCACACTCGGCTTGGTGTTGGCAAAATTTATTTTCATCCCCTGGTTCACGCAAATAGCCAATGTTGAATTTGGCGGCAGTATGTTTTCCAATTACCGTACGTGGGTAGCATTAGTCGCGTTAATTATCGTATCGGCACTCAGCGGCGCAGCTTACCCTTCATTTTACATATCCGCATTTAAACCTGTAAATATTATAAAGGGGAACAGCAAAATGGGTAGCAATAACCGTTTCAGAAAAGCACTGCTGGGCTTCCAGTTTTTCCTCACATTTTTGGCGATCTCCACGGCGATAGCTTTTATCCGCGAAACAAATCAGGTTAAGTTGAGCCCCTGGGGATATACGCCCACAGACAACGTGGTAGTAACACTCGATAAGGCGGCAAATTTTGAAGCTTTTAAAAGTGAGCTAAAAAATGACAATAATGTAAAATCGGTTACCGGGTCGGTACAGCCGCTTGGTAACTATACCAAACAGCTGGTGGTTAAAACAGAAGGGAAAGAACTGACCGTGCAAAGCATCAGTGCATTGCCGGGTTTTGCAGTCCAGCTGGGAATCGCAATCACCAGGGGCCGGGACCTGAACGAGCAATTCGAATCAGATCAAACAGATGCCGTTTTAGTGAACCAGGCCTTCCTGAAACAAATGCACTGGACTACCGGCATCGGGAAAAATATTGAATACGATAGCCATAAATATCAAATAGTGGGAGAGGTAAACGATTTCCATTTTGAAAACTTTCTGGCTCCCGTGGGCCCGATGCTCCTGATGGGCTGCAAGCCTGCCGACATAAATTACGCGTATGTAAAAACAACCCACGGATTTTTTTCAAATCCGCATAAGGCGGTTGAAAAGGTATGGAAAGCGGTAAACCCTAACCTGCCGTTCGAATACTATTACCAGGATACCGTTTTTGATGGCTATTTCAGGGGGTACATACAGGTTGGCGAGGTATTGCGCAATGCTGCTGTAATTATGGTCTTTATTTCCATATGCGGCATTTTTGGCCTGGCATTACTCATTTTAGGTAAAAAAATGAAAGAGATCAGCGTAAGGAAAGTACTGGGTGCGGGCATTGGAAACATCATTTTCCTGATCAATAAAGAATTTTTATATGCCATCGGCTTTGCACTTTTGTTTGGTTTACCCATTTCCTTGTGGCTTACCGGTAGCATGTTTAAGCTGCTGTCGCCCGAGTCAAGCGTTTCTATGTTGCCGCTTATTTTATCATTTATTGCCATCTTAACGATGACGGCTTTCAGCGTTTCGTGGCATATCTATAAGGCGCATACTTCCAATCCAACCAAATATTTGAAGGATCAGTAGGTGGGAGAGATCATAGACTATAGGTTAGAAAAAGTCCGAAGTCCCGAATCCCGATAGCTATCGGGACGGAAAAGTCCGAAGAAAAAAATTAAGCATATTCTGGCGTCCCGTGTCTTACCCCGGGACGCCTTTTGTTAAAACCTTTCGCCCTTTACCTTTCGCCTTTCACCTTCTTCGTCCGCCATAGCTTCAGCGACGGTGGATTTTTACGATATTTGTTCCAACTAATCTCTAATCTCTGGCCGCTAATCTTTAACACCCATGTGGATATGTCCTCTTTGCGACCGCCAGTTCGTCAACACCAACCAGGTACACTCGTGCAATGACAAAACGCTGCATGATTTTTTAAACGGGAAAAGCGACTACACTGTGGGCCTATTTTACCATTTGGTTAATGAGTTTCAGCAGATCGGCGACATAACCCTGCGGCCTGCCAAATCAATGATCGCATTTGTGGCGACCACCGGCTTTGCCTACGTGATACAATTGGGTAAAAACTTTGTCGACGTGGTCTTCCCGTTCAAACAGCCTTATGAAGATAACCTTTGCTTTAACAAGATAAAACCAGTTCCAGGCAGCAACGATTACAACCATCATTTGCGCCTTTATTTTCCCGGGGATATAAACGATGAAGTGCGCCTATACATGAAAATGGCGTATGATCTAAGTCGGAAGTCTTAAGTCCCGAGTCTTAAGCCAGAAGAATGTTGTGTGGACTAAAGTCTTTTGACTTAACAAAAGCTACCAGGCTGGTTTATGCGCCATGTCGTGCTGATCCCTGATCAGTACGTATACATTTTTTTCGCAGGCCTCGCAGAAATATACTTTCACGGGCATAAAATACAAGGCATATTTTAGAAACCAGTGGCGTTTAACCCGGTGATGGAAAGCGTGGCCGCATAGCGGACACAGGAGAGAAGACTTTTTCATAGCTGTAAATGGTAAAGTAATAACCTGGCTATACCGGCTTATACCTGGTTTCTCCTTTATCCGTCAGCAAAATGTACCGGTTTTTAACGCAGTGACCGCAGAAATAAATTTTTATGGGCAGAAAAAACAATACATACTTTAAAAACCAGTTGCGTTTAATGCGATAGTGGTACACCGTTGAACATTTGTAACACCTGAGATATGGCCTTGCGGCATAAGCCTGGTGCGATGCCCCATGTCTTTTGTTGACGGTAAAGTTTTCCATGATAATCCGGTAAAAAATTGTGCTGATCGCCCTTTGATAAAACGATCAGTACGAAAATACAGCTATATCCAACCCACGTAAATACCACGTAGTTGGTATTTTTTGATTAAAAAATCAGGGAAAGTGTTGTAAAAGTAATAAAAATTATCAAATCAATGGTGCGATATTCCAAATTGGAATAGGTTATTACCAACAGTGCTGAGAGGCGTTCGCCTTTGGCCCTGAAACGATTAATGGTTTCGATGCCGGCGGTTTGCCGCTATTTGGAGTAAGCTTTTAACAATTCCTCAAGCAATATCCCGTTTATTTTCAAGCCTTTCAGGTTGCAGTCATCAATCACCACGTTTTCAAGGTTACAGTTGATTATGGTGCTGCCGTGCAGGTCGCAGTTTTCAAAGCGGACGGGGCGCTGCCGGGCATTGGGATCGTAAAACGGGTGACCGTTCGGCGGCATGCCGATGTTGTGAATGTACGCTCCTCCTATTTGTGCGCCTTCAATCTCCAGGTCGCTTAAATTGGCGTCAGTTATTTTTATATTCTTTGCGCTGATGTCCTGAAACGACGAACCATCTATCATAGCCTGTTTAACTTCCAGAACCTTCTTTGTTTCCGAAATTTGGATCAGCTCATTGTTGTTTTCCATGACGAATTTTTTTATACCCAAATTTATGGCAAAGCCTTAAATATCGCAATCCGCCGCAATGCCAAATCCGGGGTGATTTTGCGCCAAAACCTGGTAGATTGCCAACTGTCCCACGGCCCACCCGGGACACGTGAATACACCTGGGATACTAATATTTTCTGTAATTTACTTGTATTTATCAATGATTTTCTTTATTAATTAATAACAAAAAACACCATAATTTTAATATTGATTTGCCCCATTGCCCCCAAAACCTCTTGACAGTCAATATTCAAACTTTTTTGCTAAATTTCCCAAAGTCAATTTAACCCCGGTAAATACCCTGATTTGATTTAGTGCTCCCGCCCCTTGCCGGCGTTACTATTGTTTAATTCCAAAAAGGTTATGAACAAACGGATATTTGCTGCTGCCGGCTGTCGTTCCAGCCGCGTTGCTCTTAAAGGCTTTTTTCCTGTCTTCGCAGGGTCTCTCGCAGAGGACCCTGCGCTCCGTGTCCGGCTGACCGGAGCTCTCCCATCCGGTATAACTGCGATATTTCGGGTATTGCTTGCAACCATCGCAGGGTCCTCTGCGAGAGACCCTGCGGCGACCAACATGCAGTTACCCTCTTTCCCGCTTGCGGAAGAGAGGGTCGACCAGTCCCCAACTATGTTGGGGAGGGTGGGTCGTCACCGGCGGACATTACCGCCAATGCATACACCACGCATCGACTCACCCGGTCATCGCTACGCTCGACCACCCTCTCTTCGCCTGCGGCGTAAAGAGGGTAACCGCGTTTTTCTTAAAGTTTTTTTTCTGCTGTTTGCGGGTTTGCTCCTTTGTGCCCACACAGCCATGGCGCAAAAAGTTTTTGTCGACAGCCTCACCAGCGCCTACCGCCAAAATCACCAGGATACCACGCTGGTACAGCTGTATGCCGAAAAGGCCGAAAAGATTTATCTTACTTCCGACCCCGATTCGGGCATGTATTGCGTAAACCAGGGACTTCAAATCTCGCAGCGCATCCACTACAAACACGGCGAGCTGAAGATGCTTACGCTCAAAGCCATCTACCTGAACCGCCGCGGCGGACTGGTCGAATCCATCAAAATCACCTTCGGGGTCATTCCGCAGGCTATTGCAACAAGCGATAACCGCGTGCTGACGCAGGATTACAATAACCTGGGCCTTTGCTACCAGGTTTTAAAAAACTATCATAAATCCATCGATTATTATTTGCTTTTTATACGTGTAGCCGAACGTAATCATTATGCCGATTACCAGGTTACGGCCTACAATAACATTGCAAGGGTATATTTCGATATCGGCAATATCGACTCTGCCTCCTACTACAACAACAAGGCTTATGCTACCGCTATTGGCACCAATAATGTAAAAAACATCGCTTACCTTATCCGGAATTTTGGGACGGTAGCAGTAGCTAAAGGCGATTATAAAAAAGCGATCGATTATTTCAGGAAAAGCATCATTGTACTGCACGTTAAAACAAACCACTACCTGCTGAGCGAGGATAACCGCAAGCTGGCAGATGCCTATCTGCACCTCAAGCAAACGGATTCGGCCTTGTATTTTGCAAAAGGCGCTTACGACGAAGGCAAGCTGGATAAAGACCCTGAAATGATTATGAAAGCGGCGGATATGCTGGCGTCTATCTACAGCTCCACTGGCGACTATAAAAATGCCTGGTTATACCAGCAGGAAAAAATTGTTAACGGCGACAGCCTGTTCAGCCGCGAAAAATCCCTCCAGGTACAAAACCTCACTTTTAACGAGGACCAACGCCGGCAGAAAGAAATGGAAGTCCGGAATGCCGAAGAAGCCCGGATGCGCTTCTATTTACTGCTGGGCGTTTTGGGCGTATTTGTGCTCATCGCCGCCATCCTGCTTTTTGCCAACAGCCAGCGCAAAAAAGCCAATAAGATACTGCAGCAGCGCAACGAACAGATAGAAACGCAGCACAAAGCGCTTGAAAAATCGCTGTCCGATCTGAAAACGACGCAGAAACAACTCATCCAGTCCGAAAAAATGGCATCGCTGGGCGAGCTCACCGCCGGCATAGCCCACGAAATACAAAACCCGCTCAACTTCGTCAATAATTTTTCGGAAGTAAGCGCCGAGCTAACCCAGGAATTAAAGGCCGAACTCCAAAACGGCAATACCGAAGACGCCATAGCCATCGCCGGCGACCTGGAGCAAAACCTGCAAAAAATCACGCACCATGGCAGGCGCGCCGATGCGATAGTAAAAGGAATGCTGCAACATAGCCAGGTGGGCAGCGGCTCAAAAGAACCAACCAATATAAACGCACTTGCAGACGAATGCATGCGGCTCTCCTACCACGGGTTGCGGGCAAAGGACAAAACATTTAATGCGGAGCTGGTAACTCATCTTGATCAAAGCTTGCCAAAAGTAAACGTCATTCCGCAGGATATGGTAAGGGTGATGCTGAACCTGTTCAACAATGCCTTTTACGCGGTAAATCAAAAATTGAAAATGTCGGATGAAGCCTACAAACCCGAAGTAGCGCTAACCACATCATCTGGAGACGGTCAAATCGTCATCAAAGTAAAAGATAATGGTGTTGGCATCCCCGATAATATAAAAGAAAAAATTATGCAGCCGTTTTTTACCACCAAACCTACTGGTGAGGGAACCGGCTTGGGTTTATCATTGACTTATGACATGGTGGTGAAGGGGCATGGCGGAAGCATCAATGTTAATACTAAAGAAGGACACTATACTGAATTTACGATAACGCTGCCTTTAATTTAAAGTACGATGAAGAAAATTTTACTGGTGTTTAGCCTTTCGGCTTTGTGTTTGCAGTTAGCGAGCGCACAAGATGACGTTGACAGCCTGGCTAAAGCATATAAAAAAAACAAACAGGATACCACCCTGGTGCAATTACTCGGGGCTAAGGCGATCGAAAGGGAATTGCAAACCCATCCCGACTCAGGGCTGATGCATACCAGGCAGGCGCTGGCATTATCGCGCAGGATACACTATAAACGAGGCGAGGCGCAGTCGCTGGCGGATATGGCGAATTTTCTTAATGAAATGGGTGACCTGCCGGGATCGCTAAAGGTAACTTTTGAAGTGCTGCCCATGGCCATCGGGTTAAAGGACTATTCCATTCTCGCTGAATGTTATAATACCCTCGGCTTAACGTACAGCACATTAAAAAATAGCCCCAGAGCGCTGGAGTACTACCGCAAAGGGTTAGCTGTATCCCTGCAAGCCCACCTGGATTTGCAAACCGTTATCGCATATAACAATACCAGTCGGGAACTTCTTGATATTAACCAGCTCGATTCAGCGCTTTGGTACACCGATAAAGCTTATACGCTGAGTTTGCAAAAACACCTGTACAGGGATTTAGCTTTTTTGATAAGAAATTTCGGCATCATTCAATTTAAAAAAGGGAACTACGCCCGGTCGATAGATTTTTTCAGAAAAAGTGCTGCACAAAAGCCTACTTTGTTAAATCACTATTTGCAAGGGGAAGATTACCGGCGCATGGCCCTTGCTTACCAAAAGCTGAATAAGCTCGATTCGTGTATCGATTGCGCAAAAACAGCGTATCAGCAAGCACAGCTGGAGCATAACCCAAACCAGGTGATGCAGATAACCTCCCTGCTGACGGATGTTTACAAAGCCAAAAATGATTACAAACAGGCGTATGACTACCAGCAGGTAATGCTAAAAGCACAGGACAGTTTGTTTAGCCAGCAAAAAACCTTGCAGGTGCAAAACCTCACCTTCAGCGAACAGCAACGGCAGGATGAGTTAAAAGCCGAGGCAGTGGCTTACCAAAATAAAGTGCGTTTTTATGCACTCATCGGCATTTTGGGAGTGGTGGTGCTGGTCGTACTTATTCTTTGGTACAGCAACAATGCCAGGAAGAAAGCTAATCGTTTACTGCACGAGCAAAAAGAAGAAATAGCGGCACAGCGCGACGATCTTGAACAGGCATACAGCGACCTCAAAACTACCCAAACGCAATTGCTGCAGCGCGAAAAAATGGCCTCGCTGGGCGAACTTACAGCCGGCATTGCACACGAGATACAAAACCCGCTAAACTTTGTCAATAACTTCTCGGAAGTAAGCGTGGAATTGTTGGACGAAATGGACGAGGAACTGGATAAGGGCGATATACAGGAAGCCAAAACCATAGGCGCCGATCTGAAACAAAACCTGCAAAAGATACAACACCACGGCAAACGCGCCGATTTTATTGTAAAAGGCATGCTGGAACACAGCCGCACCAATACCGGCGAGCGGCAGTTAACGGATATGAATGTGCTTTGCGACGAGTTTTTAAAACTGTCTTACCACGGGCTGCGTGCAAAAGATAAAACGTTCAATGCCGAAATGAGCACCCATTTTGATCCCAAGCTGCCCAAAGTAAAGGTATCACAGCAGGATATGGGCCGGGTGATGCTTAACCTGTTCAATAATGCCTTTTATGCGGTGAATCAAAAAATGAAGACTGCGGGAGCGGATTATAAGCCGCAAGTCACAGTGACTACAGCCACCGAAAATGGCCAGGTGGTCATCAAAGTAAAGGATAATGGCATCGGTATTCCAGATTCGATAAAAGAAAAGATCATGCAGCCATTTTTTACAACCAAGCCTACTGGCGAAGGCACGGGTTTGGGTTTGAGTTTAACTTATGATATGGTGGTGAAGGGGCATGGGGGAAGCATACAGGTGGATAGCCTTGAAGGTGAAGGCTCGGAGTTTACGATTTTGCTGCCGGTTAGCTAACGAAGTAAACAGGCCGCCGAAAATCCTTAGTTTAGATTTTACATAGGCACACGCTAAATACTTATTATGATAATAAATAAAAGTTGGGTTCTGTTAACCATTGTCGTTATCGGAATCGCATTTACATCCTGTGTCGGTGGTTCCGGCAACGATGCCGCGCCGGGCCCGCCGGACGAAACGGCCCCGATTATACAGCCCCTGATGCTCAGCAAACCTAAAAAGCTCGCCTGGGCAACGGTTAAGCCGGTAGCCATAAAGCCGTCCGTCACCCGGCTGGACTGGGGAAAACTGCCCCAGCAAGCAATGGATACGACCGGGTTTAAGCCCTTTAAATACCCTGTGCAGGAAGGCAAATTCAACTATAGCGCCTTGCCAGCAAACAAACTCGATATCGATAAGCTTCCATCGCATCCACTAAAATTTAAAAGCTATGCGTTGCCGCCGCCTAAACTGGTAAAAGGCGCGAAGCCCGAACTGAAAAACGGCAATTTATACCTGCTTGGCGTTAACGACGATGAATCTGTATCGGGCACCGAGGTAACCCGTTTGCTGCGCGACAAGGACGGTTTTTTGTGGATGGCCTGTACCTACGGCCTTTACCGTTTTGACGGCGAAAACCTGGTGGCGTTTTTATCCTTCCCTGTTGAAACGTATGATTACGGTATGGTGCAGGATAGCCTGGGGAATATTTGGATGCCCAATCAGGGCAGCCCGTTAATGGTATTGGATCCTAAAGCTGGAATTTTAAAAAAAGCGGATCCCAACCAGAATCTTGATGACTTGACTCATTTGATGGTCGACAGCCGGCAGCGGATCTGGACGACCGGCCAAAACGGCGAAGTGAACATTATCGATCTCAATACACAAACGGTTAAAACACTTAACAGCAAAAACGGCCTGTTTACTGCCAACCGGACGGCCGGGATAGGGCAGGACAAAAGCGGAAAGATATGGGTGAGTGCCGGCGGCGGGGGCATGTATATACTCGACCCCGAAAATAAGATCATAAAACACCTCGACCAGGCCCATGGCTTACTATCCGACAGGTTGAACAATATCCTTTTTGATAACAGCGGTCGTTTATGGGTGGGGATGTTTGGAGGCACAATACAAGTGATCGATCCTCAAAGTGAGACCATTCAAACCATCCGCGAATCACAATCAAACGCACAAGGGGTGTTTGTTGCCAGCCTATTGCTGGATGACGAGCGAAGGGTTTGGATAGGCACAACGGCCAATGGCGTAACGGTCATCGACCTGGAAAAACGGCTGGTTATGCACCTCACTAAAAATAACGGGCTGGCTGCAAACGGCGTACTCGATATCCGGCAGGACGATAAAGGTCAGGTGTGGATAGCGACCGGTTTGGGGTTAAATATGATAGCCGCAACAAAGGGCATTCTGGCACATACCGGCGGTGATTATGTAAGCAATTTAATGGAAGACGGCCGGGGTTTGATTTGGAAAGCGACACTCGGAAGTGGCATAGACATACTTGACCGGAAGATGCAGACCAGCCGGCATTTGGGTACTAAAGAAGGTCTCCTGAGCGACACGGTCTATTTTGTTGAACAAACGAGCCAGGCTATTTTTGTATCCACCAACAAGAGTTTGGAAATAGTCGATACGGTAAAAAAAACCATCACCCATCTCAAAAGCAATTACAGCAATATTTTATTTGACAAAGCTGGCCGCATATGGTATTTGGACGATAGCGAAAAGGGAATAAATTTATACGACCCTAAAAACCAAACCGTCAGTCATTTCAGCAAAGACGTACTGCAACTCGATAACGCCGCTATTTACTTTATGTGCCGGGATGCGCGGGGTCGTATTTGGCTGAGTACGGGCTTTGGAGAGGTGGCGGTTATTGAT
>Ga0207103_10198_pt1 | contig 17302 bp, 18 predicted proteins | sample Alteio_BWMinHeat_81_FD_153546 | JGI IMG/M metagenome (GOLD analysis project Ga0207103, IMG submission 153546) | Enriched cells from forest soil in Barre Woods Harvard Forest LTER site, Petersham, Massachusetts, United States -... | ecosystem: Environmental > Terrestrial > Soil > Temperate forest >...
ACACTGTATTCCCGCGAGGACCTCTAACGTGGATGACGTTTGGGTGATTTTAACACGGAGGGCACGGAGCGTCGGGCCTCGCGCTTGAGGCGGCTCAACGCTTGGTCGCTCAACGCTGGTGGCTCAAACCTTTGGATGCGATGGCCTCGCGGAGGGCGAGGAAGGCGGGTTTGGGGTTGAGCTGGGCGTCGAAGGGAAGAGGGCGCTGAGGCAGGCCGTCTTCGCGAGGGCGGAAGTTTTGCAGCCAGGAGTGGCTGTCGGAGAGGCACCAGGTTAGGATGGCTTTTACGGAGTTGTGGGTCAGGATGTTTTCGACGAAGCTGCGGTAGAGTTCGGCGATTTGGCGATCGCGTTCGGGGATGTCGGCGGGCATAAAGGAATCGTCGACGTCGAGTTCGGTGACAAAGACCTGCAGGTTGAGTTTTTCAATTTCCCTTAGAAACTTGTTTAGGCCGCTCCAGGTGGGAGTACCTTCGTTGGTGCGCAGGTGGGATTGCACGCCGAGGGCCTGGATGGGGACGCCTTTTTTGGTGAGGCGGCGGAGCATATCGAGGACGGCTTCACGTTTGGCTTGCTGGCTGGAAGAGTCGGTTTCGATGTCGTAGTCGTTGTACGTGAGGAGCGCCGAGGGATCGCTTTCGGCGGCGATGCGGAAGGCGAGCTCTATGTAGTCTTCGCCGATATTTCGCAGCCAGAGAGAATTGCGAAGGCCGTGGCGATTTTTGTGCGTGGGGTCGATGGCCTCGTTGAGGACGTCCCAGGAATGGATGCGACCTTTATAGCGACCCACAACGGTTTGAATGTGCGCGGTGAGGAGCGAGACGGCGTTTTGCTGGGTGATGGCGGAGTCGAGCCAGGGGGGATTGTGTTCGTGCCAGCAGAGATTGTGGCCGCGGGCATGAAGGTGGTTGGATTCGGCAAAGTCCATGAAAAAATCGGCTTGGGTGAAATCGAAGCGGCCTTGTTCGGGGTGCGTGGCGCGCCACTTCATTTGGTTTTCGGCGACGAGGATGGAGCATTGGTCGAGGAGGAGAGCAGTGAATTCGGGGCGGCGGAGCTGGGAGTCGGAAACGGCCGTGCCGAAGAAGAGGCCTTTGGAAAGGGCGAGTTCCTGGAGTTTGGGTAGTTCGGAGGCGCGCGGCGTGGGCGGGAAGGCGGAGGCAGCGAGAGTGGAGAGAGAAAGTTGGACAAAGTCGCGGCGATGCATGGGCGGGCTCGACCTCCGTGAACGAAGAACGAAGATAAACATTTCTGCGGGAATTGTCACAGGAAAGTGTGGACGCGTCGGTGAACGCGGTTCGAAAACGCAAGCCTGCTCGGTGAGGCGTAACGGGAATTCAAGACCTAATTCGAAGAAAAGAGGGCGTTCTGAAAGGGCTGGCCCGTTCTCTAATAGAATATGCGATTGTACTTACTTGTCAGGTAAATGCTCGAGTGGATTTCACGGGGAAAATAATTGGAAGTGACCGAGCTCGAAACCGAGGGGGTGCGGGACTGCTGCGGGGCTGGATGGGGCCTTTTGAATGCGAAGGCAGGCGCATTGATTCCAACAGAGGTTGCAGCGCTGGACCGGAGGAAGAAGTAAGCGTTACCACCCCCATGAAATTGATTCCCCTCGAATTCAGAAGTAGGCAGATGCGAGATCGACTACGCGCGGCGCTTGCGCGGGTTGCGCCCTTTGGGACCATCGCTAAGGTCTGGAACATCTTCGCCGAGAGCCGTGGCTAAATCGATTTGATGGTCCTGCTCCTGCATGAGGATCTGGCGAATCTGTTCCGCCATGGCGTATTCTCCGAGCCCTTCACACTGCCGCACGCGATCCCGATAGTTGCGAATGGTCTCGTTTTCATTGTCAAGATCGAACCGCAGCATCTCTTTTGGATCTTCGGATGTGCGCACGGGCTTGGGAGTGACCGAGGGCATTTTGCCGAGATAGTCGATCTGCCGAGAGAGGGTCAGGGCATGATCGAGCTCTTGCTTGGCATGGATTTCGAGTTGCGCGGCGATGTCCATGTATTGAGCGCCGCTGAGCACCTGGGAATAGACAACGTAGGCGATGATGGCCTGATATTCGCGGGAAAGGTCTTCGTTTAACAGTTCCGCGAGACGGTCGCGGGAAATCTCGTTTTCGCTGGCGGCGGATTGTGGCTCGGGCATTTGATGCCTCCTTTGAATCGAAAGACAGGTTGCGATCCCCTCTTTTGATGATCTGGGAGCGCCTCGGGTGCGGGCTTATTTTGCATCGGGTTTGGCAAGACTACAATCGCGCGCCAAATGAGAAGGGGTCGCGGCACTTCCATGTAAACAAGGCCTCCCCTATAGGTGTGAGTTGGTTCAGGCGCGGGCGGCCGAGGATTGTTGCAAGACGCGCCGGTAATAGGCTTCGTAGGTGGGAATGACGTCATTGGCGCAGAATTTTTTCTTGGCGTTGATGCGGGCGATTTGGCCCATTTCACGGCCGCGGTCGGCGCGAGAGAGAATTTCGATGGCGTAGGTGGCGGCGGTTTTTACGTCGCCAGGTTCCACTAAATAACCATCGACGCCATGCTCGACGACTTCGGGCACGCCGCCAACGTTTGTGGCGATGACGGGGACTTCGCAGGCCATGGCTTCGAGGGCCGCGAGGCCGAAGGATTCTAGCTGCGAGGGCATCAGGAAGAGATCGGCTACGGCGAGTTTTTCGTAGACTTGGTCCTGCTTGCCGAGGAAGAGGATGTCCTTTTGCAGTTTTTTCTTGCGGATGAGGTACTCGGCGGCGCCGCGGTCTGGGCCGTCGCCGATCAGGACTAGTTTGGCGGGCATTTTGCCGCGGACCAGGGCGAAGATTTCGACTACGTCCGTGAGGCGTTTTACGGGCCGAAAGTTCGAGAGATGCATGAGGATGGGCTCGCCGCTGGGAGCCCATTGTTCGCGGAGGCCGGGCTGGGGTTTGCGGGTGTAAAGATCGCAATTTACGAAATTGGGGATGACTTCGATGGGGCGCTTAATGTCGAAATCTTTGAGCGTTTGATTCAGGAGGTATTGCGAGATGGCGGTGACGCCGTCGCTTTGCTCGATGGAAAAGCGCGTGATGGGGAGGTAGCTGCGATTGCTGCCGACCAGGGTGATATCCGTGCCGTGAAGCGTGGTGATGAATGGCAAGCGGCGCGGGGCGGCCATGGAACGCGCTAGGAGTGCGCTCACCGAGTGGGGAATGGCGTAGTGCACGTGGAGGAGGTCGAGGGATTCAGACTCGAAGACCTCAAGCATTTTGGTGGCGAGAGCCAGCGTGTAGGGTGGATGGTCGAACAGCGGGTAGCTGGCGACCTCGACCTCGTGAAAATGGATGTGCGGGTCGTTGGGGTTCATGCGGATGGGTGGCGCGTAGCTGATGAAATGGATGTCGTGGCCGCGGGCGGCGAGTTCCTGGCCGAGTTCGGTGGCCACGACACCGGAACCGCCGTAGGTGGGGTAGCAGGTGATGCCAATCTTCATGAAGGTGGCTCTCCGCCGTCAGTTGTATCTCGCGGGCACTTAGTGCAGCATTCTACCGGCTAATCGCGCCTTCGCGTGGGACCTGGATGCCTTTGGCGGGCGTTGATCAGCCGAGTAGGCGCTAACGAGGCCGCTGGGCACTTCATTTAGACGCGGGAGGCGGTGAAACCGTGACACGACTGGCGGGCAAGATGGCCCTGATTACGGGTGGGGGAACGGGGATCGGAAGGGCCATCGCGTTGGCGTTTGGGCGGGAAGGGGCGAAGGTCGCAGTGGCGGGAAGGCGGAAGGAGAAGCTTGCCGAGACGTTGCGCGAGCTGGAAAGGCACGGCGGAGAAGGGTTGGCGATTGCCTGCGATGTTGCAAAGGCCAAGGATGCCGCGCGCGCGGTGCGGGAGACGGCCAAGGCTTTCGGCAAGATAAACGTGCTGGTGAACAATGCCGGGATTTTGCACGCGTCGACGATCGAAGGGATTAGCGAGGAGCAGTGGGACCAGCTGATGACGATAAATCTGAAAGGGCCATTTTTGATGTGTAAAGCGGCGTTGCCGGAATTTCGCAAGGCCGGTGGTGGAACGATTGTGAATATTGGCTCGGTGCTGGGTCTGGTGGCGATGAAAGATCGCGCGGCGTACTGCGCGTCAAAGGGCGGAGTGACTCTGCTGACGAAAGCCATAGCGCTTGATCATGCGCATGAAAATGTGCGATCGAACTGTATTTGTCCGTCGATTGTCGAGACCGAACTGGTGCAGGGACTTTTTGCGGCCTCGGAAGAGGGTAAAGCTTTGCGCCGGGCCAGGATCGGGCAGATTCCGCTAGGGAGGATGGGCCGTCCCGAGGACGTGGCGGAAATGGCGGTGTTTTTGGCGTCCGAGGAATCGAGTTGGTTGACGGGGACGGCGGTTCCTTTGGATGGCGGGCTTTCGGCGTACTGAGAGGAGCATGGGGACTGCATGAAGTCAGAATTGTTCGATGATTTGAAGAAATACGAAGCGGCGCTGCGCCGTCGGACCAATGTGACCGGGGCGACCGCGCTGTTGGGCCTCTCACTGGAGAGTTTGGAGAAGGGGCATGTTGTTTTTAGCATGAGAGTGAAGCCGAGGCACAAGCAGCTTCACGGCGTGGTGCACGGAGGCGTTTTGGCCACGGTTGCGGACACCGTTGCGGCGATTGCGGCTTATACGACGATGCCGAAGGGGACGAATATTGCTACCGTGGAGCTGAAGATTAATTTTCTGGAGCCGGTGCCGGGCGGGCGGATCAAGGCGGAAGGGCGGGTTCTCCGGACGGGCCGCAACTTCGTTGTGACCGAATCCGAGATTTATCTAGAGGACGGGACCTTGGCGGCCAAGGCGCTGCTCACCTTTGGAGCAGCTAGCGGACAGTCGATTATTCCTCGTTGAAGCGCCCAGAAGTTAACTGCTTATTCGTCGCCGCCAGCTGCGGCTTCTTCGCCATCTTTGTGCACGTACTTGATGACGCGCTTGAAAATGAGCAGGTTGGGACTGCCTTGGCGCGTAAGTTTGATGCAATCGCGGTCGTACCACTCGACAGTGCCGCGAAGCGATTCGCCATTGTCAAGAACCACGACCATTGGCGTGTGGCTTTGCATCTGCTTGACCCAGTAGAAGTTCTCGGCGTGGGTGGTCTCCGGAGGCGCGGGCTTTTTGCTCGGCGCCGGGCCGTTATGCGGGATTCTCTGAGGAGGCTGCTCCTTCACGTCCGGAAATCCCGGGCGAAACATTCTGCGGTTCACCATGACTTCTCCTTGCAGCTAACGGTGGGGTGAGGTTCATTGGGTGAGATGCATTCCTGGGGCGCGCGGTTACAGGGGGGGGCAAAAAACTGACATCAAAATAAAGTCAAAATAAAATGGTTTAAATCAGGTGCTTGCGGCCGTGAACCGCTACGTTTCCGGCGCGAGTGAGGCGGCCAAAGCGTCGAGGCCCAGCTGGCGATTGAGGTTGCGGCGAGCGCCTCCGTGCAGTTCGTCAAAACCGGCGATGGCACGCATCACCCAGCGCGAATCAACGGATTTGGCGAGCGCCTCGAGGTCCTTGGCTAGCGGAACATTTCGTAGCGAAGGCTGTTTCACGCCCGACGTGAGCTCGAGAAGATCGGTGAGCAGGCCATAGAAAACGCCGAGCTGATCTTCGAAACTGGACTCACGGTCTTTGGCGAAGACTGAGGTGGCGGCGAAAAGTTGGCCGAAGCCTTGCCCGCGCGCGGCGCGCTCGAGGATATGCAGCGCCTGGCGACGGCGATCAGCAGTATTTGCCACATCCATTTCAATGGCGAGTCCGGGGCTGCCTTCGGCGAGCTGCGCGGCCAGCTTCAGTTCGGGGGCCTTGCGGCCGGTTTTTTCACTGAGAATGTTTTCGACGTCGGGTTGCGAGAGCGGAGCGAAATGAAATTGCAAGCAACGGGAAACGATGGTCGGGAGCAGCGCGTAGGGCGAGGGCGCGGTCAGGACGAGGGTGGCGGAGCCGGGCGGTTCTTCGAGGATTTTCAAGAATACGTTGGCGACGTCCCAGCGCATGGTTTCCGCGCCATCGAGAATAAAAACTCGCCGTCGTCCGATCGGTTGGAAGTACGCGGCTCGCTGAACGGCTCGAAGCTGGCCGATGCGTAACATGGGACGCGCGACAGGGCTCTTTAAGCGGACCGGATCGGGCACGAGCGCCCAAACGTCCGGATGGGTCTGGAGGATAAGAGGGACGCGTTCGACGGTGGCCGCGTCGGCGCTCTCGCCGCGTTCGGCGAGGCCTTGTTCGACGAGTTTTTCTGGCGCGGCGAGCAGCGCGATGCGTTTGCAAGTCGCGCATTCGCCGCAGAAGTCGTCTTTCAGGCGCTCGCAATTAGCGGCTTGCGCGAACATGCGCGCCAGCGTGAATTTGCCGAGGCCACGTGGCCCGCTGAAGAGCAAGGCGTGGGGAACACGATCGCTGCGCAGGGCGCCGCGGAGGGCGGCGACGATGCGTTCATTGCCAAGGAATTCGGAGAAGCCCATGGGTCAGCGACCTTCCTTGGCGAGGGATTCAGAAAGGATGGGCGAGACTGCGGCGAGAATGTCTGCGGCGATGTGCTTTTGCGGGCGCATCGCGTTACGCGTTTGGTCTAAGCAGGGAATGGTTTTCCAGTTGGAGCGGTGCGAGAACTCATCATACATGGCGGCGGCAGCTTCTAGATGCTCAAGGCTGGCCTCTTGCAGATCCTGCTTGTCCTTTGTGTAGCTGCGGACGGATTTTCGGGCGACGAGTTCCTGTGCCTGGCGAGGAGGGACTCGAAGATAGAGGACCAGCGTTTCTCGCGGCAGGTTGTAGATGTTGTACTCCAGATGCTCGATCCAGTCGACGAAAGCAGGGCGGTCTTCGGCGCGTACACGTGCGGTTTGATGAGCGAGATTTGAGCCGATGTAGCGGTCGGCGAGGACGACTTGGCCTTGGTTCAGGGCGTTTTCCAAGCGGAACTTGGCTTCGAAGCGATCGCCCGCGTAGAGCAGGGCGCTGAAGTGGGGGTCGACCGATTCGAGCGCGCCAAAATCTCCGTTGAGGAATTGGCCGACCATTTTGCCGAACCAGGAGTCGTACTGGGGGAATCCGGTGGAATAAACAGAATGGCCGCCGGCGGTCAGAGCTTTTTCGAGCAGGCCCACTTGCGTTCGTTTGCCGCTGCCGTCGATTCCCTCGATGGCGATGAGTTTTCCTGGTGGCGTCATGTGCGAAGGCCAGTCTAACCGCAGAGTCTCAACGCTGCAACGCCGCGCGTGCTACGATTTAAATTTGAACATGGTGCCCACATCGATTCGGGAAAACCTTTCGCAAGTACAGGAGCGGGTTTTTGCCGCGGCGCAGCGGGCGGGGCGGCGTGCGGAGGAGATTACGCTGATCGGAGTTTCCAAGACGCATCCGGCGGAGGCCATTCGCGAGGCTTATTCAGCGGGATTGCGGCATTTTGGAGAAAACCGCGTGCAGGAGTGGGAAGGGAAAGAGAGCGGGACGTGTGATTTGAATGCGACGTGGCATCTCATCGGGCATTTGCAGAGCAACAAGGCGGTTAAAGCGGCGAGGCTCTTTCATGCCATCGATTCCGTCCATGATTTTTCTCTGGCGCAGCGGTTGGACCGGGCCCGCAACGAAACTGGCGCGACGGGTAAGCTGCGCGTGCTGATTGAAGTGCATATCGCCAAGGAAGAGGCAAAGAGCGGAGTGGCCATTGCGGAGCTTCCCCAGTTGGCGGAAAAGATCGTCGCTCTGCCGATGCTCGAGTTGGCTGGACTGATGTGCATCCCGCCATTCGCGGACCATGCGGAAGTAGCGAGGCCGTATTTCAGGCGGCTGCGGGAATTGCGGGATGGCTTGGCGAAGCAGCTGGGGCGGGCGCTGCCTGCGCTGTCGATGGGGATGTCGCACGACTTTGAAGTGGCGATTGAAGAAGGAGCGACGGAAGTGCGCGTGGGGACCGCGTTGTTTGGAAGGCGCAACACGAGGAAGGTTGGCCAATAGAGTTCCTGGGAGTCAATGATGAAGCTCTTTAGTCCATTTCTTGTTCGAGAGATTGAGTTGAAGAACCGCATCGTGGTGTCGCCGATGTGTGAATACTCGGCGAAGGACGGGCATCCGCAGGCGTGGCATGTTGTACACCTGGGAAGTAGAGCGGTTGGCGGTGCGGCCTTGGTGTTTACCGAGGCGACTGCGGTGGAAGAGCGAGGCCGAATTTCGTCGGCCGACACGGGCATTTATGACGATGCGCACGTCTTGTCGTGGCGACCGATCGCGGAGTTCATTCGAGCGCATGGGGCAGTGCCGGGGATGCAACTCGCGCACGCGGGGAGGAAGGCAAGTACGGCGCCCCCGTGGACGGGAGGCAAGCCCGTTGCGGTCCAAGATGGCGGCTGGCAGCCGGTAGCGCCGAGCGCGCTGGCGTTTGACGCCGGATACGCCGTGCCGCACGAATTGTCTGTCCGAGAGATTCGAGAAATAATCAAAGCCTTCCAGAAGTCCGCGGAACGTGCGCTCGCGGCAGGCTTTGAAGTTCTCGAAATCCATGCCGCGCACGGCTATTTGTTGCACCAATTTTTGTCGCCTCTCTCCAATATGCGGACGGACGAGTATGGCGGCAAATTTGAAAACCGAGTGCACTTTGTGAAACAAGTCGTTCGAACGGTGCGGGAAGTTTGGCCGCAGCGGCTACCGCTTTTCGTGAGGGTCTCGGCGACGGATTGGAAAGAAGGCGGCTGGGATTTGGCGCAAACCATTGCGCTGGCGCAGCAGTTGAAACCGCTGGGAGTAGATTTGGTTGACGTCTCGAGCGGAGGAGCCGTGCCCGGCGCGCGGATTCCTGTGGGGCCGGGATTTCAAATCGGATTTGCCGAAGCTATTCGCAAAGAGGCTGGAGTTGCCACCGGCGCAGTGGGCATGATCAGCGATCCCGCGCAGGCGGAGACGATTCTCTCGACGGAACAGGCGGACTTGGTTTTTCTTGCGCGGGAACTGTTGCGCGATCCGTATTGGCCACGGCGAGCGGCAAAGGAGCTCGATGTGAAAATCAAAGCGCCGGTGCAATATGAAAGAGCTTGGTGAGCGCCAGATGGTGCCGGAGATATCGGAGAATGTCGCTGCTGGAACGGTTTCTCTGCAGGTTCGTGTGCAGCCGCGAGCGAGTAGGGACGAAATCGCCGGTGTGATCGACGGAGCTCTGAAGATCCGCCTGCAGGCACCGGCGGTGGAAAACCGGGCGAATGAGGCATTGGTCGAATTCCTGGCGCATCTTTTGAAAACGCCCAAGTCCGCTGTTAGAATTCTTGGCGGTGAGCGCAGCCGCTTGAAACGCATCGAAATTCGCGGCGTAACGAAGCAGCAAGTGCTGGGGCTCATGCTACACAACGCGTGACCGCACGCAATTCTGAGACTCGGCGATCAGACAGGACGTGAACTGAACATGGGCGTGGATATCGGCGGAATACAAAGCGATTTGCGGGCCGCGAAGCTGGACGGCTGGCTGTTTTACGATTTTCGGGGGCGCGACCCCATTGCGCAGGGAATTTTGCAGCTACCTCCAGGGATGCGCACGCGGCGCTGGTACTACTTCGTGCCGGCCAAAGGCACGCCGAGGAAATTGGTGCACAAGATTGAGACGGGATCGCTTGCCGCGTTGCCGGGCGAGACGGTGTTTTATGCGCGGCAGGAGGAGTTGCTAAAAAATCTCAGTAAACTCTTGGGACGCGCTAAGAATGTTGCGATGCAGTATTCGCCGAAGAATGCGATTCCCTATGTGGCCATGGTAGACGCGGGGACGGTGGAACTGGTGCGTAGTTGTGGCGTGAAAGTCGTCAGCTCCGCGGACTTGGTGCAGAAATATGAAGCGTGCTGGAGCGAGGCGCAGCTGGAATCGCATCTGGCTGCGGGCGCGGTGATTGACCGAGTGGTGCGGGAGGCTTTTCAGCTTGCGGCAAAAAACGTCCGCGAGAAAAAGACGTTTACGGAATACGATTTGAAGCAATGGATTCTAAAGGAGTTTGCGGCAGCCGGGATCTTTGTAGAGCAGGGACCGGACATAGCTGTTGGACCGCATGCGAGCGATCCCCACTATGGCCCGACGCAAGAGACGGCGTCGCCCATTCGCGAAGGAGATTTGCTGCTGCTGGATGTTTGGGGAAAAACGAAGGCGGCGGACAGCGTCTACTATGACGTTACCTGGGTCGGGTATCTCGGCGCGAGAGTTCCGGAGAAGATGGCGAAGATTTTTGGAATTGTGCGCGAGGCGCGGGATAAAGCCGTGGCGTTAATTCAATCGAGCGTCGCCGCGGGCAAGCCGCTGGAAGGTTGGCAAGTGGATGAGGCGGCGCGCAAGGTGATTGAGAAAGCGGGTTACGGAAAGTATTTCTTTCATCGCACCGGGCACAACATCGGGCAGACGGTGCATGGCAACGGAGTCAATATGGATGGACTCGAGACGCACGACGTGCGGCATCTGATTCCGAAAACGTGCAATTCAATCGAACCGGGTATTTATTTGCCGGAGTTTGGGATTCGCAGCGAAGTGAATGTGTATGTTGGCGAAAAAGAGGCGCGAGTGACTGGAGCAGTGCAGAAAGAGATTCTGGCGTTGCTGACCTAGGCGTAGGCTGGACGCGCAAAACGAGAAGACTGGAAGAAAAATGTCTGAAGAAACGGCCACGGGCTCGGTAACGGACACAACGACGGCTCCGGCGACGCCTGCGCATCGTCAGAATAACGAAGTGCTGGCTTTTGCCATTGGCGTCGCGGGATGGCTTGTCCCAGGCCTGGGCCACGCGCTGCAGAAAATGTGGGGTCGCGCGCTGGGGTGCTTTCTGACCGTGGGGGTGCTGGTTTTGCTCGGCGTTAGCATGCGCGGAAACGTATTCAGCTCGGAAGGCGGCGACGCGTTTGGGATGCTCGGATACGTCGCCGATTTGGGCACGGGATCCTTCTATGTGGCGGCGCGGGCGCTCGAAACGCGGGGTTCGGACGTCGCACACGCCGAAGGCGACTATGGGACTCGATTTCTTGCGGCCGCCGGCGTCCTGAACTTGTTGGCCGCGCTGCACGCCTACGAAGCGGCTCGAGGGCGGAAGGCGTGACCGCCGCTACGGATTTTCATCTCACTCATTTTCAGGCGATGACGCTCTTCGCGCTGCTTATCTCCATCGCGTTTGGATTTTTAAGCCGACGCCGGACAAGCGAACGCGTTAAATACATCATTTGGTCGTTGTTTCTGTTTCTGCTGATTGGCGTCGGGATTGGCTGGGCTATGTATCCCTTCTCGCGCTAATCGATCGCAATAATAGAACGAGATGCTGCCCGATTAACGCCGCATCTATCCGGAGAAGGCCACCACTCGTCCGGAGCTGTCGGACGAGTTGGAATGAGGTATCCAGGCGGAATGTGACGGCGCTGATTCCGAATTGCCTTCTCGACCGATGTTAGGACGAGCCTGATAGACCCGCTTCCCGGTTACGCTGACTGGAAATCAAGCTACTGCCTGCTACGTTCGCTCACGCCCTTCACAACGCCAAGAATTAGGTTGTACGCTGCCCGCCGGGAAATCCCGGTTTTGTCTTGTTCATCGGACGGCATCGCGGCTACCCCGAACGCCGCCATTTTCTCGTACCTGAACATCTCCGTAAGCGCCGCCGCCAGCTCCGCACTGCTTGGGCCGTTCGGTACGGGAAGCGCGACTCCGGGTACTTCGCCGGGATCGAGCCCGTCCATATCCACATGCACATAAATCAAGTCGGTTAGCTCCGAGAGCCGCTTCATCTCCCGATGCAGGTTCGCTGAGCGCGTGCGCACATCCTCCAGCGTGAGTTGTTGAATCTCCGAGCGATCCAGCAATTCCTGTTCGAGCGGATCCGTATCCCGCACGCACATTTCCACGATATGTCGCGTCGGTACGGCAGGTTCCAGGCCCGCTTTCATCCGCATGCGTGTCAGGCATTGGCCGGCCGCGATCGCCACAGGCATTCCGCCGAGCATGCCGCTCAGTGTCGTCTCCGGTGTATTGTAATCGCCATGCGCATCGATAAACACCATTCCCACGCGCAGTGGTTTCGCGCCCGTTCCCGAATGTTGCAGTCCGCTGAGCATTCCCAAGAGGCCGTTGCAGTTCGCCAGGAAACCGATCGGCAAGTATCCCGCGCGCCGTTCCTCCGCGACCAGCTTGGACATATCTCCCGCAGCCAGCGCCAAGTGGTTCCAGGAGCCGTAAGCCTTCGCTTCCTCCGCAGTAAGCGTCACTGTATCGGTGGCCCTGACCTGCACGCCTTGCTGCTCAAGCAGCTTTCGGATGCCCCCTTCCTCCAGGTAGTCCGGCCCCCGCGAAGTATCCGGCACATTTCGTTCGCCGACGTATGGCATCTTCACGAGCGCGACGCGCACCGCGGTTCCACCGACACTTTGGCCCTGCGCCAAGCAAACCGCGAGCAGCTCCGCAAACAGCAATCCCATCCAACGCTTCATCCTGTTTTCTCCGCACCCTTTGCGCCTGCCCGCCGCAGACAGTTCTCTGGGTTTAGATGTCTTCCTCTTTCCCGACTATACATCCATTGAGAGGATGACTGCGCCTTGTATGCACCCTGTCTCCGTGCCCTGCTGAACGCCCCACCCAGTTCGCTTCCATGTGTGCCTTAAGATGCTTTGCACAAGCCTCTGCGGTTTTCTGCTGGCCATGCATGGTGCTCATCGGACACAGGGGTCAAGTCGCGGTAAATTGAGTCGCGTCGTTACAGGGTGATTGCTGGTCGCCGCGCTTTGACTGTCTCGAAATCGACATCGAATCGATGAAATGGGCATCAGCAGGCGCTATTGTTGCTCTGGTTTGGTCTGCCGTTGCTCCGCATGCCGTAGCCCCACGCTCTCTACCCTTTAAACTTCTGACCAGAGTCGTTCGCAGAACCCTTGAGACGCAAGCCTATGGGTTTCAGCCGTGGACAATGTCGGCCCGGGCGGGTTGTACATTTTCACTCCTGAACCTCCTGGCACCGGAACTCTCATCCAGTGTTGATTGATGTGCCAGGAGAGGTGCGAGCGACCGCCGTCGTGCAAAGGAGCGACCCTAAAGAGGGTATGGGTGTGAAGTTTGTCGAGATGCAACAAGGAGACCGAGTCTGGTTCTTTCGATGGTTAAAGCGACTCTCATCCTTAGGCGAATCGTTGCCTGAGTAGTCGGGAGTTAGCCCGATATCTTCTGGGTGGCATCGACGGCGGCAAACTTGCGGTCAACGTGCGGATAAAAGCGAGGCGCATCTGATTGCAGCACGCATTTTCTAGCGGGGACATGTCGGACAGGGCACGGATATCAAACGTTTGGACGTCAGTTTTTTGAGTTTCATTCCGATACGATACGGTCACACCGCCCGCAAGACTGTGTCATTTTGAGCACCTCCAATGTTGGCTCCTGCGCGAGGGATCGCCGCTCTCGAAAAGCCCAACCGCTCGCCTGGGCCACCCACCGAATGACGAAGTAACTGGAATGGTTCACGGCTATCTGTTGGTCCCTGCGTCGTGGTTCTTGCCTATCACATTTGCGGCTCTTCTGGATGTCTAATTGTATACAACCTACTGTGGTCAATTTTGCTCATCTAGACGGCTTAGTCCTATAAATCATACGATTGGCCGTGGTGTTTCCTGGGTTCATTGAAGGGGCAGATCCGAATGGTGGTTGAACGCAGTCTCGGTGTCAGTCGCGCAGCTCTCCGCAAAAAGTTCCGTACTGGAATGACTTTTCGGAGCTACCGAGACAAGGAGGCCGTCTTTTCGCAAGGAGATCAAGCTGATTCAGTGTTCTACGTGGAGAGCGGCACGGTGAAGCTCACGGCTGTCAGCACGCGCAAGAAAGCTATCATCGCCGTCCTACAGCCAGGTAGTTTTTTTGGCGAGGGCTGTCTGGCAGGACAATCTCTGCGGATTTGCACGGCGAGATCCATCGGACAATCCAGTGTCATTCGGCTGCAGAAGCAGGGCGTGGTTCGCACGCTCAAGAGAGACCCGAAGTTTGCGACGCTGTTCGTTGGATATTTACTTTCGCGGGTAGTCCGAATCGAGGAAGACCTGATAGATCAATTCTTTAATTTCAGCGAAAGGCGACTAGCGCGGGTTCTGTTGCTGTTTGGAGATATAACCAAGGAATCGAAATCGGACTCCGCCCTGAAGGTGAGCCAATCAACCCTTGCCGAAATGGTTGGTACTACCCGCGCGAGGGTAAGTAAATTCATGAACGAGTTCAAGAAGAGGGGCTTGGTCAGCTATAACGGGGGCTTGCAGATTAACAGCGCACAGGTCGCCGCGTTTCTGGAAAATCGTCCGCTCTCCGTCAAGAAACCGTAGACCCGGCCAGAGGGCTCCGGCTTCGCCATCAGCATGACCGTACGAGCCGAAAGGGACCGCAATAGCGATGGAGGCAGGAAATGAGAAAAAACAACCAAGAGTAAAGCAACAGCCTTCGGTCGCCTGTCCTACGTGCGGTGTCGCTGCCGGGAAACGGGTGCATTCTGGCTGCGGTGGCCCACGAAGCGGCCCCCACAGTGATCGGAAGGTTCCGGTTGCGGAAGCTGTGTAGAATTAAGATAACTAAAGAGGTGATAAGGCTATGGTGAAACGTGCGCAAAGCGAAAAAGTCGGACCCTGCATTCTTGGCGCTAGTAGCCAGGGTGAGAAAGAAATTTGCAAAGCCACAACTTACGAAGTCAGTTAAAGAGAAGGCGACAAAGAGACAGATTGCATCATGGACGAAGGTTTTTTGAGTTGCGATAACACGGTTCTTCAAGGATGGGTGCGCGGTGAGAGTGAGCACATGAACGCATGGGCGAATGCGGCACGGCAATTATTTCATAGCTTATGCTGGATCGGATCTGGGAGGACACCCCACAAGTGAACAAAAAGCGACTCCTTCTCGTGGGCGATAACGACGACGTCCGCGCTGTATTCCAGGAAGGCATGCAAGCCCATGGGTTTGAAATCGTTTCCGCCGCTACCGTAAACGAAGCATTAAGACTCATTTCTACGGAAAAATTCGACGTCCTACTGGCCGACCTGCACATGCCGGATGCTGGGGATGGATTAACCGTCGTCAGCGCCATGCGCCACACACAACCGAACGCGGTAACAATAGTACTGAGCGGCTACCCCGCGGTCCAAGAGGCCATGGCTGCCAGCCTACTGGAGGCTGACGAAGTCCTTATGAAACCGGTCGGTCCGGCTGCGATTGCTGAAATTATCCAGAAAAAACTCTCGAACCCTTCGGCTCGCATATCAATGAGGAAAGAGCGCGTCGCCGAGATTTTGGAGCGCGATGCGAAAAGCGCGATACGTAGTTGGATGTCCAAAGTGGAGCAAAACGACGAATTGTCCGCCGTTCCACTCGGCTATCAAGAACGCACCGGCCATCTACCGCTCCTTTTGAGCGACCTCGTTTGCCGTCTTCGTCTCCCTCCCGATGCCCAACCGCCTATTTCCCGCGCCGCGCGCGAGCATGGAATTCTCCGTCACGAGCAAGGCTACACCGTCCCCATGGTCGTGGAAGAATCGCGAATACTGCAGGTCAGCATTTTCAGTACCCTTCAAGACAATCTGCCAACCATCGATATCGACACCGTGCTGCTCGATGTGATGACCATCGCAGACGAAGTGGATTCGCAGCTGAAGCAGATGATGCTCGGTTTCATGGAGAACTCTGCTTCTGCGTCGGCAAGTTCGCCCGCCTAGTTCTTTAACGCAAGTTCGGACAACGGCCGACGATGAAAAGCTAATGCCAATCACGCGTGCAGTAACGACATTGCTTGGCCCCGCGAAGTTCTTAGAGGTTTCCCGCAGTGCGGGCAGGCTGATTGTTCAGTGGGAGAAGGCTCGTAAAATCGGACAGGTGGAAACAGCCAACCCACCCGTCCGGGTTGGTGACTCAGGAGCCAGCCTGCCGAACACCTAGCCCGCTTTTCTCACGAGGTGTAGTTCGATTGTAGATTTGGCGGCAAGTTGGCTCATTTTTCTTTGTTCCGGTTTTCGGTATTGGTTTTTTTATCGGGCAGCCAGTCTGGAATCGCCTTGCTGGAATGCTTGAGACGCGCGGTAGCCTTCTGATGCGCGACAAGGGGTGGAGTTTTTCGCTTGGGGGGTTCTTCAACAGCGCAGAGCTGTCCAGGCCGAGACGAAGGCCCTCTTCCAGGGGTAAGCCTTGGTATAACGGATCCAGATCTTTCGCGCGGTGATCCGCACCTGGGCAGCGATCTTCAGCAGTCGTAATCGGATGGTCTCGACTTGATACTCCGCCCATTCTGTTTCTGCGAGACCAACTCTCCGCAGGGCCTCGACCAGCACGTAGGCCAGAGAAGAAAAATAGAGTCGCAGTTGGTTGGACCGTAGACTCTCCGTGCTCATGCGGTCACTGAACAGGCTGAGTTGCTCTTTGATGCGATTCTCCATCTCTCCCCGTGCGCAGTAGAGTTGTTCGTAGAGCTCCTGCGTAGGCCAAGCAGCGAGTGGAAGAGAGGTAACCACGTAACGCGGATTCTCCTTGCCGGGGATTTGTTCGGCCTTGGCGACCACCCGGCGGCTCCGGCTCCAGGTCTTGCGCGTCTGATAGAAGAACTCCGTGAACACGCGTGCAGGTTCACCGGTGCGCTGTTGTTCTCTCTTGGCTTGGCGCATTTCCTTGGCGATTTTTCTCCGCAAGCGCTTGTTCCGTGCAAAGCCGAATACGTAGTCCACGGCGTGCGTTTCACACCAGGCCATCAGTTCCTCACGGCAGAACCCCGAGTCCGCTCGCAGGATGATCTCGGTCTTCGGCCAGGCTTTTCGGATCTGCCCGACGATGCGTTGCACTTCCTCGAGGCTCCCAGCACTCGCATCGATGTTGGAAGGCCGCAAGCGAGCACACAACAGTTGGTCCCCACAGAAAATGTACAGCGGCAGATAGCAGTAATGGTTGTAGTAACCATGGAAGAAGCGCGCTTCCTGCTTGCCATGCAGTGGCGTGTCGGTGGCGTCCAGGTCCAGTACCATGGAGCTCGGTGCTTTGTGGTGGGACTCCAGGAAGAGCGTGACCAGCAATTCATCGATGGCATCTGGAGAATAGGCGATCTTGTTGTAGCGCTCGGCAGCCGGAGAACCAGCCGGCGTCAATTCCAACCGGTTCAGAGTGCTTTTCCCGGCGAGGGGTTCAGAGAGATCGCGCTTTCCCGCCAACACCCCCAGCAGAGGATCCTGCCGCAACTGCTCGTGATCGTTCAGGTCTTCGTAACCGAGAGCCAATCCGTAAATGCGTTGCGCCAACATCTCTTCCAGAGGGTGCTCGATGCGCTCCGGCTGCCGGT
>Ga0207103_10199_pt1 | contig 17275 bp, 15 predicted proteins | sample Alteio_BWMinHeat_81_FD_153546 | JGI IMG/M metagenome (GOLD analysis project Ga0207103, IMG submission 153546) | Enriched cells from forest soil in Barre Woods Harvard Forest LTER site, Petersham, Massachusetts, United States -... | ecosystem: Environmental > Terrestrial > Soil > Temperate forest >...
CTGAATTGTATTGTACACCGGATGGAAAATTCCCTCACAATCCTGAACCGCTTCCTGAAAATTTAACAGAAATTTCTACGCTCGTAAAAAGAAATAAAGCAGACCTCGGAATTGTTGTTGATCCGGATGTTGACAGGCTGGCATTGGTTTCTGAAGACGGCAGTTTTTTTGGTGAAGAATATACGCTGGTAGCAGTTGCCGATTTTGTTCTTTCAAAGAAAAAAGGAAATACGGTTTCAAATCTTTCTTCAACACGTGCATTGAGAGACATCACAGAAAAAGCAGGAGCAACATACAGTGCAAGTGCTGTTGGTGAAGTGAATGTGGTGAAGATGATGAAAGAAACAAAAGCCGTGATCGGTGGTGAAGGAAACGGAGGAATCATTTTACCGGAATTGCATTACGGAAGAGATGCACTTGTTGGTATTGCTTTGTTCTTAACACATCTTGCAAAATTCGGAAAAATTTGTTCGATGCTTCGCGAAACATATCCGGATTATTTTATCTCAAAAAATAAGATCGAACTTACACCCGAAATAAATATTGATGACCTGATGAAAAAAATTCAGGATAAATATAAAAACCAGCCCATAAATACTATTGATGGAGTAAAGATCGAATTTGAAAAAGAATGGGTTCACCTGAGAAGATCAAATACAGAACCGATCATCCGTATATATGCAGAAAGCAGGAGTGAAGCTACCGCCAATCATCTTGCACAAAAAATCATTTCTGATATAAAGCAGATCATAAAAGGAAAGTAAAAAAATGTTAAATGCTAAATGTTGAATTTTAAATGATGAATTTTCAACGTTAAGTTTAACTAATAACTATCAACCAACAACTAACAACTAAAACATGCAGTGTGGAATTGTAGGCTTGCCTAACGTAGGAAAATCAACATTATTTAATTGTCTCTCGAATGCGAAAGCGCAGGCGGCAAATTTCCCTTTTTGTACCATTGAACCAAACGTTGGAGTGATCACTGTTCCCGATGAACGGATGAATGAACTTGCGAAGTTGGTAAATCCGCAACGGCTTGTTCCGACAACAATTGAAATTGTTGACATTGCCGGACTCGTGAAAGGCGCGAGCAAAGGCGAAGGTTTGGGAAATCAGTTCCTCGCAAATATCCGCGAAACTGATGCGATCATCCATGTGCTGCGTTGTTTTGATGATGACAATATTATTCATGTTGACGGTTCGATAAATCCTGTTCGTGATAAAGAAATTATTGATACCGAATTGCAGTTAAAAGATCTCGAATCTGTTGACAAAAAGTTACAGCGTATGGCACGTGCAGCAAAAACAGGTGATAAGGAAGCGATGAAGGGTGAAGCTGCTTTGCTGAAATATAAAAATCATCTCGAAAGCGGACAGTCAGCAAGAAGTGTGAATGCTACGGATGAAGAAAAAAAGCAAATTGAAGATCTGCAGCTGCTCACAGCAAAACCTGTTTTGTATGTGTGTAATGTGGATGAAAAATCTGTTGTCAATGGAAATAAATATGTGGATATCGTGCGTGATGCAGTGAAGAACGAAAATGCTGAGATCCTTGTAATATCGGCAGCTATTGAATCGGAGATCGCACAGTTGGAAGATTATAACGATCGTGTTTCATTTCTGAGTGACCTCGGATTAAATGAATCGGGTGTTGCGAAGCTGATCAAGGCAGCATATAAATTATTAAACCTCATCACCTATTTCACAGCCGGTGTGCAGGAAGTGCGTGCATGGACGATTCACAGAGGATTTAAAGCACCGCAGGCTGCAGGTGTAATACATACTGATTTTGAAAAAGGTTTCATCAAAGCAGAAGTAATAAAACTCGAGGACTTCAAAAAATACGGCTCTGAAAGTGCCTGCCGCGATAATGGAAAATTAGCTATCGAAGGAAAAGAATATTTGGTGGAAGATGGCGATGTGATGCATTTCCGGTTTAATGTGTAGTTGTTGGTTGATAGTTGTCAGTTGATAGAAGTGGAATCGATCAATTATTATTACTAAAATTAAGAAGCAATAGCCCCGTGCTTTCCTGTCAGACGAAACATTTGTGCGGCTGGAGTTCGGGGAAAACAAGAGAGAAAATTTGGAAGGGCTTTAGCCAAAATGTGTGATAATAAAATATCACGAATGAAATTAAATCTCTTTTATCGTATTCAAAAACTCATCTAACTTATAAGCACCGTCAACGGTTCTATTTTCGTAAACCAAAAAGTAGCGAAAATTATTTCCTGCTTTGCCTGCCCAAAGATTTCCTAAACGGATTTTTGATTCTGCATCTAAATGACCTCCTTTTGTTTCCAATAAAATAGTTTTACCACTTTTGGTTTGAATAATGAAATCTGGATAGTGATTAACGAAGCCATTTATCCTGAAGCCTCTTCGTTCAATGTTTCTTGTCCAGAATGAAATGTTATTCATATTACCGATTTCATTTATCACACGTTCTTCAAAACCGTTCATGCTGCCTTCTTTCTCGTAAAGCGATTTGGTAATATCTTTTGATGTTTCACCCGGTGCAATCTTTTCTGGTAATTCAAATGAAGGTTTCATAAATACTTTATCGGTATCTAAAAAATCTTTGAATTTCTTTTCTGCAAAGGTTTCGGAAAGTGATTTTATTTTCTGCTTTATTTTGTCGGTGTAAGTGTATTCGTTGTTTGCAAAGTCACCAAACTGCTCGTCTTTAAAGTCTTCTAAGATTCGGTTGATATATCGTTCAATTTCTTTATCAGGAATCGGATACATGTTTCCGATAATGTCCATGATCCGTTTCGTGAAATTTTTTATCCGGCTTTCTTTTCTTGATGGATCAAGAATATAGGCAATCACACTTTCTTTAATATCACCGTCAAGCCTTACAAATGTTGGTGTATGTTCTTTTTTAGTTTCGTCAAGATCGACTTTATACAAATCAGATGTGATCCCGTCAAACGCAATGTTTGTATCGGCTTTGCTTAATGCAAAACCTTCCAGAAGATTTTCTTTTTCCAATGGCAACTCTTCTTCTTTCTTACCGAACAGATCATTTGCAGGAACCTTCAAATAAAACTGCGGTAAGTTTATTTTTGCAGCCTGTTCTTTAAAAATATCTTTGATGTTGTATGTTTTCACGAGTTGTTGAATTTCGTTTGGTAATGTGGCAATATTGTTTGCTTCCATTTCACTCACCATCTCTTCGAATGCTTCATTCTGTTGAATCGCTGCCTGTTCTATTTCAGAAATTACCGCACCAGGTATTACTGTTTCCGATGGAACTGAAATTCTTGATGTATCAATATCGGAAGTAATATCTTCAGCTGTTTCTTCCCGTTTTTCAAAAACAGAAAGTTGTTGTAATGTGTCTTGTTTTTTTGCTTCTTCGAGCATTGCAGGATCAGCCAGTTTATAATCTTTATCGCTGAAGCCGGCTTTGTTCAAACCCTTCACAATATTATCGAGCGTGTCGAGAAATTTTGATGATGCAGTTAAAACATAACTCATATTGAGTAAGGGAAAATTATGTTTCATTACATAAGGTTGTCGTAAAACTCTTCCTAAGATTTGCTCCACATCAACTGCCGAACTTTTATCCGACAACGATGCAAGGATATATGCAAACGGACAATCCCAGCCTTCTTTTAATGCGTTAATGGTAATGATGTAGCGAACCTCACACTCTTTACTCATCAAGTCAATTCCTTTGATTTCATTGATGTTTGCAGTTTTTATTTTTATCTGTCCGGCAGAAATTTTCCTTTCAATTAATAGATCTTTTAGTTTCTGAACATTAGATTTTTCTTCTTCCGCATTCAAAAAGTCTTTCCCGTTTTTTGGTTGGGCCTGAAACAACACTATTGGTCTGATGTATTTCCCGCCTTTCTTTTCTTCTTCAATCGCCTGCACTTCCAAACGCTTTTGTAAATTCAGGCTTGAATTGATCACTTCTGTTTTGTCCTGATGATTATAAACAATAACGGGAAGTTTCACCATGTCTTCTTTTTTCAGATCCATGGCATCAATAAAACTGATGATATTGCTGTTCTTTCGTGGTGTTGCAGTGAGGTCGAGAATAAAGCACGGATTAAATTCTTTGAGCATATCAACACTCAGATCACTTTCGGCATTGTGGCTTTCATCAACTATCACAACCGGATTCAGGTATTGCATCACTTTCATTAAAGAGATTTCTTCATCTTTTCCTAAAAGTGTTTCAAACGATTGGAGAGAACCGTTCTGCTCAAAAACTTTTCTTCCCTCTTTATTTGCTGTGCGAATACTGTCGAAACTTAAAACAAAAATATTCAACTGCTCTTTTACTGAAGTTGCGTTAAATCCACTTCCCTGAAGCAATCCTGCTTTGTCAAATACTTCCACCTTACTTCCAAAGTGAGAATTAATTGTTGTACGGTAAGGATGCGAGGAATCTTTAAGATTTTTTATCGTCTGGTCTAAAATGGTAATGGAAGGAACCAGCCAGACAACCGCTTTGTGTTTGTCGTAAGCGAAAGCATCAAAAATTGTTTTAATGGCATTACAGGCGATAAATGTTTTTCCTCCCGCTGTCGGAACTTTTACACAAATATGCGGTACACCCGATACATTATTTTTGTAAGGCTCGATGGCTGTGCCTGCAAATGGGAACACGGGAGTTTTTTGATGTGTTGTCCAGAAATTATAAAACGCATCCTTCACATCTTTCACTTCCTGAACTTTTTCGAGGAATGTTGAAAGGTCGTTGATCACCTGTTGCTGGTATGGTTTTAATTCCATGACTTAAAATTTCGTAATGTCTCTCGGTATTTTTTTGAAAATGATATGATGCTTCGTTATGAAATCTTTTGTGAGCAAACAGTTATCAGCATAAATAACATATTGCTCCGCTTTGGTTTTCATTGTTGCCAGAAAAGCATGATTTAAAGTGGTCACTTCATCCTGCTCGTAATGGAAGTAATAACAGGTATCATTATGCTTATCGAGGAAATACTCGTTGTCTTTGTATTTTGTTTTAGTTAATGGAGTTTTTGTTTCTGTGTAAAAAACGTACTGACGGATTTTTTCAATACCAACCAGTTCATTCAAATTACCATCTTCCAAAAACAAGGACTGACCCAGTTCATAATAATCAAAAGATCCACCTGTGCCTTCTGTTTCACTATAGCCATTGATCACACGTTTTACTCTTTCGGATGTTATGGTTTCAGCATAGTCTTCCATTTCAATGAGAATGAATTTGCGGTTGCCGCCATCTTGCTTGTTAAGATTTAAAACTGCTTGCCCAGTTGTCCCACTTCCAGCAAAGGAGTCAAGTATTAAAGCTTCTTTCTCAGAAACAGCGTTTATAAAATAATTAATCACATCAACATCTTTTGGGAATTCAAAAATATTTTTCCCAAGCAAATCACCTAGTGCCTTCGATGCGGCTCGCCTGTCTTTATAGAAAACTGTGTCTAAAATCTGAAATTCATTATCTACAAGATATCTTTTCAAAATAGGTAAATTATCATCTGGGGAGAATATAATTATATCATTTTTATATGCTCGCCAAAAGTCTTCTTCTTTGCCCCAAACCCATCCTCTAGATGGAGCACTTATCTTATTCCCAGTGAGAGGGCTTGTAACTTCATATTTTCCACCACCTACACGTGAAATATTATCTGAACAATAAATGCCCGTTTTATCAACATTACTATAATGCTTATGGTCTTTCGCAGGATTCGACTCAGGTAAATTTCTAAACCACTCTTTTAAATCCTTGCTGATATTTTCATAATCATTTTTATACTTCTTTAGTAATTCTTTGTATTTTTTATAAATATCATCAATTCCATTTTTCTTTACCTTCCATGAGGTACCAGATTCATCAATTTTTTTCAAATTTTTTGCGTAGAACAGAATATACTCATGAGAATTCGAAATATATTTTGCAGCATTTCTTTTGCCACCTCTCCATATAATATTAGCTACAAAATTACCAGTTCCTAAAATTTCATCACACAGTAATTTCAGATTCGCTAGTTCATTATCATCAATGGAAATAAAGATGACCCCATCTTCATTTAAAAGTTTACGCAAAAGTGTTAGCCGTGGATACATCATGCACAACCATTTATCATGTCTGCTTAAATCATCACCTTCCTTTCCTACAACACTGTATAACCATTTTTTTATTTTCGGGTCATTTACATTGTCGTTATACACCCAGTTTTCGTTTCCTGTGTTATAAGGTGGGTCAATATAAATACACTTGATGCGTCCTTCGTATTCGGGTAAAAGTGCTTTCAGCGCTTCAAGGTTATCGCCATGAATTATTTTGTTTCCGCTTTTTGTTTCATCATCAGATTGTTTGCCATTGCTAAAACCATAAGCGTGTTCCAGCACTTTAAACGGAACGTCCATATGGTGATTAACAACTTTATCTTTTCCTATCCAATGCAGGGAGGGCATGCAATCTGTTTTGTGTCTTTTAAAGCCAAAAATGTATTTAAAAGACAAATAAAGTCATTTTAGTTTAATAAAACAGACTTTAACGACATGTTGCCAGATTTGTGTTTATGAAATTTGTGTTGTGAAAGAACAAATAGGAAAACGTATCAGAAAAATAAGAGAGAGTAAAGATCTTAGTCAGGAGAATATGGCTTCTGAATTAGATATAACTACAAGTGCGTATTCAAAAATTGAAAGGGGAACTACAGATCCTTCTGCATCCCGCTTACTGCAAATTGCAAAAATTCTTGAAGTGGATGTAACGGTGTTCTTTCAGGAGATAAAACCGGTAGCCACCATCGCTGATCCTTCCAAACAATATGGCTTTGCTTCCAAAAGCGATATTGAAGAACTCATGTATATGATTAAACAACTTCAAACGGAAATGGAGAAAATGAAAAGTGAAATGCATGCAGGGAAAAAAGTTCCGGTAAAGAAGAAAAGGAAATAGTCAGTTTGGGCATTGGGTCGGAGTGGGATAGAGCGTATCGAGAACTGATGTATGTAAGAATTACCAGTTAGTGTTTATTGGTTTAATAGTTTATAGGTGAATTCGCAAAGTTGTTTTTTAAAATGTTTTTTTAATCTGTGAAATCTGTGCCTGCACGCCAAAGTGTTTCTGCATACAGGTGTGACTAATAGATATAGTCGTTTCCTATATACATTTTTTTCAATAAAAATTCTCTGAGCGAAATCATTTTCAAGGTTTTATCATAGCTTTACTTTTATTTTACCTAAACAAAACTAAACTTATGAGTAAATATCAGGCAGAAATTGATGCGTTCATGAAGCGCGTTAAGAAAAAAAATCCGGGTGAACCGGAGTTCCACCAGGCCGTTCACGAAGTTGCTGAAAGTGTTATTCCATATATGGAAGAGCATCCCGAATACAAAAAGTTAAAAATGCTTGAACGTATTGCCGAACCCGAACGGGTGATCATGTTTCGCGTTCCCTGGATTGATGATAAGGGAGAATTTCAGATCAACCGCGGATTTCGTATTCAGATGAACAGTGCCATTGGTCCGTATAAAGGCGGATTGCGTTTTCATCCTTCCGTGTATTCAGGCATTTTAAAATTTCTTGCATTCGAACAGGTTTTTAAAAATTCGTTAACATCATTGCCGATGGGCGGTGGTAAAGGTGGAAGTGATTTCGATCCGAAAGGAAAATCAGATAATGAAGTGATGCATTTCTGCCAGAGCTTTATGACCGAATTGTTTAAACACATTGGTGCGGATATAGATGTTCCTGCCGGAGATATTGGAGTTGGCGGACGTGAAGTAGGATTTTTATTCGGACAGTATAAACGGTTGAGCAATCAGTTTTCGGGAGTACTTACAGGAAAAGGATTACAGTTTGGAGGAAGTTTAATTCGCCCGGAGGCTACAGGTTATGGTTGTGTTTATTTTGTGCAGGAAATGCTTGCTGTTAAAAGATCTTCACTGAAAGGAAAAACCGTTGTGATCTCAGGTTCAGGAAATGTGGCACAATATGCTGCAGAGAAAGCGATTCAGCTTGGTGCGAAAGTGGTAACGCTTAGTGATAGTGACGGGTATATCTATGATAAGAACGGCATTGATCAGAAGAAATTAGAATTTGTAATGCAATTGAAAAATGAAAAACGCGGAAGAATAAAAGAGTACGCTGAAAAATACAATTGCGAATTTGTAAAAGGAAAAACTCCGTGGGGAGTGAAGTGTGATATAGCACTTCCTTGTGCTACACAAAATGAGTTGAAAGGAAATGATGCGAAACTGCTTATAAAGAATGGATGCAAAGCAGTTGCCGAAGGTGCAAATATGCCATCAACTCCTGATGCTGTAATTGCATTTCAGAAAGCAGGAATTTTATTTGCTCCGGGAAAAGCAAGCAATGCGGGAGGTGTTGCAGTAAGCGGCCTGGAGATGAGTCAGAATTCCATCCGTTTATCTTGGACACGAAAGGAAGTGGATGAGCGGCTTCAGGATATCATGAAAAATATTCATGCAACATGTGCAAAATACGGAGCAGAAAAAGGTAAGATCGATTATGTGAAAGGTGCGAATATAGGAGGCTTTGTAAAAGTCTCCGAAGCCATGATGGCACAGGGACACGTTTAGTTTTAACGGGATTTAAAAATGAAAACGGTTGATGATTCATCGACCGTTTTTATTTTATATTTTCATCACCCAACCGAATTTATCTTCAACAGTCGAAGTATAAATTCCTCCGAGTGTATCGTATAATAAATTCGAAACTTCACGTTCTTCAACAGGTGGAAGAACATATTCTTTACCTTTAAAATTGAAACCTGCAATTCGTGCAATGATTGCTGCAGTGCCTGTTCCGAAGGCATCCTTTAAAATTCCATTTTCAAAATCTGCTGCGATTTCTTTCATCGAAATTTTCCGTTCTTCAATTTTATATCCGCGGTCACGTAAAATTCTTAAACATGAATCGCGTGTGATTCCCTGAAGAATTGTGCCGTCTATTTCAGGTGTTAAAACCGTATCTCCTGATACGAAAAACAAATTTGTTGTTCCCGATTCTTCCACATAATTATGTTCGCGTCCGTCTGTCCAAATGATCTGGTCAAATCCTTTTTTATGTGCTTCCAAAGTTGGCAACATTGATAATCCGTAGTTTCCTGCAACCTTCGCAAATCCAACACCTCCTTCAAAAGCGCGTACATATTTTTCTTCAACCAGAACATTTATCGGTTTCGGATAATAACTGTTAACAGGGCATGTAAAAATAATAAATGTGAAATTTTTTGAAGGACGAACTCCCACAAAGTCATCTGTAGCGAAATAAATTGGTCGCAGATAAAGTGCACTTCCGATCTTTGTCGGTATCCAGTCTTTATCAAGATTTACAAGTTCTTTTAATCCATTGATAAAAATCTCTTCAGGAATTTCGGGCATCGCCATTCGTTTTGCTGAAAGATTTATTCGTTTGAAGTTTTCAAGAGGACGAAAAAGTTGCGCTCCGCCTTCAGGATTTTTAAAAGCTTTCATCCCTTCAAAGATTGCCTGACCATAATGCAGTGCGGAGATAGAAGGGGAAAAAGGAATATCACCGTAAGGAATAATTTCCGGTTGTTTCCATTCGCCATCAATAAAATCTGCACGATACATGTGGTCTGCGAAAACAGATCCGAACTGGATATTGGTAAAATCAACTTCTTTGATTCTAGACTTCGAAGTTTTGGTAATTTTTATAGATATTGCCATTCAATTTTTTTTATGTCTGCTGATAATATTATTTATTCCGAATTGTTTGAGGAGTTTTTTATCCTCACTGAAACTGAAAAATTTCAGCCCGTCAAAGCAAAAGAAAATCCTTTAGAAACCAATACAAAAATCACCTTTACGGGAACAAACAAAAGGAAAACACTTTTCGTGTACAATGATATTAATCAACTTTCTGAAAATGATCTTACAATGATCAGAAACCTTGTTGTTAAAGGAATCGGATGGAGTATGGAGGATATTGCACTAATAAATTTATCGGAAAACTCCGACACAAAATTTGAAGACATCCGGAATTTTTTTTCTTCGGAGAAAATTATTTTCTGGGGATGTGAAACTTTTATGCAGGAAAATAAAATACCGCGTAAAGTTCACGAAGTGATTAAAGGCAGGGAAATAAATATATTAAGCGCAAACATGTTTTCTTTTTACAGCGATAATATTGAACAGAAGAAAAATCTTTGGGAGGCAATGAAAAAAATATTTGACCGTAAATGAAACTTGTATTCGCAACGCATAATTATAATAAAGCAAAGGAAATTCAACAGTTGGTTGGCAAGGGACTTATTGTTTTAACTCTTGATGAGATCGGTTGCACGGAAGAAATTATTGAAGACGGAAATACACTTGAAGAAAACGCACATATCAAAAGTAATTTCGTTGCAAAAAAATACAATGTGAATTGTTTTGCGGATGATACCGGTTTATTGGTTGAATCGTTGAATGGTGAGCCCGGATTGCATTCAGCACGGTATGCGGGCGAACAGAAAAATGCAGATGACAATATGAATTTATTGCTTCAGAATTTGAAAGATAAAACAAACAGAAAAGCAAAATTCGTGACTGTAATTTCTTTACTTCTTAACGGACAGGAATATTTTTTTGTGGGAGAATTGCCTGGTGAGATCATAACAGAGAAGAAGGGAAAAAAAGGTTTTGGTTACGATCCGGTTTTTGTTCCTGATGGATATTCCGTCACACTTGCGGAAATGGAAACAGCAGAAAAAAATGTGATCAGCCACCGTGCAATAGCATTTAAAAAATTGATTGAATTTTTAAAAACAGAAACGGAAAATTAGTTTTTCAGATCTTTTGATTTGATCTGTTCCTCAATTTCCTTGGTGATGTGAAAACCTTCATCAGCTTCAATATCTGCTATTTTATGACTGAAGATATATACCGGAATTTGTGAGAAAACAAATGCAAGTGAAGAAATTATAAGAAGCATTGTTAATGTTTTGCTGTCCTTCAGCATAAATGCAACAAGTACAAAAAGAATATTAACAAGGTATAAAACCAACGACACCTCCTTATGGCCTAATCCAATGCGAAGCAATGAATGGTGGATATGATTTTTATCGGCAGAAAACGGAGATCGTTTATGCATCAGGCGAATGATGAATACACGTAAGGTGTCATAAAGAGGAATGATCAGAATAGCAACAGCAATGGCAGGTGCAGATAATAATTTATATGAATTTTGTGTAGTGGGGTTGTTAAATTCGATGAAACGGATCGCGAACACGGAAATTAAAAAGCCTGTTGTTAAGGAGCCTGCATCTCCCATGAATATTTTAGCAGGATTGAAATTAAATACAAGAAAACCGAGAAGTGCTCCTGCAAGTGTAAATGCAAGTATTGACCAGCCTATCTGATCAATAAAACTAAACCATAAACCGAACGTAACAGATATGATAAATCCCAGTCCTCCTGCAAGACCATCAACACCATCAATTAAATTGAATGCATTTGTAATAACAACTATTGTAAATAATGTTAATGCATAACTTGCCCAGATGGGAATATCATAAATTCCAAAAATGCCATAGAAACTTGTTATGCGGATATCTTCCCCGACAATTGTAAGTGCTGTTGCGAATAATTGGCTTGCTAATTTTTTAACAGGAGAAAGCATGATAATATCATCTTTCAAACCAAGAAAAAAGAGAATGATCAGTGCAGCCTGAAGGTATTGGATTTTTCCCATACCGTCTGATATTCCCCAAATACACGATGAGATCGCAAAACTTGCTATAATGGCGACTCCGCCAAGGCGGGAAATCTTATCCGTATGCAGTTTTCTTTTATCAGGTTTGTCGTAAAGCCCTTTTACTTTTGCTACGGTTATGATTGACGGAATACCGAAGATAACAATCAGCAAAGAAGTTAAAAAGGTTAAAATAATATTATGCATTCAGACAATATGATTGTTCAGAATACAAAAGTAAGTGAAAAATCAGGAAACGTAATAAAAAAATACTCAGAACGGTGGATTAACAGCCTTTTATGGAGCAAGACGATCGATAGTCCACGACAAATCTGTATTTCTCGAAAACAGAAATCTGTCGTGCAGACGGCTTTGCCTTCCCTGCCAGAACTCAATGGAAACAGGTTGTACTATATATCCACCCCAGTGATGTGGACGTACAATTGGCTTTTCGCTGAATAATTTTTCAAATTCACTAAAGCGGTCTTCCAGAGTTTTCCGGTTTTCTATTTTTTTGCTTTGAGGTGAAGCATGTGCTCCTATTTTACTTCCATGCGGGCGGATATGGAAATAATCATCAGATTCTTTAGCTGATATTTTTCTTGCCACACCTTCAATTCTTACCTGCCGCTGCATCTCGAGCCAGCAAAATACTAATGCTACCTTTGGGTTTTTTTCAATTTCAATTCCCTTATTACTTTCAAAATTGGAGAAGAAAACAAAACCATTTTCATTGAATTCTTTTAATAGAACCACACGGGCTGTTGGTTGCCCGTCATCCCTCACTGTTGCAAGTGTCATTGCGTTTGGTTCGTTTGCATTTGCATCAATGGCCTCTTTTAGCCATACTGAAAATTGTTCGAACGGATCTTTGATAAGATCACTTTCATCAAAAGGCTTTGAAGCATATTCCACTCTCAGGTGAGCAATATCTTTTTGTATAGAATTCATATTTTAATATTCGGGATCAAAATTAAGTAAAAATTGAAGGGATAGTGAATTATTGCATTCTTTTATTTGTATAGATTATCTTGCGGCAGAAAGAAAAGTAAGGTGGAGATACATAAAATAAATCCGAAATTAATTGACCCGCAAAAAGGAAGGTTACTGATAAGTGAACCGTTTCTGAATGATCTTAAATTCAGAAGATCGGTCGTGTTTCTTTGTGAACATAATGAAGAAGGTTCGGTTGGATTTATTTTAAACAGATTGCTGTCAGTTACCAGTTCAGATGTTATTCCTCAACTTCTGGAGTATAATTTTCCCTTATTTTATGGTGGTCCTGTAGAAACAGACACATTGCATTTTATTCATAAGGCAGGAGATTTTATTGAAGGATCAAAAGAAATTTCAAATGGTATTTATTGGGGGGGAGAAATAGAATCGGTGAATCAGTTGTTGTCAGATGGTAAAGTATCTCCTAATGATTTCCGCTTTTTTATTGGGTATTCAGGTTGGGCTCCGGATCAGCTTGTGGAAGAAATTACTGAGAAAGCATGGTGGGTTGCAGAAGGAAATATGGATATAATATTTGATGACGATCTCGAAAATATGTGGAAAGCAGTTGTACGGTCATTAGGAAAAGATTTTGCATTCATGGCAAACTCACCTGATGATGTGACGTGGAATTAATAAAACTATTTTTAACTTTTACTTATACTGCTGCATATTTTGCCAGTGTATTGATATCGGCACTTTCAAGAATGTTTTTAGCATATCCGTAGCGAACACAGTTTATCATTGCATTGCCAAGTGATGTTGTATCTGTAACAATACCTTTAAATGGTTTAAGAAGAAAATAAAATGGTTTGAAAAAGAAATATATCAGATTGTATAATCGTGTTCGTGATCGTATTCCTTTCAAAGGCTGGATATAACCTGGACGAAATAGATATGTTTTTCTAAATGACATTTCAAGTAATGTATTTTCTGTTTCACCTTTTACTCTTGCCCACATCATTTTTCCATTTTCATTTGTTCCTGCTCCGGAAACATAGCAAAACACAATATCAGAGTTTACACTCAACAGTGTTTTTGCTGTATTCACAGTAATATCAAATGTGGTTTTACGGTATTCATTTTCAGAAAGTCCCACAGCAGATATTCCCAAACAAAAGAAACAGGCATTGTAATTTCTGAATTCATTTTGCAATGACGACAGATCAGAAAGATCGGAATGAGTGATCTCTCGGATTTTAGGATGACTGATGCCACAGGTTTTTCTGTTAATTAACAAAACGGATTCGACATCTGAATTATCTATGCATTCAAGTAATACACCTTTTCCGATCATTCCGGTTGATCCGAAGAGTATGGCTTTTATTTTCATACATGTGAAGTTAAATGTTATAAATTATTCTGCAACAGTTTTTTGTTTGTAAAAAAAATGGGAACCTTTTCAGATTCCCATTAGAGGTATCGAGCAGATTCGAACTGCTGTAGGAGCTTTTGCAGAGCTCAGCCTAGCCGCTCGGCCACGATACCGGACGGGCAAATATAAGAAGTGTTTATTTAAACCGCTAATATTTTCCTATTAAATAACATTTTCACTTAATTTGAATAAGATAAAAAATAGAATATGAAAAAAATCATCCTCATAGGAATTACAGTACTTTTAGCATCGTGTACATCACAAACCAATAAAGCAGGAACAACAGATTCGAAAAATGATTCCACAGCCATTAATACAGAGAAAGCACTTTCTTATTATGGAGATAAAATAACTGCAGACAGTGCACGGCCTGTTTCCGAACTTGTTTCAATGATGAACGGGAATAAAGAAATAAACGTAAAATTAACAGGAGAAGTTGAAGGTGTTTGTCAGAAGAAAGGATGCTGGATGGATTTAAAAAATCAGAACGGAGAGAAACTGCATGTAACTTTTAAGGACTACAATTTTTTTGTTCCTAAAGATTGCAAAGGTAAAACAGCTTATGTTGATGGAAAGGCAATGTATGAAGAAACTTCCATTGATGAGCTGAAAGAAATTGCAAAAGATGCTGGAAAGCCAAAAGTTGAAATTGATGCGATCAAAGAACCAAAAAAGCAACTGGTGTTTGAAGCAAAAGGAGTAATTATTAAGTAATCAGGTTTGAAATCTGCGAATTATTTAAAAAAAATACAGACGGCATTTTTTTTAGCATATATTATTTTTCTTTCCGCATCATGCAACAACATAAATATTAGCAAGAAAGAGGTTGCAGAAGATGTACATGAATCTAAGGATTCAGGAAGCATGAAATCTTGCAACGCTAAACCGGTCAAAGATCCGAATCATCCGAAACCTATGGCATTGATGATGCGGATGATGGCCGATAATGCAGATAGTATAAGAGCTCAATTATTAAGAAATGAGAACCCGGACAAACTCCGCTACCCGTTTCAGAAATTCTATCTTTTAGAACCAACCGATTCCTCTGTACTTGAAATGCAGTTTTTTGAAAACGCAAGATTTTATCAGGAAGCGTACACTGATTTTTTTAATCATCCGAATGAACAAAAAAGATATTTTAATGTTCTAATAGAGAAATGTGTAAATTGTCATGAGCATTATTGCAATGGTCCATTAAAAAGAATTCGAAAATTATATATTGATATGTAAAGAATTTATCTAACCCAAACTAATTATGAAAGCCTCAAATTTTGTTTCAACCGGGTCCATCCTGTCAGTAATTTTTTTATCAATATTATCGGTAATTTCTTTTCAGGTTATTTCTTATGATACCGGACCGCCTGCGGGTTATTCTAATGCACCTGGTGATCTGAATTGTACAAGTTGTCACAATGATTATCCATTGCAAACAAGCGGACCTACTTGGGGTAATATCACATTAACATCTTCAGCTTCAAATTTTTCTTCATTTGTTCATGGTACGACATATACATTTACATTATCCTTTTCAGATACTGCAAGTACAGAATTCGGATTCCAGTTATGTGTACTTCCAAGTGGAGCATCATCATCTTCTTCTTCCATTGGAACCTTAACGGCAACGAATTCAGATGTTCAAATTGTAACAGGATCAAGCAGATCATATGTTGAACATACGTATTCGGGAACTTCAGCTCCTTCCAGTTCGCGATCGTGGACATTTGCATGGACAGCTCCTTCATCATTATCATACACGGGGGGAGCTGTTTTCTATGTAGTTGTAAATTCAACAAATAGTGACGGAAGAAGTACAGGTGATTCTATTTATGCGAAAACATTTTCAGGAACGGTTTTACCTGTTCACCTTATATCTTTTAACTGTGAGAGGAGTGCAAACAACGTTCAACTCAATTGGTCAACTGCATCTGAGGTTAACTCAGACCATTTTAATATAGAGCGCAGTGTTGATGCAAAGAAGTGGGACATTATAAATACTATTAAGGCATCCGGAAATTCGAATTCTAAAATGAATTATGAGTACGATGATTTAACAGCAGTTAATTCGGATTGTTATTATCGGTTAAAGCAGGTAGACATTGATGGTAAAAGCCAGTATTCAGATATTATCATTGCAAGGAATGATCAGAAAAATAATCAGGTAATTGTTTACCCTTTACCTGTTGAGAATAAATTAACGATCTCGAAAAACTTATTGCAAAGCACTGGCTGGGATATTACTGTGTATGATTTGAAAGGTACAAGAGTGATAAGCCGTAATGAGGATGATCTGAATTCCGTTGATATTGATGTATCCTCTTTAAAGAATGGGATTTATATACTTCAGATAATTACGGAAGGTAAAACTGAGTACAGGAAAATTTCGATAGAAAATTAATTTTTTTTACTGAAATTCCGGAATCATAAATACATAATTTGCTTTACCGCTTTCACTGATTTCTCTATTGTAGGCAGGAATTCCTGAATGAACGTTGGAGCATATCCTAACGGAGTATCTGTTGTAGTTACTCTAAGTATGGGGGAATCAAGATAATCAAACGCATTTTTTTGAATCATGTAAGTGATCTCACTTGATATAGATGCGAGCGGCCAGGCTTCTTCAATGATAAGAAGCCGGTTGGTTTTTTTTACAGAATCAATGATGGTTTGATAATCGATAGGACGAACAGTTCGCATATCAATTACTTCTGCAGAAATATTCTCTTTACTTAATTCATCTGCAGTTGCCAGTGCAACTTTCATTATTTTCCCAAATGAAACAATGGTAATATCACTGCCTGTTTTTTTGATATCTGCTTTTCCAATTGGTATGAGGTATTCTTCTTCAGGAACTTCACCTTTGTCACCATACATCTGCTCACTTTCCATGAATATGACAGGGTCATTATCACGAATAGCAGTTTTTAAAAGCCCCTTTGCATCATAAGGATTAGAAGGAACAACTACTTTTAGTCCGGGACAATTTGCAAACCAATTTTCAAATGCCTGTGAATGCTGTGCTCCAAGCTGACCGGCAGATGCAGTTGGTCCGCGGAATACAATTGGAATATTGAATTGCCCTCCGCTCATTTGATATAGTTTTGCAGCAGAATTTATGATTTGATCGATTGCAACAAGAGAAAAATTAAATGTCATAAATTCAATGATGGGGCGCAAACCATTCATTGCTATTCCAACTCCGATACCTGTAAACCCAAGTTC
>Ga0207103_10200_pt1 | contig 17226 bp, 13 predicted proteins | sample Alteio_BWMinHeat_81_FD_153546 | JGI IMG/M metagenome (GOLD analysis project Ga0207103, IMG submission 153546) | Enriched cells from forest soil in Barre Woods Harvard Forest LTER site, Petersham, Massachusetts, United States -... | ecosystem: Environmental > Terrestrial > Soil > Temperate forest >...
AACAGCAACCCGCGCGCCGTCGCCTCGCTCCGACCTTCCGATCCGCCAATCGACACCGGCTTCCCGGTCACCACTCCATGCACGGAATGCCCCACCGTCATCGCATACGTATCCATGATCCACGCCATCGTCTGTTCGTTGGTGTTCATGTCGGGAGCGGGAACGTCTTTTTCCGGTCCGATGAATTCGAACAGCTCGGCGGTGTAGCGACGCGTCATTCGTTCGAGTTCACCGCGCGACATTTTCTTGGGATCGCAGATGATGCCGCCCTTGGCTCCGCCAAAGGGAATGTTGACGACGGCGCACTTCCACGTCATCCAACTGGCGAGTGCGCGTACTTCGTCGAGGGTAACGTCGGGGCTATAGCGGATGCCGCCTTTCGCGGGCCCGCGAGCGATGGAATGTTGGACACGGTAGCCGGTGTAAACCTCCAGCTTGCCGTTGTCGAGTTGAACAGGGATATGAACGATGATCTCCCGATTGGGATAGCGGAGAACCTTCCATAGACCTTCGTCGAGGTTTAGCTTACGAGCGGCGATGTCGAACCGCGCCGCTTGTGCCATCCACGGATTGGTCTCCTGCTCAAGGGGGAGTGGGGGTGTTTCGATACTCATAAGAGCTGCTCCGATAGGCGGGAAACTTCGTTCTTGGCGCGTTCCAACGCCTGCTCCGAAAACTGATTGCGCCAAATCGCCGAGTATATGCTTGGAAATAGGCCAATTCAAGGCAGGGTTGCCACGTCAGTGACGACGTCTGTGACCCATGCCGTTGACAGGTGCGGGCTGGCGTGAAGCGATGGCGGCCGCTGGATATCGGATCCTTCAGTGACGAAAGTTAAGCCCAAGGTAGATGCCGGCCGCAACAACCAAAATCAACAACAAGACGAACAGCAGCAGCTCGAAGAAACGCTTCCTCTGAAGCTGCCGTCGTTTTTCCTTTGCCGTGATATGCCGCTTGCGCATTGACGCTCAGGCAAGAATCGTCACGTGTTCCTCGCATCGATGAAGCGAGAGGACGCGTTCTCACTACGTGTCCTCTCGCCTTGGTTATCGATCTAGAAGTGGAAACCTAAAGTAGCCGTATATGCCCGCGGCGTGACATAGTGCGTGCCACTGAAGGTCGACAGGAAGTTGTAAAGCGCTGTTTGGTTGGTCAGATTCACGACGGTGAACTGAGCGCTCCACTTATATTTGTCGGAGTGGAAGATGTTATCGTCGCCCACCGCCACGTCGAAAAGATGACGCGGAGCAACGCGCGGAGGATTGTGATCGTCGTTTTCGGTCCCTGGCGCCGGGATCGAGATCAACGTTGATCCGTACTGAGAAGCAGGGCACAAGCTGGTGGGGCTGATTGGCATCGTCGGTGTCGCATGGACAGAACCGCAGAACAGGCCAGCCTGGAACTGCTGGTCTGGCGTGAGCCCCGAGGCATCGACTACCGTGTCACTGCCATTAGGGCCATTGTTGCAATTCCCCCCAGCGCACGGGACTGGGCCTGCAACCAGTCCGCTGTCATAACGCCAGTTGAAGCCGATCCAAGGCAAACGTGGCTTGGGCTGATACTGCAGGTGTGTCGTCTGGTTGAATTTCTCGTCGTGGTCGATGCGGAAGACTCCACCGGGAGCGAATGGTGTTGCGCCGGCTCCGCCAAGCTGCGGATCGAAGAAGCGCGCGGCGACGCTGGAGAACACCATAAAGCCACTTAGGCCATGAAAATTCGCAAGGCTGATGCGACCCGCCGGTCCCGTGATCTTCGACTTGTCCCAAGCAATTGGGAACGTGATCGGAGTGTTGCCCAGCACGCTGAAGTCATACGAATTGTGCGTGTACTTCCAGACGTATTCGGCGGAGACTACAACGTAGCGGCCGAAAGCTTGTTGCACTCCAGCGTGGAATTCGTTGCGCCTTCCAGGACTGATCGGCGTGAGATCGCTTGACGAGCAGGCTAGAAGTGGATTCAGCACAGCATTCGCGCAGCCGATGCTGGATAGCACCAGATTTTCGTTGAACGGCGTCTCCATGATTCGGGCATAGGAGAGCCGAAGGACCGTATTGGTCCGCTTGATGTTGTACGCAGCTCCCAAACGTGGTTCGGCCATCTGGGCCGTGCTGAGACCGTTGTAGATATCGCCGCGAATGCCGAGATTTAAGGACCAGTTCCCCTTGGTGATTGCGTCCTGAACATAAAGGGCGAGTTCCTTCACGTCTGTGTGACCGTGGAAGTTGTAAAGAGTTCCTCCCGTGGTTAGATCGAAGGGCGCTAGCGTGGTGCAGGGTGCAGCGACGGCAACACCATTCGCGCCGACGCAAGGATTGCCATTTGTGTCTGTTAAGGAGCTCAGGAAAGTTGGGTCGACGATCCCAAGGTTGTCGTTCTCGTTCAGGAAAGTCTGCTGGTACGTGGCTCCGGCTTTGATGTTGTGAATACCTTTTACGTAGGAGACATCCGAACGCAAGCCCGCGTTGGTCAGATTACGATCTTGACCAACCGTTTGAAACTGGAGGTCCGGGGCGAAATCAGCGAACGGATTTCCGCTGGGGTAGTAGTTGTATTGGTCGCGACGTACATAGCCGCCCAGAGTGAACACGGTTGAATTGTTTATCAATCGAGTCCACGAGGGAGAGATGTTGAAGGTCTTGATCTGCGAGCGTTGATCGGTCGGTCCGACAGGAAGCCCATTAGGTCCGAGTCCGCCGTTGTCGACAACGAGGCCATTCCAGGCGGTCGCGTTTTGCTGGTCGAAAGAATTGGGTGTCTGGAACCAGGAACGCGTAAATCCTAAATTGAGGTGCAGCGAGTCGATCTGAGAAAGCTGAAAATCGAGGCGATCGAAGATGTTCTCTTCGTTGCCCTTGGCATGCATGATGGTGAATTCCGGAGGATCAAGGAATCGCCCTGAATTCAGCCCTGTCACTGACAGAAAGTTTCCCCAGTTCTTGCCGCCATAGGCGAGATTAAGGCCTCCAGAAGCAGTGCCGAAACTGCCGTAGGAAGCTGTGATGCTGCCGGTGGGTGTCGTTACTCCCTGGCCCGAGCGCGTCGTGACGTTGATGACGACGCTGGTCTTGTCACCATATTCAGCCGGTGGGGCGCCGGGGATCACCTCTAAGGATTCGATCGAATCGACGGGGATCTGATTGGAGAAGACCTTACTCTGCTGATCGGTGATGGGTTGACCATCAACGACGAACGAATTCTCAGCGTGGTCGCCCATGCCATGGAAAAGGCCATTGGAGTCGGCGGCGATTCCAGGTGTCGCAAGTGTCACCAGGGAGCTTACCGACGAAGACTGGCTCTCCAGTGGAAGCTTCTGGAACAGGTCGCGGTCAACGTCGGTGTGAAATGTGGGCGTATTCTCGAGCAGGTCTTCAGAAGAAGCCTCGACGGTCACTGTGCTCTTGGAAGACTCGACATTCAAACGAACGGGTACATTGACCGGAACAACTGAGCGAACATCCACGTCTTGCGCGAATGGAGCAAATCCAGTGCCCTTAACTGAGAGGTGATAGTTGTTGAAAGGCACGTTGGGGATGGTGAATCTGCCTGCACTGTCGCTACTGGCAGTCCGCTCAAACTGACTCACCGGGTTATGAATCTCGACTGTTGCGTTTGGAACAACAGCTCCCGACGGGTCTGTTACGGTTCCCGTTACTGACGTGGAGCTACCGCCAGACTGCGCCACAGCGTTCAAGCCGAACGCCATAAAAAATAGCACCCAAAAAGCCGCATGAAGCGACTTCGAGTAAGAAGTCAGCATGAATTCCTCCAACGAAATCTCTAGTTGTAGTGCGAATCAAAAGACGAAGGATCGGTCCGACTGAAACTAGATTGCAGGAGGCGGGCGCACGCTAAGCGCGAAGGCGAAGAGATGCTGCTTGGCGGAAAGGGACTTTGCCCGAACGACAGATACAAAAACGAACACTGCCTTCGGCGCAACATATCGAGCTGGAGTAGTAGACGAATGAGAAGCGACGCAGATGGTGCAAGTAGCGGATTCAGCCGCGTTTGCGTGGTAGTGGACGACAGTTGCCACGGCCAACCAAATGGTCAGCAATAAGCAAACCCATCCCACTCTTCTTGCGACAACGCGCATGGTATCCCCAGACTGCGTGTAATGAAAATACACTGAAACGCGTACACCTGCAATTACGGGAGTTCCGGAGTGAAGGCGCTTCCGGCCAAGGACTAACTGTTTCGCACATCTAGCCGGGAGGTGTGTAGGGCGCTTCTTAGTCCCGACCACGACGCAAAGGATCGGTCGGGGATGAAGCACCCAGAGAGTCGCGCTGCTCTGCCCCCTCGAGCCAGTCTTCACCAAAAAGCTCGATCGGGTGCTGACTGCGAATGGTTCCGTTTCCGCAAGCGAGAGATTCCGCTGGACAGAGCTTGTCACAGCCCCAGCAGATGCGGTCGGGATTCTTGGGATGAAGCGGGATCTTCGGCATTCGCTGCCATCTCGATCAGGCACAAGTTAGCCGAGCCCGGAAGAGGAAGCGATGACTTGTGTCACACGTGACACGCCGCGCCTTACGGAGTCATTTTGCCCGCTTGCAGATAGTTTTGCGAAGGGATGCCGAAAGCGTCCGCAACGCGATTGAAGAATGCGAACATTGCGGTGATGTAGACCGCCTCGGAGATCTGATTCTCTGTCCATCCGACATCACGCAACTTCTGAACATCTTCGTGAGTTGAACGATACGCAGCGCGAGTGACGAGCTCGACGTAATCCATGAGCGCACGCTCCGACGGAGTCAAGCCGGCTTCGTCGAGTTTGCCCTCGAGAACTGCTGCAACACATTTGTCATCGGCTCCCTGAACACGCAGGAAGAAGGCATGGCTGTCCAGTCAATACGGACAACGATTCAGGTAAGAGACGTAGCTGGCGATCATCTCCTTGTAGCGGCGTGAGAGATGGCCTTCCGAAAAATGAACCGTGTTCGAGAACTGCATGACTTCGCGCAAGAAATCGGGACGCGCGCCGAAACACTTCAGGATGCCGGGCACTTGCGTGCGCCCGGTGGCGGCGCGCCACTCATCGTAAACGGCGGCGGTCTCCCCGGTGGCTTCTGCGTCTTCAATGATGTGGATCTTCGTTGAGTGTGGTGCAGTTGCGGGCTTCGCGGCTGTGGAATCTTTCGGGTCGGTCATCAGAGTTCTCTTAATTTACCAAAGAAGGTTCGGCGCCCGGAACGCGGTGGCGACGTCGTTGGATGAATTCGTAAACGGGCAAGCCGGCCAGTACGACAATGAGACCGAGTGCGGCCTGGCGCGGGGTGCGCATCGCCATCAGGAAGAGCATGGAGGCGACCAGAAGCAGAAACAGGATCGGCGTGACGGGATATCCAGGCGTTGGAACCGATGGGAGCTCATCGTGCGAACGGCGGCGTAAGAGAAAAAGTCCGGCGACCGTGAGTCCCAAGAAGAGGACAGCCGAGAAGATCAGGTAGCCGAGAATCTGGTCGAACGTGCCAAGGAGCACGAGGATCGACGACATCACGCCTTGAATCAAGATGGCGCGAGAGGGAGTGCCGTGGACAGGATGGGTGCGGGCGACCGACGAGAGGAAGACACCGTCTTTGGCCATGGCGTAGTAGACGCGCGGGCAGACCATGATGAGCGCGGCGAGGGTTCCCAACACACAGATGACGACCGCTCCGGAGAGAAGGTCGGCGCCAATCTTTCCGAAGAGCACTGCTCCAGCCTGCGCGACAAAAGTCTGATCGGAGGTGACACTTTCGATCGGGACGAGATAAATAAAGATGGCACTGACGACGATGTAGGCGGAGATTACGGCCAGCACACCAAGAACGAGAGCGCGCGGCAGAGTGCGCGTGGGGTCCTTCACTTCGCCGGCGATTTTGCTGACGTCCCACCATCCGCCGAAGGAGAAGAACGCGGCAACGAGCGCGCCGGCGAGCGCTGGCAACAGCGGAGTCGATCCGGGATGCTGCGCGACAAAGGGTGTGAAGTGCGACCACGAGCCGAGATGAAAGATCAGCGCCCAGACAACGAGTATGCCGAGGATCAGGAATTTGAGCCAGGTAAGCGCGCGGAGCAATCCAGCGCCGATGCGGGTGTTCAGAATGTTGAGGAAGCAGAGCAGGATGATAGCGCCGATGGCAACCAGCTTGGTCATGATCGGCGGCCACGCAACGATGTAGGACGCGTACGCGGCCATACCGACGGCGATCGCCGCGGTGATGCCGGGGTCCATGACGAACATGCTCATCCATCCGTAGAGGAACGCGATGCGGCTACCGTAAGCTTCGCGAAGATAGATGTATAGACCTCCGGCCTGCGGGAAGCGTGCGGCAAGTTCGCCGAAGCAAAGTGCACCGCTGAGGGTGAGAGCTCCGAGAGTGAGCCACACCACCAGCAACCAGAAAGGCGAGCCGAGAGACTTGGCCATTCCCGCGGGCGTAAGGAAAATGCCGACGGCGATGGCTTCTCCGGCGACCGCCGCAGCTGCGGAGCCGAGTCCGAGTTCACGGCGAAGAGTTGAGGAGGAAGCGGCCATAATTTATATCGAGAAAAGAATCCCGCCCGTGCGCGCGGACAAGAATGTCCGCGCCACACAAGCTAAATACTAAAAAGTGAACTTGGCGCCGAGTTGGAAGGCGCGTGGTCCACCGGATCCGAAGACACCGCCCGCAGTCGAGACCGGAGTTCCGAACTTTGAAGAATAGTTCGGATTATTGCTGTCCGGAACGAGCACGTTGAAGTATCCCGAGTAATCGGCATTGTCGACGCCGAGAACGTTTGTCTTGTTAAAGAGGTTGAATGCCTCACCGAACGCCATCAGACGAAAACGCTCACTTAACTTGAACGTCTTCGCGAGACGCATGTCGAACGAGTCGAAGGTGTCATTGAAACGCGCATCCGGAGAGACGAGCGGAAGATCGACTCCGTTCTCACCGCCGTTGGCGTTGATCTGGGAGATGATCGTGTTCAATTGCGCTCCGGTGGTGATGGCACGGCCTCCCGCATTGCGTGACAGTTGCGGCACGCGTGACTTGTTGCCGTTCTGATCGACATAGAGGATGTCCATTGGAACGCCGGAAGCGATGCTCCAGATGGGCGAGAACTGGATGCCCCATGGCAGATTTACAGTCGCCTGCACGACGAAGCGATTGCGCTGATCGACGGGGGATGGACCATATTCGCGGCGCAGATCGGTGGGATCAACCGGCGGATAACCGAAGGGTACCTGATCGTAATTGGTGTAGTTGAGGCTCTTCGACAGCGTGTATGCCGCGTGGAATTGATAACGGTTGGAGAAAGTTCTATCGAGCGTGAGCCAGAGCGCGTCGTAGTGCGTGTTGGCGCTGGACTGTAGCCGCGTGACCGATTCCGGCCCGCCCGAATCAGGATTGAAGACCGAGCCCACCGGTACGCCGATAATGAAGTGCGTACCGAGATTGTGAATGCCATCCGCGCGAATGATCCAGTCCTTGGCGAATTGATACTGCACGCCCAGGTTGAACTGTTGCACCATGGGATTCTGGATGTTGTTGTCGATGACGTTCATGCCTTCCTGCGCGCCGCCTGCTCCAGGGATGATGAATCCGCTGAAGGGATTGGAAGTCGTCGGAGCTCCAGGCACGAAGTGGCCGGTCGGGTCGAGATAGTTTACGTTGCCGCCGTAGACGTTGATGGGAAGGGCGCGGCCATCGAGTCCCTGCTCAAGCGAGAGAATTTCCAGCGTCACGCGGTCATAGTAGACACCGTATCCGCCGTGCACGCTAAAGTTGGCAGCGCGATTGGCCCAGTTGAATCCGACGCGCGGACCCCAATTGTTGGTATCCATGTGACGCGAGCCATTCAGGAGCGGCAGCAGCAGGGGATTTAAGCCGTTGTGAGCGTAGCCGACATCGTTGACGCCGGTATCAAGTTCATATCGTACGCCGAGATTTAGCGTGAGCTGGGGAAGGATGTGCCAGTCGTCCTGGGCATATCCGGCGATGTGGTTGTTGTTCGCGTTGGGAATCACGAGCGTGTTTGTCGGATTGCCGCTGCGGATGGCCACGGCGAAGAGCAAGTCCTGGTCGTTGATGACGCCGTCGCCGTTGTGATCGAAGTTAGGGAAGTCCTGCACAAATTCAACGGCGCCGTTCTGGAAGACGCCAAGAATAAACTCGTCGAGGACGCGCTGGAACTGGCCTCCGAAATGGAAGTTGTGCTTGCCGTGACTCCAATCGATAGCATCATCAAATTGATAGCGACGCTGATGCGTGCCCTGGGGGACGCGATAGGAGCCGCCATCGGAGATGCTGGGGAAATCGAGTTCGGGCTCGGCCACGAGCGGATCAGTGTTGTTCTGAAAATCGTTGATGCTGAAGCTGGTCTTGTTCAAGACATTGGGGCTGATGATGTGCGTCCAGGAAGAGTTAAAAGTCTGGAAGCGGTTGGCCATGTCCTGGCGCTCGGATGCCGTGCCGATAGGCGCGCCAGAGAGGAAGCTGGCGGCACCGGTAGCATCGAGACGCTCGATGTTGTAGTGCAGGGCAAGTAAATCGTTCTTGGCGATTTGCCAGTCGCCACGAAGCACGCCCATACCGTCGGTGAGAGGCTCGGGGGCGAAGCTGGTGGGAATGGTTTGCGTCAAGGGATCGCGAGTGCCAACGAGTACGCCACCAAGTTCGTTGCGAAATTCAAATCCCGCAAACCACCAGGCCTTGTTTTTCACGATGGGGCCGCCGATGTTAGCGGCATATTGCTGGCGGCTGAAGGGCGGCGTCTGGCCAGGATTGGAGTTGGGACTCCCGAAGGTCGGGGGTTCCGCTTGAAGAGCTTTGTCACGTTCGTAGAAAGAGGCGGCACCGTGCAGATCGTTGCTGCCCGACTTGGTCACGACATTGACGACGGAGGTCCCAGAACGGCCGAGTTCCGCTGAGAAGCGGTTGGTAGCGATCTGAAATTCCTGAACGGTGTCTTCTGGCACATTGAGCAGCATGCCACCAACGGCGTCGTCATTATTGTCGGCGCCGTCGATGCTGACATTGGCGCCGCGACCGAGTTGGCCGGCGGAAGAAATGAGGACCGTATTGCTCTTCGTGGGATCGAAGTTGGGAGCGGGCGAATTGCCGGGCATCAGCAGCGCCAATTCGAGGAAATTCCGCCCGTTTAGCGGAAGGGTGCCGATCTGATTCGAATTGATGACGCCGTCGACGACGGAGGAGACGGTGTTAACACCCGCTGCAGCCTGCGTATCCAGAACATCGATCTTGTGCTGCTCCTGCTGAACACTGAGGTGGAGCTTGAGTTCGGCTTGCTGACCGACTTCGAGAGTCACGAGCGCCGTGTAGGGCGCGAAGCCTGAGGCTTGCGTGCGAACTTCATAGGAGCCGGGGCGCAGATTATTCAGGACAAAACGGCCGGCGCTGTTGGTCACCGTAGTGCGCGTGACGCCAGTCGCCTTGTTTTGCGCAGCCACCTGCGCGCCAGACACCACGGCGCCGGAGGGATCGGCCACGTCTCCGTTGAGCACGGCTGTGCCCAGTTCTTGTCCGAATGCGATTCCGGCCAGAAGTAAAACACTTAGACAAAACTTTCGAATCATGAATCGATGCACTCCGTTTCTTGAATTCAGCGGGGGCTACGCGATCAAGTTGCAAGCTGACGGAGGTTTCCCTGAGCGCGGAGCGAGAGAATCCGTCAGCACTTTTCCTGTCTGGTTGTTTCGAATCAGCCCCCGACGATTTCTCCGAAGCGAATAGAGCCGTGCTTGCCAATCTGCCGGCGCGTGATCGAACGAATGCGAGGGTACCCCGGGATGTTCAGTGGAAGAAATCTAACGGCACGTGCAACTACAAACAATAGCCAAAAAATACTAGGAACGCGTTTAACCGTCGTAAGGAGGTACCGTTTCTAAGGTGGCATCGTACGGGCGGTCAAGGTACCAGAAAGAAGTTCACTGGCCGCGAACATTGGTATGATCAAAACAATTGGGCGTGTGGTACCTACAAGGCAAAGTCTTTGGGACACTCCACGCAGCCGCCTCTGTTGCGCGCAACTTCCTCTCCAAACCCGCACGGAGGAGAAGTGTTGGAAATGGACCGAAGGATCGAAGCAGCGATTGACCTTATGAGCCACGAGCCTGGCCGGAACCTGCCAGTGCGCGAAATCGCAAGCAAAGTGCGTCTTTCTAGCTGGCGCTTCATTCATCTCTTCAAAGCGGAAACCACGTTTACGCCAAAACAATACATGGTACGAATTCGCATGAGGCGCGCGGAACATCTTCTGCAAAATTCGTTTCTGAGTATCAAGGAAATCGCCGCGGAAGCAGGTTTTGCGGATCCCAGCCATTTCAGCCGGGAATGCAAGCGGCACTGGGGCGTTAGTCCATCGCAGATTCGCGAGCGGCGGCGTCGTGCGGGGTAAGTAGTAGCAGCAACTTCCATCAACAGATAGCAAGAAACATCCAGCCTTCCTGATTGTGTTTGAGAGCACCTGAACGTACATTGCAGCCACACCAGAGCGGCTGCTCACCCTCCCCGTGCGGCCACGACACTTGGGGCGCCACTCAAAGCGGAAGTCTCCGAACCACTTTCCACGGCTTCGGAGCGCAACAAGGATTGCAACTCGGCTCTTGGTCGAATCGCCAGCGCCGGCGAAGCGAACAATGTACGTGTGCCCAATCCTTACAAAGGAGTGGAGCCTTGAATTCAAAAAATAAGACACATCTGCTTGCGTGCGTAGCCCAGTTGACTATGGTCGCGCTCATGATTTGTGGAACCGCGATGGCGCAACGAGATCCGGGCCCGCGGAGCGGACCGGCAGCTGCAGGCGCCGCCTATCCAACACTGAACCCGACAGAACAGGCAGCATTCAACAGTGCGCAAGCGGTCTTCGCCGAAGTGGATTCGGTCTCGGGAACAATTAGCGGCGAGGCAGGCAAAGGACTGGGGCCGACCTTCAACGGAAACAGCTGTGCAATGTGTCATGCGCAGCCGACCCTGGGCGGCAGCAGTCCGGGAGTGAACAGTCCACAGATTCCGCAACAGAATCCGCAGGTTGCGCTGGCGACGCTGGACGGAGCTCACAATACGGTGCCATCCTTCATCACCGCGAATGGTCCAGTGCGGGAAGCACGCTTTGTGCGTAACTCCAACGGCTCAGCCGATGGAGGCGTGCACGGGCTCTATACGATTACCGGTCGGACGGACGCCCAGGGCTGCAATCTTGCGCAGCCGAACTTTGCGGCGCAGATCGCGAATCGCAACATCATCTTCCGCATACCGACGCCGACTTTCGGCTTGGGGTTGGTTGAGGACACTCCTGACGCAACACTGAGGGCAAACCTGGCACAATCGCAGCGAATCAAGTCGGCGATGGGAATCAGTGGAGTGTTGAATACATCGGGAAACGATGGATCGGTAACGCGATTTGGCTGGAAGGCGCAGAACAAGTCTCTCTTAATATTTTCGGGCGAAGCCTACAACGTAGAACAGGGCGTGACCAACGAAGCATTTCCGAACGAACGCAGCGACGTAGCGGGATGCCAGCTGAATCCTACTCCGGAGGATCATTTCCAAGTCGCGGTTGGTGGATCATCGACTGGCGTAGGCAGCGAATTCGCCTCGGACCTGATCAACTTTTCAATTGCAATGAGGCTGTCAGCACCGCCAGCACCAGCGCCTTTTACCGCGTCGGCGCAAAACGGTGCAAACCTGTTTACCAACGTAGGGTGCGCACTGTGCCATACGACGTCGCTCACGACGGGGAATTCACCGTTCACAGGGATGTCGAATGTCACGTATCACCCGTACTCTGATTTTGCGATACACCACATGGGATCGGGATTGTCTGATGGTGTGACGCAAGGGGCAGCAGGGCCGGATCAGTTCCGAACTGCGCCGCTGTGGGGAGTGGGACAACGATTGTTCTTCCTGCATGATGGCCGCACGTCGGACCTATTGCAGGCAATTGCCGCGCATTCCAGCAACGGTTCGGAGGCCAACGGAGTGGTGCGCATGTTCAACGGCTTGAGTGCCTCGCAGAAACAGGACTTGCTGAACTTCCTGCGAGCGTTGTGAGTTGGTGGGTAGCTGGTGGCGGAATCCAGCGACTTGCTACTAGCTACCCACACCCGATCCCGTCCCGCTCTAGGAAGAGGCAGCCCAGTTGTGGCGCTCGATAAACGTTGGTGGCTCGTAGACCTTGCCTTGCGCGAGACGGCGTTCCTCGCGACGGGTACTCCAGAGCATAATCGGTCCGCCGATACGCGTGATCCAGCGAGTGAAGGAACCGAATTCGGTTTCCAGCTCGCGACGAAGGTCTCGGACGCGGTGGCTGACTTCCGTGTTGGTCTTGCGCAGCTGGCGCTCCATGGCCCAGAGCGCGGGTCCATACGATTTGCGCAATTCCTCGGCTTCGCGCTCGTAGCGTTCACGAATGCGAGCGTCGGGATGATTCCTGTACTTGCGCCATCCCTGTAGGGTGGTCCGGCAGATGCGATAGATGCTCGGGCCATTGAGTTCAAAATCGCGGACGAAGGCCCAATCGAGGAAGCGCTTCGAGTCGTCGCGCCCGATGGCAGCGTGGCGGAAGTTGAATTTGAACTGGCCGTGAATGTCGGCGAGATCGCCAGACAAGAGGCGTCCCTGCTCGGACATCTCCTTGTATAAAGGAGTGCCCGGGACAGGCGTGTAGAGCATGAACTGGTGAAACTCGGTATCGTGCGCGATAGCCTGCTCAACTTCTTCGCGAATATTGTCAGGCGTGTGGTGTTCGAGTCCGATGATGGTTGAGCCAAGAGCCTTGATGCCATGCTCGCGTAGTTCGCGCACGAGTTGTACGGTGTCGGTACCGTTCAACTTGTCGTAGTGGCTCTTGCGGGATTCGAGGCCCATCCAGATCCAGGCGACGCCAAGCTCCACTAACTCTTCCACGGTGTACTTGCGAATCGCGTTTGCCGAGGCGAAAACATAAAATCCCCAACTCTTGTTGTGCGCCTTCATCAGCGCGAGCAGTTCCATGGCGCGGGGACGCTGGAGCAGGAAGTTTTCGTCCATGATGAAAAAGAAGCGCGTGTTGGTCTTCGCTTCCATCTCGCACATGATTTGGAAAAGTTCCTGGCCGGTCTCGAAGAAATTGACGGACTTGCCTTTGCCGCCGAAGAAGGCCGAGGTGGTGCAGAAGTTGCAGCCCATGGGACAGCCCACCGAGGGAATGATGGTGACGGCGATGTCTTCTGGCTTCTCGTGGAGCTTGCGTCCCATCACGCGGAAATCGAAACCTGATGTGATCCGCGGATGGCGAATGGGAGCGCTTGGATCTTCGCCAAGATAAGCGCGCATCCAGGCAATGCCTTCGCCTTTGACAATATGATCGGCGTCGATCATGTGATCAATGCCTGGGATCGCAGCGACGTGGCCGCCAATAACGATCTTCGAGTGCGGCGAGAGCTTGCGTACGATGCGGCACATCTCGCGCACTTTCCCGACGTTTACGATGATGGAGGAGATGCCGACAACGTCATACTGCTGCTCGGTGATCTCGCGAGCGAAGGCTTCGCGCGTTGGAAAGTCGAGCACGGTGCAGGGCGCGGAGATGTTCTCCTGGATCATCATGATGCCCCACGACCGATGGAAGAGACGCGGCGAAAATGCGCCCTGCATGCGCGTCACCTGGTTGTAGTAAAGCTCCATGGGATTGATGGAACGGCTGCCAAACTCGTCGTCTTGCGCGTAAGGACCGAACACTGAACTTAAGAGGATGCGGGCGCTCGTGCCTTTGGGATGGGTCTCCATAACTGCTGTTTAGCTGCCTCCTGCGGACTTGAAGCCTCATCGTAAGCATCCGGTAGGAACGGAAGCTGTGAGGAATGACACCGCAATCAGCGGAATTACAAAAAGATTACAGAGAAGATGAAGAGGCGTTGCGTTTTGCACTCAACGCGAGTGTGCGCGATGGAGGGCAGTCGCAGCCAACCCAAGAGAAAGGCTTGAAAAGGCCATCGCGTCCGGAGCACATGATAAATTTAAGCGGCTTCAATCCTTCATTCGCAGGCAGTGATGGTGATTGATAAGACCCCTCAGGATCCACCCAAACGTATGATAGCCCCGCAGAGCGGAATTTTCGCTCTGGGAACCGCTTCGCACGCTTACCTGGAATTCGATGTCTTAACCGGGCGAAATCCAAAAGAGCTCGTAGTGACGATCTCGTCGCTTCGCGAGCCGCGGACCACGATGGGTGGCGTCAACCTGGTGGCGGGGTTCCGGCCTGAGCTGTGGCGAGAAACTGTTCCCGACGACGCGCCGGCAGAGGTCGCGGGTTTCAATAAGGATCTGGCCGGCATCGAGGGATTTGTGATGCCGGCGACGCAGCACGATGCGGTGCTGTGGATCTCCGGAAGCGCCTACGATGTGGTCTTCGAAGTAGCCCGCAAAGCAATCACTGCGCTTCAGGACTTGGCCTCGGTTGCCGACGAGACGTCGAGCTGGCCGTACAAGCACGATCGCGATTTGACGGGCTTTATCGACGGATCGGAGAATCCGAGCCTGATCGATGCGCCCGACGAAGCGCTCATAGAAGAAGGACAGCCCGGCGCTGGAGGGACCGTTCTGCTGCTGCAGAAGTGGGTTCACAATGCGGCCGAGTGGGAGTCGCTTTCCGTGGAGGCTCAGGAGCGCGTGATCGGACGGAAGAAGCTCGACAGCGTCGAGTGCGAGAACAAGTCGCCAGATTCGCATGTTGCGAGCACGGATCAAGATCGATTTGGCAAGATCTTCAGGCGGAACATGCCGTACGGGACCGTGACCAATCATGGGACGATGTTCGTCGGATTCAGCGCCGAGCAGCAGCGCCTTGCGAAGATGCTGGAGAGCATGGCGGGACTGACCACAGGTGTTCGAGACGCACTCACGCGCTATACAAAGCCACTTTCCGGCGCGTACTACTTCGTTCCGTCCACGGAATCTTTGCGTCGAGTGAGCGGCGAAACATCTTCTTGATGGTTCGATGTGGGCTTGCTGATCGTTTCGAATGAGGCTCTGCAGTCAGGTCCACCGGCACCATTCAAATCACGACCCTTCTCCGGAACCAAGTGCCAGTTACGAGGCTTGGCCGGGTACCGGTTGCCGATAGAGTTCGTCATAGAGCGGCTGGTAGCGGCTCGCGAAAAAGTGCATGGAATAGGCAGGAAAAAAGACCGTGATGGGAGCGCCGGCGAATCCTACGCAATAGATGATTACGGGCAACGCAATTACGCACGCAAGCACGACCCCGATCACAATAGCGAGAACATGGCCGGCAGCGGCCTTGAAGAACACGACGCCCGCCGCGACCGCTATGGCTGCCGGGATGGCGACGATCAATGCCAGAATCACCATCAAGATCACGAATGCGATCAATGCGGCAATTGCCAAAACGATCTTCAGCAAGATATATCCGACATAGTTCATCGGCTCGGCCCTGATTCGGCGCCACAAGCGTCCCCAACCCTCGGTGCAGGTGACGCGCTCGAACATCATCTGCGGGACGACGAAATCTTTGGTCAGGACCATCACGACGAGCAGCAATACGCCCAGGAGTAAAACGAACAACACCGCGCCGGCCAGTTGCGCAACTGCTGTTGCGATTTCCGTACCACCGCCGCCTGCCTTGAGAACTTTGAGCAGGGGCAGGCCTATCAGGTAAACCGCAAGCGCAACATAAGGGATCACGAGCATGAGGCGAAAGGAGAAATACTCAAACCCTTGCTCGCGCCAACGCGCAAAACCCTCATGGATGCTCGCCCGGTCGCGCAGCACCGCTTCGTAAAGTACAAAGCGCAACACGCTGCCTATATAGAAGAACAATATCGCTAGGACGAATATTGCTCCGATCACACCGAGGATTAGATTCCAGTGCTGAGCGATCCAGGTTGGATCGAAACCGTGCCCAGGAACGGGATTCCCGTAAGCGGCAGTGCTGTGCTGACCGCCTCCGCCTCCACTGCCGCTGGTCGAAAGTTCGCCAGTCAAAACACCAAGCACAGCGATGCGCGACCAATAGCCGAAGCGGAATGGCTGGAACAAACGTTTTTGCATCAGGTTGAAGGCGGGAGCAACACAATCTGCTGGAGAAATGCCTGCCATTAACCACCTCGTTAGAAATCCGGATGACTCAAGCTAGACTCGCGGTGCACTGAGGTCAACGAAAAATGTGCGTTTCTAACCCGCGGTTGGGGCGATGCTGCCGGCCGCGGTTGCTAACCGGCTTTTCGAGTCAGTCGAGAGCAGCAAACTATACCCCGAACCGCTGCCGATAAGCGCTCGGTGACACTCCAGTGTGGCGCTGGAAGAGCGAACGGAAATATGCGACATCTTCGTAACCGACAGCGTTGCTGATCTCCTGCATAGTGCGGTGGTCATTTTCCAGCAAACGCTTGGCCGCGGCGACACGCAGCTTCTGCAAATAGGTAAGCGGACTATCTCCGGTGGCGTGTTTGAAGCGCCGGACGAAGTTACGCAGGCTCATGCCAACCTGTTGCGCGGGAGACTCGAGCGGGAAGTTGCGGTGAAAATTCTGGTGCAACCAATCCTGCGCCGAGGATATGGACTCGTCGGAATGCTCGGTCTTCAAAGGGACAATTCCGAACCCCGCCTGCCATGCGCGCGGAGTTTCAATGAGTAGCGCCTTAGCGGTTTGCATCGCAACATCGTGCCCGCAGAAATTTTCAACCAGATAGAGGCTAAGGTCGAGCGCGGCGTTGACACCGCCACCCGTGTAGAAGGGCCCATCCTCGACCACCATCAGTTCCGGCATCCAGCGCACCTTGGGATACTTTTGGCGAAATTGATCAACCACGCCCCAGTGGGTGGTGGCGCGACGCCCGTCGAGCAGACCAGCAGCGGCTACGAGGCCAACACCTGAGCAGACACTGGCGATGACCGCTCCGCGTTTATGCCAACGCTTGAGCCAAGGCACAACCGCGGCGTTACGTTCGACAACGTCATCGAGGCTTGGTCCGGTGGATGGGATGAATATGAGTTTTGTCTTGCGCACGGCGCTTAGCGATGTTTCAGGTCGAATCTGGATTGCTCCATCACAGGAGACCGCGCGCCCATTCACCGACGCTGTGGTTACTCGAAAAGGAGCGGCGACCGGAGTTCCGGTAAACGTGTTCCAAAGCTCGCCGGTATGACGGAAGACTTCCATCGGACCGATCGCAGTAGAAGAGAACGTTCCATCAAGGAACAAAACCGTGACATCAATCATGCGACCTCGCGTTAATCTGGCCTA
>Ga0207103_10139_pt2 | contig 17204 bp, 21 predicted proteins | sample Alteio_BWMinHeat_81_FD_153546 | JGI IMG/M metagenome (GOLD analysis project Ga0207103, IMG submission 153546) | Enriched cells from forest soil in Barre Woods Harvard Forest LTER site, Petersham, Massachusetts, United States -... | ecosystem: Environmental > Terrestrial > Soil > Temperate forest >...
TATCTTTTCGGCAGGCGTCGATTCACCGGTGATTGCGGACTGGTCAATGAAGGAGTGGCCACCAACCACGAGACCGTCGACCGGAAGCCGGGCGCCCGGTTTTATGAGAAGAACGTCGCCGACATCGAGCTGTGAAACAGCGACTTCCACCGTTTCACCCTCCCGGATCACGGTCGCTCGCTGAGGAAGCGTATCGAGCATGCCCTCGATGGCACGGCGTCCTCGACTTACATTCAGACCTTCCAGGATCTCCGCAACCACCACGAACAGCGTAATGACGAGTGCCGTGAAGAACTCGCCGATGGCAAGAGCAGCGACCAGCGCGATCGTCATCGAGAGCTCCATGGTCATGCGGCGCTCAAAAATATTCTCGACGGCCTCGCGGAAAATCGGATATCCGCCGATCAACGTGGCAGCAACGCCGATGATGCTGAACCGCACGAACGGTTCCCAGACGCGAAACCAGACCAATGCCGCAGCAACAGCGACGATGACGATTCGAACGAGGTCCGCACGCTCGATGTGGTGCTGGTGTTCACCGTGGTGCGCTTGTTCCACATGCTTTTGATCGTGATTGCTCACCTGCGGATTAGGCTCTTGAAGCTGGTCAATGGGATCTGCAGCCATAATCTTCCTTCTTCTTATTTGAGATAGGTCCGGACCACCTCAATGAGCTCTTCAGCGGCCTCGGCATTTGGTGAATTGGGACGTGTTCCCGCGGGTAGTACGTGGTGGCGGACATGTCCTTCCAGGTACTCGGACATCAAACCATTGATTGCGCCTCGCGAGGCAGCAATCAGACGAAGAACATCGGAGCATTTCTGTTCTTCATTCAGTGCCCTTTCGATGGCTTCTACCTGCCCGCGAATGCGCCGAACCCGCTTGAGCAAATTTTCTTTATCACGAGATGTATGCAATGAGACTTCTCCCTGAATTAGGCGGTCAGTATATACCCTACCAGGGTATGGTATATAACGCATGGTGTCATATCAGCGGTAAGGCGGCGAAGAGACGTCCGGGCTCCAGCAGCTTGCCCCGGTGATGCTTAAGAGGTTTTGTCCCAGCCGCCATCACCCCTTTCGCTTTCAGCGGCTTACGAGAGAACTGGTGAGCGAACCCTATTCTTCACCGGCAACGTGTTTACTCCGGAACTCCCGTAATTGCAGGCGTACGCGTTTCAGTGTATTTTCATTGCACGCAGTCTGGGGACGCCATGCGTTTTGTCGCAAGAAGAGTGGGGTGGCTTTGCCTAGTGCTGACCCTGTGGTTGGCTGTGGCAGCTGTTGTCCACTACCACCCGAATGCGGCTGAGTCCGCAACTTGCACCGTCTGCGTCGCTTCTCATTCGTCTACTAGTGCCGCTCAGTACGTCGCGCCGAAGGCAGTGTTCGTATTTGTATCTGTCGTTCGGATAAAGTCCCTTTCTGCCAAGCAGCACCTCTTCGCCTTTGCACTCAGCGTGCGCCCGCCTCCGGCGATCTAGTTCTCAGTCGAACCAGTCTCTTGTTGTCTGATTCGCACTACAACTAGATATTTCGTTGGAGGAAATCATGCTGGCTTCTTACTCGAAGTCGCTTCATGCGGCTTTTCTAGTGCTATTTTTTATGGCGTTCGGGTTGAACGCTGTGGCCCAGTCTGGCGGTAGCTCGACCTCCGTAACGGGTACTGTGTTAGACCCGTCCGGAGCCGTCGTTCCCAATGCGACGGTAGAAATCCATAACCCGGTCAGCCAGTTTCAGCGGACTACCACCACCGACGGTTCGGGAAAATTCACCATCCCCAATGTGCCTTTCAACAACTACCACATTACCGTGAAGGGAACTGGATTTGCTCCGTTCGCTCAAGACGTCGATGTTCGTTCAGTCGTTCCAGTCAATGTATCCGCCCATCTGAAAGTCGAGGCGTCCACCGATGTGACGGTCGAGGCTTCGTCAGCGGACCTGCTCGAGAACACGCCTACGTTCCACACTGACGTCGATCGCGACCTGTTCCAGAAGCTTCCGCTGGAAAGCCAGTCTTCATCGGTCAGTTCCCTCGTTACATTAGCGACACCCGGAATCGCCGCCGACTCCAATGGCCTTTTCCATGGGATGGGAGATCACGCCGAGAACTCCTTCTCGGTCGACGGTCAGCCAATTACCGATCAGCAGAGCAAGGTCTTTTCTAATCAAATCCCGGTCGATTCGATCGAATCGTTAGAGGTGATCCCCGGCGCTCCACCAGCTGAGTATGGCGACAAAACCAGTGTGGTCATTAACGTCACAACTCGCTCGGGCCAGGGAGTAACAACTCCAACCGGCAGCATCACAGCTTCCTACGGCAGCTTCGGTACCTCAACCGCGGATTTAACTCTGGCTTACGGCGGCAAGAACTGGGGTAATTTCCTGGCCGTAAACGGACTGAATTCGGGACGTTTTCTCGATCCCCCCGAGTTCACGGTCATGCACGCCAAGGGCAATGAGGTGAACATTTTCGATCGTCTGGATTTTCAGCTCTCCAGCATCGATTCGCTGCACTTCAATCTCGGGTTCACGCGTTCCTGGTTCCAGACACCTAATTCGTTTGATATGCAAAACGCCACCGCGTGGAATGGCTTGGTTGTCGACAACGGTGGCTTGGGCCCGAATGGGCTCGCTGTCGGACCGACCGATCAACGCTCGCAGATCAAGACCTTCAACATCGCTCCTTCGTGGACTCGATTGATAAACAATTCAACCGTGTTCACTCTAGGCGCCTATGTACGTCGCGATCAATACAACTACTATCCGAGCGCCAATCCATTCGCGGATTTTGCGCCGGACCTCCAGTCGCAAACTGTTACCCAGGATCGTAATCTGACCAACGCGGGCTTGCGTTCGAACGTTTCTTACGTAAAGGGTATTCACAATATAAAAGCTGGAGCGACCTACGAGCAGACCTTCCTGAACGAGAATGACGGTCTTGGGATTGTTGACCCAACTTTCCTTAGCTCCTTAACGGATGCCAATGGCAATCCCTGCGTCGGCGCGAATGGTGTTGCCATCGCCGCACCCTGCACCACGCTCGCTCCCTACGATCTAACCACGGGAGGAACTCTTTATAACTTCCACGGACACACGGACGTGAAGGAACTCGCCCTGTACGTCCAGGATGCGATCACCAAGGGAAACTGGTCGTTAAACCTCGGCATCCGCGGCGATCTCTACAACGGCCTCAGCACAGCGCAGATGGCGGAACCACGCTTGGGAGTTGCGTACAACATCAAGCGGACCAATACGGTCCTTCGGTTTTCCTATGCGCGCATCATGGAAACGCCGTTCAATGAAAACCTTATTCTCTCCAGTATCGGCTGTTCCAATGCTGTTCTGAATCCGCTCCTGGGATGTTCGTCCACAAATCTCACCCCGATCAGTCCTGGAAGGCGCAATGAATTTCACGTTGGATTCCAGCAGGCTTTTGGGCGTTACGTCGTAGCCTCGGCTGAGTACGTCTGGAAGTACACGGATAATGCTTATGACTTCAGTATTCTGGGCAGCACTCCTATCACTTTCCCGATCCAGTGGACGAAGTCGAAGATACCCGGCGTGGCGGGTCGCGTAAACCTGGCCAACTACCACGGCTTAAGCGGATTCATGGTGTTCTCCAGCGTCGCTGCGCGCTTCTTCGATCCGCAGCTTGGAGGAGCAGGCGCAACTCCGTTCGCCCCAGGAGGAGTCTTTCGCATCGACCACGACGAGAAGTTCAATCAGACAACGCATCTGCAGTATCAAGCTCGGCCTCGCCTGCCGTGGATCGGCTTCAACTGGCGTTATGACAGCGGACTGGTCGCTGGCCCCGTCCCATGCGCCGGTGGCAATTGCAACAATGGTCTTAACGGCAGCGATACCGTCGTTGACGTCTCCGGCCTCACTCCCGATCAACAATTTCAGGCTGGTCTATTCTGCGGGACCGTTCGCGCAACCCCAACCATGCCGATCAGTCCGAACGGGTTATGCCCTGCTGCTCAGTATGGTTCGACGCTGATCTCGATACCAGCTCCGGGAACTGAAAACGACGACCACAATCCTCCACGCATTTCGCCGCGTCATCTTTTCGACGTGGCAGTGGGGGACGACAACATCTTCCACAGCGACAAATATAAGTGGAGCGCGCAGTTCACGGTCGTAAACCTGACCAACCAAACAGCGCTTTACAACTTCCTGTCGACCTTCAGTGGCACGCACTATGTCACGCCACGAGCATACACAGCCACTTTAGGTTTCCACTTCTAGACTGATAACCAAGCGAGAGGACACGTGGTGAGAACGCGTCCTCTCACCCATCCGACAAAGAACAAACACCACGATTCTTGCCGGAGGCGTCAATGCGCAAGCGGCACAGAACAGAATATCGATGGCAGCGAAAGTTGCGAGCCCGGCGTCGGAGGATGATTCTAGAATTGCTTGTTTTCGTCGGGCTTCTAGCGATGGTTGTGGCCGCCGGCATTTATCTTGGCGCTCACTATCGTGATTGAAATGCTCTCCACCAAGTCATTCGGCATTCACCGTGGCTTCTACGAATTCGCTCGGAACTGGCCTGGGATACGCATGCGCAATCGGCGCTAGCATCAACGTTGCCGCGAGAACAGCTTTCGTCCAGATGCGGCAATTGTACAAAGGTTCCATCGAGTGATATTCACGCAATGCGTTTTGAAAAAATTGGTGCGCACGATCTATGGACCCGAAGGGGTGCCGGTAGAAGCCGGGGAGGGGAGGTGTGTTCCACAATTGGCCAACTCTGCCACAGTTGTCCATCGTTGTGGATGGCCAAGTGTGGAACAACGAACCGAGATGGTAAGCGCCGACAGGAACAGGCGAGCGACGGCTGGAGTGGCTGTGTGCCAAGCTGGATGGGGCGTTGGGCTTGGGGTAGAGCGGCGTAACCAGATTTGGCGATTGATTGCTTGGGCTCTGCAGGTGGATAGATAAGGTCGTGCAGAGGAACGACGTTATCTCTCAGGCGATGCTAGTGAGATCGGCTGCTCATGGCCAGGGCTGATCTCACTTTTTTAGGAAACGCAGGGAACCGCAGGGTAATCGCAAAAAAAAGCTGGCGAATTCCGGCGTCGCCAGCCCTGAAAATTCGTGAGAGGTCAACTCATCGTAGGATGCAAATCGCGAAATGGTCGTGTGTTAAGCCTCTGTGAAATATGAGTCGAAAGCGGCCAAAACCGCTAACCGAGCGGTCGCTTCGTCGACGGTAGGCCTGGGTACAGGACTGCCTGGCATTCAGGACACAGCGTGTGAGTCAGATTCTGGAGACCGGAAGTGAGAGTGGGATCCACCTGCTCCCACATCTCCGAGTTATCCGTGCGTCGCAATCTACCGCAATTCGCGCACACCGCAATCAAGCCGTTTGGGAGTAGGTAGCGGCTTAAGACAGAAGAAGAGGGTTGATCGGCGCTACCCTCGGCATCGTTACGCTGGGCATTCTGATCCGTCGTCAAGAGGACTCCTAGCGATCCACGCGCAGTGTCGCCTGCTGGCGCAGAATTTTCGCCGAAATCGATTTCCTGTTCTGGAACTGAATCATTGTCGATGATGTAGCTCTTTCAACTCGTCGAACGTATGCAGTCCATCGGCGAAATCGGACATCTGCTGCCACGAGAGCAGCAGGCTTCCGTCGATGTCGAACCAGACGGCACCGCTACCCTTAACTACAGCTTGTACCCTGTGGCCTTGCTTAGCAAGCATGTGAAACGCGACTTCAACCTTCGATGTCATGGGAGGAAGACACCTTTTGATCGAAATGTAATTGGGAGAGGAGGTCGCGAGTGTACCCTCGAACCATCCTTCAGCAAAGACCTTTTTCTCGACATAGCAAAAAAAGCCGCCCTGTTCAGGCGGCTGATCGGATCTGTGACTTTACGATGTGGTTCGCTCTACTGCTTATCGTAAACAGCGGTGCTGCTGTACTTTTTCCCTGCCGCATTGGTGCCACTCATCGTCAGCGTGCGACTCTTGCCGTCAGGAGCGACGACGATGCTGCCAGTTGATACAACCTTATCGCCCTTCTTGTTGCTCGTGGCTAGTTTGTGGTCACTCACCTTCTTTGCGGAGCGTGAATCGACGTTGGGATCTCCTGTGACTGGGTAGAACTTGCCGTCGTACTTGCCCGTCCATTCACTGTGGGTTGCGTTACCGCTTGAATCGGTGCCTTCTGTTGTCACCTTTACGCTATCGCCAGCTGCCTCGTACACAACGGTCGTGTTCTTCGGCGCGCCAGCTCCGATCTTCGACTTCGCTTCGTTCAGCTTCCACGTCCCTAGATTCACGTCTGCGGCGAAACTCACTGCCACCCCAACAGCGAACAGCGCGAGAGTCAATGTGATTGCTCTCTTCATATTTCCTCCTATAGAGAAACGGTGTTGGCCCTCAAGCAGGCGGAATGGTACGTGACGTAAGGCTCTGTGGCAAGACGCAAACCTGAGTAGGCGATTCATGCGGACATCTTCCAACAATCGGTAATGAAGACGAAGATAACGTTGGTAATTTACATCGCAGTACGAGTCACCCGCTTACTTGCTCTGGAGCAATGAAGATGTTGCTCGCGAGCAACGACGCTCAGTTCACTATTCGCCATACTGATTTGTTTGACGCTAAGCGCTTGGCGATGGCGCTCGTGGTTAGTGGGAGGCTCGTTGGTTCGTGTCCTTGTAGTGGATGACTTTCAACCTTGGCACAAATTCATAGCCTCGGTCCTTCATTCTGATTCCAATTACACGGTTGTCGCGTTTGCGTCTGATGGACTTGAGGCGATCAAGCTCTGCCGAGAAGTGCGACCGGAGCTAATCGTCATGGATATAAATTTACCGAACTGCAGTGGAATAACTGCGGCTGAGGAAATTCGTCGTCTTCTCCCACATATCGAGATCGTCTTTTTCACTCGCGACGTTGACCACGAATTCGTGCAAGCAGCGCTGAATTTGAGAGCTAAGGGAATTGTCGCGAAGAATGATGCCCACAATCTGTTGCGCGCCGTTACTACTGTGATGAAGGGCGAACAATACCTGAGTGAAGAAGTGCTTCGTAACTTTCGCTCAATTGATTCCGGTGAAGACGCAGAATGATTCAGAGGTGCGGTTTAGCGGTGGCAGAGTTATTCGTGACTAGCTTCGCGTCGCAGTAAGAAAACTGCAATCAATTATCGAGTTCGTTGGGCAGGCTGCCGTGGCTGTTTTGTGCGGTGCATGGCAGCAGGCGCTCTGAAGGTGAGAAGTTCTGGTAAAACAGTTCCGTGAAATGCGGCTGCAAATTGTCGCGAGACAGGACTGTCTTAGGACTTCCAGAACAGCTTAGATCGCGATTGCTGTCGGGAGTTGGCGACGCCGAGATCACCTCTGTCTTGTCGGGCGCTAAACATCACCAATTCCCTGGCTCATCTGTAGTTGTCCATCAAGGCGAACCGGCAGAGCGGTTCTTTCTGCTAACCAGTGGTCGCGGAAGGCACTTTGTGGTATCGAATGCAGGACGAAGAACGGTTCTGCACTGGTTGACCGCCGGACAGATATTCGGTGGAGCTACGATCCTCGCATATCCCAGTACATACCTTGCTAGTACGGAGCTTCTGACAGATTGTTGTGCATTGGCATGGGATCGGAAAACGATTCGAGAGTTGATATCCCGTTATCCCCAACTGTTGGAGAATCTCTTCTCGATCTCGGTCACGGAACACATTGCTTGGCTAGTCGCAGCCCAGGTTTCTCTCACCAGCGATGATGCGCGTGGACGAATTGCCCACTCCTTGCTCAGTCTGGCGTGCGGGATTGGTGTTGTCACCTCTGAAGGAATCGAGCTTCCGATCAAGAACGAAGATTTGGCTGGCGTAGCTAATGTGACGCCGTTCACCGCCAGCCGTGCAGTCAGTCAATGGCAACGCGACGGTGTGTTGACCAAGCAGCGCGCTAAGATCGTGCTTCGTAAGCCGGAATTGCTGCTGCTCTCTGACTAGATTTCTTCCTCGTAGTTCTAACGCAGCGCCCTACGTTTTTGCGACCCCCAACCTTGGTTTTCCACAGGCGCATCACTTTGCTTGTCCCAGAGCAACCAAGTTCATGCCCCTGAGCAGCGACCACTTCGGGCCGTGAATGCTACGCTCCAGCCGCTTTCAAATCCACAACTAGGGAGTTTAGTAAAAAGTGAAATTGCACACTGGCCGTGCGATTCTTCTGTTATCTGTGTCTTTGCTGGTCGCCTGTGGCGGCGGCAGTTCAAGCGGTAATAACAACAATGGCAGTGTAGGGAACACTGCTACTGCACCAACGACCTACGCAGACCTTAGCGGCAATTGGGGCTTCGCCAGTACGTCGAGTACTAATACGAGCGGAAGTCCTGACTCCTATGTTGGCGGCGTTCTGACGGGCAGCGCCAGTAGCAACACCGTCACCGGCACCTTCCACGTCGTGAATGTCGCCGATCCATTCGGCACCAGCGGCTGTTTAAGCATGTACACGGACGTTCCCGTCACAGGCTCAATCGATACCAGCAATAACGTGAAATTGACCTCATCGAGCGTGAATGGACAGATTGTCAATGTGTCCCTGGTCTATTCACCGCAGTCCGGTTACGGCACGGCTACCGGAACGTATTCGATTGCAGGCGGATGCGCGGGCGGCGAAACCGGCTCGCTCAAGGGTTCAACTTACAACAACATCAGCGGTAGTTGGGCCGGGAGCGTGAAGTCGAATTCGACGAACCTCTCCTACTCGGTGAACGGCACCATCACACAGCCGACGACTCCGACTACCGATGGCATCTTCACGCTATCTGGATCAATCAACTTCCCGAACTCCCAGTGCTTCGGCACCGGCACCATCCAGAGCAGCAACAACGCTTCGGTACTAGGCGGTGGACTGGCGCTGATCACCATCACTGCGCCGGACGCCGTTTCCTCCGGTACGTTCGACACGATCAATGTCTGGGCCTTGATCACTGATCCGTCCACGGCGAAGAACATGACGATGAACTACAGCGTCAGCGGCGGCGTGTGCGATGGAGATGCAGGGGCGGGAACGCTGACGCGACCGTAAGCTTGCGGTAGCTACTGCGCGGACCACTACGTGTTGGTGGTCCGCATATTTGTTCGAGGGATTTGTACGAATTTTCTAACTCACAATAGAACGAGGAGAGAACGTCATGCGAAGCGCGTTGAGAGTTGTAACTGTACTACTTTGCGTTGTGATCCCGTTTTCGGCTTTTGCATCAGACGCTCAAGGATTCAAAGTCACCTACGACGGTGGCTCACTTTCGGACGTAAAGACAGGAAATTCGCTTAGGTTGCACATTGACGGCAACACTATCAAATTCGTGAACGGTAAGACCGAAGTGGTCAGCATCCCTGCTTCTGCTATTACCGAAGTCAGCTATGGACAGGATGTTCACCGTCGCGTCGGCACAGCTGTCGCTGTCGGCGTCTTCACCCTTGGCTTGGGAGCATTGACAGCCCTGAGCAAGTCGAAGAAGCACTTCGTCGGTCTGACTTGGGCTGACGGCGACAAAAAGGGTGGTCTCGCCGTGCAGTGCGACAAGAACGACTATCGTGGTGTGCTAGCCGCGCTTGAAGGCGTGACCGGCAAGAAAGCGGTAGATTCGGAAGCAATGACCGTAAAGAATTAAGCGCGATCAAACTCGTCGGTTCGTAGCACGAGTTCTTGCCCAGGCAGAGGAGGCAAAATAACGCTTCCTCTCCTGACCGAATTCGCATCCCTTCAAACGCTCACGTTCCCCCCATCACAGATGTCTGACCACCATTACGCAGGCCGCGACTGCCCTGACCGGTGATATCACGCAATGCGTTTTGAAAAATTGGTGCGACGATCTATGGGACTCCGGCAAGGGGTGCCGGTAGAAGCCGGGGAGGGGAGGTTCAACTCGATTTCAACATGGACTTCAACACAGAAGCGTTGTGATAGGTGGTGTCATGGCACGCCAGCCGAATCTATCTAGCGTCAAAGGAATGCGGTAAGTGCAGTCGAATTCACACCTTATAGATCTGCGTGACCCGACCTAGCGCTACGCGCCAGAAATTGACACGGTAGAGGTCTCGATTCGAATTCACTCCCACTCCGTCCATGCCTATGACTTACCACCGATCCATTTCTTAAACTTCTCCACATTTCCGAACACATGCTCCCAGTCGTCGTACTTTTCGCCGCCCGTCTTTGGGTGGAGGCCCATGTGGAAGTCACTCGCGGCGAGGTTGTCGATGGCGTGCAGCATGAGCTGAATTGCCTGCGATACGTTCCACTTAGATTGCGTAAGGCGAAGCGCTTCGCGGAAGCAAAGTATCGCCATGCGCTGGCGGTTCGACGTCCAGCTACACAGCTTGGGAAGCCTATCTACCTTATTAAGGTAGTACGGCCAGACCTGTTCCCGAAGTATTGGCTCGATTACATAGTTCGGCATCTTTTTGCGCGAAGGATTCAACACTTCGGGGAGAGCCTGGCCTGAATCGTCGTTGCTTTTCGGCTCAGGTTTGGGCGTTTCGTCGGTTTTACCTTTCGATGGACCGGCGACAGGTAACTCCTCGCGTGTTTCGGGATTGAACCGTTCGGGCAGAAATCGGAACTCCGTAGCTTCGCTCTTTCCGCGTTGTCGCGAAAACGTGTGGCGCTTTGCCTGGACGAGGAATCCGTGATCGACCGCAAACTTTCGGTAACTGGCAATCGTTTCGTGAGAAACACCCAGGATCTTATCCAGCTTGTTACAGGGCAGCACAATGCATCCTTCGTTTGCCCGCTTTAGTGTCGGATGTTCTTCGTTGAAGCGATGAAGATGGAATAACAAGCCAACAAAGCCGACATACCTGACTGAGATGCGATGCTCCTTTAGGAGCGTCACCGGCTTTTGGAGAGACAGCTTGTAAGCCAGCGATAACGGATCCTCGCCGGCGGGGAACTTAACCTCAGCCCAAGTTCGCAGGAAGAGTATGTCCGCGTCTTCCTTGCTATGCTCTTCGAGGCCGCTGAAATCCTGCCACCGACGGCCACGAGTTCCCAACCATCCTTGAACCCACTGAAGTGCTTCCGTGCATTCCAGATCGCGCATTTTAGGCCAGGTCATCGCATTACGGACGAAGTCGAACAACGGTGTCCGGAAGCGATCGCCAAAATCGCCGCCCGTCAGATCGCTTTCATCCCAGGCGTGCTCGAGCAGGAGCTGATCCATGAATTTTAAAAAATCCGGCGACAGGGAAGGATCTTCGGATTTGGTTTGAACGCGGGATTTATTGTCAGAGGTCATTTGTACGGCGATTTGGGATTCGCAATGATTAGGACTTGGAGTGACAGTGGACATTTCTTCCTGTCGTCGTTGGTTTTAGGTTTTAAAGAAAGAGGACAACACGAACGCACCGAAGGGGCGTTCCAGTGGACCTGTGTACCTGAGAACCCTGTAAACCCTGTGTCAAGTTTTTCCCGGTGATCACGTACTACACGCGATTTCCGCAGGACGGACACAGGCCTGCGACCTGGCGTTCACGTCGCCGTTTCAGGATTCCGCTGACGTAGGGAAGCAATTCGCGTATGGCCACTGCTTGGTACTCGTGGAAGTGTCCTGCCCGATACTTGCTTCCCGCGGTATAAATCGCTTGCTCGATCTCCTCGGGCGAGAAAACGGCGAGCCAGATCTTCCATTGTGAATCCCACGGGGCATAGGATCTCGTCAGTACATCTCTCCAGATGGCGTTTAACTCTTGGGCAAGCTGGGTGAAGGCTTCATCCCGCCGCCGCTTCGCACGCAGATATTTGCGAGCGATTGCGGCCTGCTGTTTCAAAGCGGCAATCTCTTCTGGCGTAGGCAGCTTCTTCCGTTTTTTCGCCTTGTTCTTGCGCCGGAAAAATTCTGGGCGGATCAATTCCCGTAGACGTTGTCGCCTCGCTTCCGACTCAACGTCGTCCGGAGTGGACATGATCGGGTCCATACGCTTTTTCGACATAGAATTTGCCTTCAATTTGGTCCCGACAGAGCGCGTTTCCCGACCGCAGAACCGCACGGTGCTTTGAAGATGGAGCCAGTATCCGTCCTCGGCAAAGCAGCAGCTTGTGCGCCTAGGAATCGCGTTCTATCGGGGCTATTTCGCTACGTCAGGCTTCGGCCCGCTTCCATTCGCTCAGCCATTTCGCGAATTTTGGTTGGGAACACATTACTGAGGAACAACGTGAATGAATCCAGTTCGTCGGGAATGATTCCGTAGTACTTCACCCGCGGCACTGTGCTCTCTAGCACGTAGCCATCGGGTCGCAGGTTCCAACTATGCGCCCGCCACATGCCGTCATTTGAGAGAGCATAGCCAGTAGCGATCTTCAGATCGCCCATCGACGCTGCCCAATATCGGCCGGCATTTTGATGGCACTCAGACATGTTGCCTCGCCGCAGCAGGCATTTCTTTCCATCCCACTCCTGGCCGACGGCGAGCAATTCGTCGAGTTTGTAAATCCTCGATCCAGCAGGATTGAGGAGAGCGGATGTGCCGCCGAGGCTCAAAAGCTTCGTATGCAACTCCGATGCCCTCGGCTGCTTTTCGATGGCAAGGAGTAGCATCTTGTGCAAATGCTCACGTCCGCCGCAGCAATCACACGCCTGTTGTGTGCTTACTGCACGTTCGCCACCCTCGGCCGTTGTCTTAACTTCTTCTAACACCTAATGCACCTCCTGCGTGATGGGTCCAGTAGTTATTCCTTCGACCCGGGCTGACACCTGCGGACCTACAAGGCTGTCGTCAATCTCAAGCGTGACGTCGTATTCCAGTTCGTCGCCGAATGCAGTGACACGCTTACCGTTACGTTCGTAGCGCATGATCACCGCCTTCACCGACAGGTGAGCCTGGCGATCCCGATCCAGCTCCATCTCGAGGAATTCGTGATCTTGGGAACTGACGTCGTAAGACATCGGACGAAACCATACATCTCGTGAGTCCCACTGCCGCTCCAATTTGTCGGCGTGCTGCCGCAAAGCATTCCAGATCGCAGCGTTTGTTTCGTGCTCTAGGAAAATGTCGTCCATCTACTCTCTCTCCTGTGGTCTGATGTGGTGCTCTGATCCGGAATTGTCGCCGCTTGCGTTTACCTCTGCCTTGAGCTGTACGCCAAAGAGATAGCTTCCGGTTGGGGATATCACGCATTGATACATCGTCTCCTCACCTCGCGTGCGGATACGCTCTCCGTCAAGCTCGTAGCGCAAAATGATCGCCGCCACGTCGACGATAGCTTTCTGTGTGCTGGCGACTGTCGCCGCCAGATGATCAAAGTCGGTCTTGATCGTGAAGGACTCCAGTGCATAGCTCACGTCCGCGCTCTCTGATTGGCCCGTCAGATGGTCCGCGTAATCTAGAAATCCATGGAACACTGCACGTTTCAGATCGGCTTCCATGATCTGGTCAATACACAGCGGGCTCTCGGCCTTCTCTTTTCGGCGTTCTGATTCCCAGTTCGTATGGGCGATTAGGCGACGCCGTAAAGGGTGATAAACATTACCTATGAAATGATCCAAAGACTCATCCAGGGTTAGGATGATCCCAAAATAGGCGGCTCGAGGTTCGGTGCTTTCGAGAACGGTATCACTCGGACTCAGGTTCCAGGTGTGCTCGTGCCACGCGTCGTCGTCTGAAAGTGCGTATCCGGTCGCAATCTGTAACCTGCCGCCTGAACCAGCCCAATATTCTGCTGCGTTGCTATGACAGTGGCGCGGCTCGCCTCTACGAAGAACCGATCGCCGGTCACTCCACAACCGGCCTTTCTTTAGGAGTTGGTTCACCCGATGTATCCGTCCGTTGTAAAGCTGAAATGAGACGTGTTCACCACCGATGCTCATCAACTTCTCGAAGAATTTCCGAGCCTGTGGCTCTGTTTTGCAGGCGTTCTCAAAGGCCTGATCAAAATACTTCTTCCTGCTTGGGTCGTATCCCAGCCTCAGAGCGTCTTCGAGTTCACGCTCGGCTGAGGTTGTCATCGTTTCCTGCACTGCTATTCTTCCTCCTTGTAAAAACGAAGCCGACGTACGACGGTTGCTGACAGCTGAGGACCGTCGAGACTGTATTCGTGCCAGATTTTCACGACATAGATCTTTTCGGTCCCAGCCCCCAAAAGGTTTTTACCTTCCTGCTCGAGTCGCAGGATCACTGCTGGAACCTCGATTTCAACTTCGGGATACGTTCTTATGTCTGACCAGATCTCCTCGAAGCCCTGATACCACACGTTGTAGGTCAGCAACTTGTGCCGTACGTGTACCGGTGAATCCGTGTCTTGTCGGCGTGCATATTCCGACAATGCGTTCCACACCGCACACTCAAGATCCGTGCGAAACATTACGTGTTCAGTTGCATGCTCAATCTGCAATTTCTCCTCCTTTGCTTTCACCATCTGCGCTTTTTATGAGCGCTCTGGTAGACGCATGTGTTCGATTACGTGATAGCCATGCCTCCCCGTCGAGTAACCTGCTCCGACAGGAGCGCGTTCGCCACATAGACGCGCTGTTCTCCTCAGCACATCCAATTACATGTTTGCCTCCTTTCCGTCGCGTCCTGGGTTCGTGAACCGGGTTTTATCGGGACCTTTCTTCAAGTTCTGCAGCTGCTTCGCCGACGATTTGCGTTTTCGCTTAATGCCGGCGACCCGAATTGCAAGCCGAGCCTGTTCGGCATTAGACGGATCGAAGAGAGCCGTACCTTCGTGATCCCCGTTCTGCGCGATCTCGAATCCAGCTTCGATCAGCTTCTTGCGTGTTCGCGGCCAGATGGACGCTCGACCGGGTTGCACCATGACAGCGAATCGGCCATCGCCGTTATCGAAGAGCTGTCCGCGCTTGCCGGCCGCGATGACGGTTCCGTCGGCATCAGTCTTAGTCTTAAGCCGATGCTTCACGACAAAACCTGCAATGGGCGAAGCCTCGGCAGAGATTGACCTACGCCGTGGTCGGCGAGGATGTGCGGTTGTTCTTCGCTGTCTGCGGTTGTTATTCATTAGGAATCAAGAATTGCGATGCAGTGAGGGTAAAAGCGGCCGGGCTCATTTCGAATCGAGCATTAAGCTGTGCCGAAACGCCATTTTGTTACTCAGTCCGGCTGTCGCATTTTCAGCGAGCCTTCACTGGTTTGGGAATTACCCAATTGAGCGGTTCACTCTGACTGCATGCAGACGCATGCAGGGGAGATAGTCAGGAATACCGATCATGACTATCGTGTGATGGCGCTCTCGCATGCATGCGCGTGCAGAGCATGAAGGGTCGGTTCTGCTAGGTACCATCCACTCCTCTTTACCTAGGAGAGCGCCTTAGTTCTGACCTGCACGGCGTCGGGTGCGGGGAGCTGCTCACATAGTTTGGCTTTCGAAATCCCTAACTGCATCATCCAGATTAGTAAGCAACAGCGGAGGAACTTCTTTGCTGTGTGTAACCTCCCGAATACACGTCTTGCAGAGTCGCATTCCTTCGGTCGTGCGTCGCAGCCGCGGATTTTTCCCGACCGTAGCCACATAGAAGTGCAGACAATATTTAGCAATATGCCCACATTTTTCGCATGTTGGCGAGGGCAATTTCCTCCGCTTTATCTGGCCATGGCGCAAAGTCACCCTCGCTGCGCAGAATACAACAGCCTCTGACGCCTCGGACGTAGAACAGGCTGCGTACCATCTAGGGCAACTGTTCATTTTGTTGCCTCATCAACGATATCGGACGGTAGGATTCTCAATATGGCGCTGAAGGTTTACTTAGACGAGAGTGGGGTGCTCACCAACTTCGGACAAATGTTGGACAGGGCACGCAGAGACGCTGGATTAGGTGTTCGAGAACTCGCGAGGTTAGCCGGAGTGAATGCGGGGTACATCTCACGAATCGAGCGTGGGCAAACGATCCCTCGTAGTTGGACCAAGATTGCAGCTATCGTCCGTCACCTACCTTCGTCGGAATTGGCCAGAGTCGTTCAAACTGCGGGAGTTCAGAAACATCTTTTTGTCGAAGGACAGGCTGATTTACTCATGATGGCCGCATTCTTACCATCTTCTGTTTACGAAGACAGAATTTGGCTAGACACGGTAGTTAACCAAACCCAGAGCCTCCTAGCTATTTTGGAAAGCAAACAGCGCGCAACTCCAGCAAGTGCGGACGGACCGAAAAGAATCAAGAGATCACAAGAAGTGGGCCAGGCGACACGGAGAGCAGCACGTTAAAGGTGCATCATGCGGACATGACAGCCGAAACACGCGGTGGAGTAGTGGCCTAATGTCGCCCAAAAAATTGGTGCCTGCGTATGTGACTCCAGTCGACCCACCCGGGTGGAAGGCGCATAGGGGGTACCAACTTGAGCGAGCGACCCAGTAACGACGATCGCGAAAACCGCAATAGTGTACCGCGCAAGCCTTCTCGCCGAGTCGAATTGGCTGTCATCCAACGGCTGCGAACCTATAGACGTGCGCTCCGAGTTACAGAGGTAGCCGACGTGCTGGACTGTTCAGATCAGACCGTGTATCGACTGATGCACGAAAACGGTTTGCCGTACTTTCTAGTCCGGGGCAGCTACCGTATTGATCCGTCCGCCCTTTCGACATGGCTGCAGGAACGGCACATAGAGACTGCGTGAGACTACGCGCCCTGCAGCTTAACAAGCAGAGGCTTCAAAGTACGAAAGGTATTGTTGACTTTGTCTAGGACGTCCTTGCCACGAGCTGGTTGCAGGTATCGCATTGTGCTCGCGAGGTCTTTGTGGCCCATCCAAGCCTGAACGGTTCGCAAATCCACTCCATTTCTCAAATGCTTGGTTGCGAAAGTCGAGCGGAACTTGTGCAAGTACCAGTTGTGACAGTGCGGGCCGTCAGTGCATGCCTTTTCTCCATCCTCGCATCGGCCGCAATTTAATCCGGCTCGGTACGCGATTCTCTTGCACGCTTCCAGGAAATGGTGATCCTTCTGAGCACCTGTTGTGGCAAAGATCAATCGCGACTCTGCCGGCAACGCGGCGATGTGCCGGCGAAGGGAACTGGCGAGATGGTCTGGCATTGGTACCTCACGGTGTTCCCAATTTTTTGGAATGAACCCGAGCTCCTTCTTCGCTGATACGCGGAGAACTTGCTCTTTAAGATCAACATCCTTCTTATACAGGCACTGCACCTCTTGCTCTCGTAAGCCGCTCATGAGAAACGTCTCAAACAGTACCTGCTCGTCAAGACGGCAAGCCGCAAAAAAACTGTGTAAGTTCCT
>Ga0207103_10202_pt1 | contig 17186 bp, 26 predicted proteins | sample Alteio_BWMinHeat_81_FD_153546 | JGI IMG/M metagenome (GOLD analysis project Ga0207103, IMG submission 153546) | Enriched cells from forest soil in Barre Woods Harvard Forest LTER site, Petersham, Massachusetts, United States -... | ecosystem: Environmental > Terrestrial > Soil > Temperate forest >...
TTGAGCCGATCCGACTTGGTGAGGTTTCTATGCTCGATCCGATTGAAGTGGACGTTGACATTGGTAACAACCCGTTCTGGGGTGCGAGCATTCATGGAAAACACCACGTTAAAGGGCACCGAATCGAATTTCATATACCGTTTACTGGAGACCCAGACCTGTTTCGGTGCCGCCCTACCTCATTCACGTTTAACGCGCCATATGGTGAGGTTCGCCAGAGCTATTTAGCATTGATATTTGAAAGCCCTGGTTCTCTTGATGGGCCGGGGGCCAGAAAAGATTTTGACATAGCTATTGGGCAAATAACGACCTATGTAAACAACATCGACTCAGAATGCGAAGCTTTCAACACTGGACTGGAGTCGAAGGTCCATTTCCTGGTTTCACAGAGAAAGGCGCGGCTCCTCCAAATAAGACAGGCAGCGGCGAGCATTGGCATTCCAGTTAAACGACGATCAGGCGCTCCCCAAACGTATTTGGTGCCCGACATAAAGCGAAAGGCGCATGTCGGGCCACCCAAAGTGAAGGAGCGAGGTTTCACTCCCGAACCAACTCTCGATGAAAAGGAATACGAAAATGTCCTGAGTATAATTCGCGCAATGGTCAGCGTTATGGAGCGTAGCCCGAAGGCATTCACCGAAATGGGAGAAGAGGATCTCCGAACTCATTTTTTGGTTCAACTGAACGGTCAATACCAAGGGAGAGCTTTGGGTGAAACGTTTAACTACACGGGCAAAACTGACATTTTGATCCGCGAACGAGACAAAAATGTCTTCATCGCTGAGTGCAAGATCTGGAAAGGTGAAGCCGAATTCGTTAAGGCCATCGACCAGGTTCTCGGATACCTACATTGGCGTGATACCAAGGCAGCTCTTGTGGTCTTCAACCGCAATAAATCGTTTTCAGAAGTGCTGGGGAAAATTCCGACTACTGTCCAAGGCCATGCCTGCTGCAAGCGTTTGATAAAACAGGTCAGCGAGACGGAGTGGCGCTATCTATTCTGCAATCGAGACGACCGGAACCGCGAACTGCAGCTTGCGGTGATGGTGTTCGACGTTCCAACACAGGAACAGTGAGACCGCAGGCATGTGGCACTCCAGCCTGGCAGAAGCCCGCTGAGATTGCAGAAGATCTGCTGGAACCTGCTACGGCTTTCGAGAAGTTGTCCTGTTCGGCAGTTCAATAGTCGCACTCTCCAAGTCTCCAACCCACGCCTGCCCGCCGTCACCGCCATAGGTAACGATCAGTGATCCGTTCTTTTCGTAGTTAAACCACCAATAGTCCCAGAAGAATTCTCCGTCGGAATAGAAGCCGGGGCCCCGAACTGAAACTGGCCGACCAGCCAACACCTGCTTCCAGCGGCGCGGTGTGAGTTGGATCTCGTGACATTCGTAATACCACTCGACCACGACCGTCGCAGCAACCTGTTTCTGTCTCCTCGGCTTCTTTTGTGCGCCGACGCGTTTGGGGTCTGGACGTGCCGTTCTGCCAGAGGCTTTCTTTCTCGTCATATTGCGCGAACTTCCATGAGGCGCTAGGTGGGAGCACCGGGTTCTAACGTTTCGAGTGCTTGAGACTCGTTTACGTCGTCGGGCCAGATCAGACCGTCGGGGGCGGGTGGTCCGTCCAGGAACGTCGGCGTCGTCGTAGGCAAAGGGTAGTTCCGCTTAGCTCTAGAGTTTTTGACGACCTCATTTGGCGGTTGATTTAGCGGCAACGCGAGCAGTTCTTGCAGGGGAGCGGTCTTTTTCATGCCACAAATTTCAACACGCATTATAGGCTACACGGAATTGATCATAGGGTAGGTCCAGTTTGCCGTAGTCGTGGTAAAATTCGATGCCCGGTCCACCGTATTTTAAACAGGCGTCACGCCAAGCGCACAATAACGCCGTGGTCACTTCGGCAGGGTCGCCGTCAGGACCAGCCTCACACCAAGTCGCTACTTGCCGCCGACCAATTTTGGCGGCGCGAGTGTCAATGTCGGCGTAGGTCACGATCCATAGCCGAGCCTTCGCGTATAACTCCAGCCGGTAAGTGTGGGTCCAGTCGTGGTCAGGCATCGAGCTGCCTTCGGCGGTGAACAGAAACCAAGAGCTGGTGGGACGGCTGCGAAGAATGATGGGAACCTGATCCCGGCGCTCGGGAGCCAGGGGCGTGAAGCATTTCAGCCGATTTGCTTGAAAAGTCAGCGGGTGGGTGACGCCTTTGTTCATTGGCTTGGCCGGTTACTCTTTGTCGGCACAAAGTTATCAGCCCAACGTTTTGCTTCGAGAAAATCCGCTGGCGCAACTTTGCTTTTAAGCGTCGCCAGCCTCCCCTGCGCACCTTCGTAGTTCTGAGCCCCTGCCAGGTAAGACCACTTCAAAGCTTCCTTCAGATCCTGCGAAACACCCGAACCTTGCGTATACAGAGCAGCAAGGCCGTCCTGGGCGGCGGCGTCACCTTGATTTGCAGCCCTATTCCACCAAAGAGCCGCTTGCGTCTCATCTTTTGAAACGCCCCGGCCACTCAAACACAGAAACCCTAATTCAGACTGCGCCCCGGCATCGCCTGACTCCGCCGCTTTCAAAAACCATCTTGCGGCCTCCTGGTCATCTTTTAATACGGCGTTGCTCTGGTATACTACGCCGAGATTATATTGCGCGTCCACAATCCCCCGCTCCGCCGCCTTTCGAAACCATTTTACTGCTTCAAGGCTATTCTTCTCGACTCCACGTCCGCCCCAATAACCTTGGCCAAGATTGTATTGAGCTTCGATAACGCCTTGCTCAGCCGCCCGACGGAAATACCTCATTGCAACTGTAATATCCTCCGCTTTTCCTCGCCCGTAGGCCCACATGATTCCACAGTAAAACTCTGCGCCGGGGTGGCCTTGGTGAGCTGCCGATTCAAAAAAACCGCTGGCGTCGTCGTATTGTTTGAGGTCATACCGATATTTCGCGCACCTGAAATTGTGGCGCTTGGAAAAAGGCGGATCCCCTGGGCTAGGCGGGTATAAACGGTCCGCCAGTGGATAACCAAGACTGTTCGTGCCCTCCTCCTGTTCGTCCTGCGGGGCGGGGATTGAACCCGGCAGTTGCGAACTAGAATTTTCTGATTCAAAGAAAGTATTTCGCCAGGGTGCGGCTGTCGATTTCTCGACTTGATCACTTTCATGCGGTGTGAGGGCTATTGTGCCCGGCGCAGGGGTGTGTGCCTTACACCCGGCACCCGGTTCTTCATTTGTGACAACCAACGCAACGAAGACCATGGCCACAACCATGGCCACAAGGCAAAGCACCCTCAGAGCAGCACTGAGCAAGCTGGTTTTCTTTTCCGCGACTTGATTGGCCAATACAGGAGATTGCTCCGCCGGGTTGAGTGCCTGCGGAGTCTGAGCAGGAATTGACTGCTGGAATGAAATCATCTCAGGTGTTGGTAGCGGGCCGCGTTTCAGCTCGTGAGCTTCCACACGAAACTCAGACCACCGCCGAGCGAAATAAATCGCATTCACGACCCAGTAGACCGGGTTTAATCCCATCAAAGTGCCCACCACCGCAGCCCACCGCTTTCGTCTCATTACGAAGAAGCCTACGGGGAGGTATACCAGCGCCAGTGCTGCGCCTAATTCGTCTCCAAACGGTTCGTGGAGGCATCCGATCACGGAAGGCGCACCCATCAGTGTAAGCCCCACGAAATACCCCCAAGTGTAGGGTCTCGTTTGCGGAAATTTTAGTTTCCTGCTGCGCTCAAGGAAAAACGGTGCAATCAGTGAAGCCAACAGAAATCCGAGCGAGATCAAGATTATCGCTGTTACTAGAGTGGTCATAAGGGTCTATTCATGGCGGGCACAACAATCTCTTAGTGTTTCAGGTAAAACCCTTGCTTCCCAAGACTGGAGCAACTCCTTCCAACAGCAGCCGAAACTCAAACGGAAGACGGGGGCAACGCGAATAGCGAGCTGAACAAATAGCGTCAGCGGGTTTCATGAGCATAAAGTCAGTTTTTACTTTCCTTGAGGAGTGCGTCCGCGTTTTCGATGTTTTGCCTCCCTTTCGCTATCATTTGTGCCCACTGGTTTTCGAATTCCGTCCCCGCAGCTACCAATTCGGCGCGATTTTTCTCCGTAACCGAAACAACATATCGCGCGGCGGCTTCTGCCACAGCTTTTCCCTGGTCTGACAATGTTTGAACTGTTGCAAAGCCGCGACGTATCTTTGCAATTTGCTGACGATTTAAATCTAGCTTTGGCAAAGAGAAAGTAAAAGCTTGTCGATATTTCTCCAGTGCTTCCGCCAATGTCGCCGATGTTCGTTTTAGATTTTGCGCACGGGTGGAGGTTTCGGTTGTTGGCGCGCCATTGGTGAGTGTGTCGAACAAGGCGCTGTAAGCCTCAGCTATCTCGCCGGACGCTCGCCCCAGGGCGTTTGCATCCGTCTTAAGGCTGTCCATTGCTTTCTCAAATTCCGGCGAGCGGTTGTTATCCGCTGCTTTAATTCGGTCGATCCATGCACCAGGGGTTGAAGGAGGATCTTCGGCGTTCCCAATCGGTGCTTTGTGCCCCCAATACGTCAATGTGGTAAGTCCCGTGGACACGGTTTCAAAATAATCATGACTATACCGTAAGGTGCTTTGGCCAGTTAGGATTTTCACTATCCCACTGCTATCCTTGGTGCAATAAGAAGTGAAGGCTCCGTCAACGAATAGGAAAAGCTCTTTGTTTTCGCGAGAGGCCCAAAAGAACCGGCCACCCTCCGAAATGATTCGACAGTTATACTGGTTGCTATCCTTGACGGATACCACCTCTGAAAAAACATTTGTGCCGGTGGCAAGAAGCTTCGTATCGGGATAACCAACAAACACCAATTCAGAGGCGCAAAGCAATTCGCGCGAGCCCGTGAGCAAGAGTATGGAAATAGCGACAAGTGCGTAGTTTTTCATGTTCTGAGTAAATCGCGGGCACTTATCGTTTGTCTTGGGGATCAAGTCTCTACGCCTCGGATTGCCCGCACTCTCCGCCCAACCCAAAAAGGCACGTCGAGAATGGATATTGCGCATATGCACCAGAGCCCAATAACCGTTCCGACTGCCCTGCCGCCGTCTCGCGCCCCTAAGCCCGCGCCCAAAACCAGCGCGAGTGACACAAGAATCAGGAAGCTCCGCCAACCGAGGCTCCAAAGAACGGCGAGGTGAAATATACAAGGGCGATCCAACGCCAGCCCAGACCTTTCGAAAGCGATCTTGAACCCCCTTCGAGCGCACCAATACCTGAACGCTAAAATGCCACAAAGCACGCTTGTCACCAGAGAAACAAGCAGCACCTGGGGCTGAGTGTGAGCCGCGCACACATTGGACGCCAAGATCACGAAGCCAATCCAATACACAGCGGCAAGCCAAGCAGGTGTTTTGGGGCGCATCGGGCCGGGAGTCGTAGCGTGTTTCATGAATACAACGCGGCCTCGAACGGAACAACTTCTCCCGTGACTCAACCGCCGCGATAATAACACTACCTTTAGGAGGTTCTAATGTCAATCAATAGATCTCAACCTGCCCTGAGTGGAACAAACGACCTCAACCAGGTTCAAGAAGCGGCTCCGTGCGCTCCGCGAGGCAAAGGGCTGGACGCAAGAGCAAGCCGCCGAAAAGTGCGGTGTCGGTTACAAACTTTACCAGCTTTATGAGTTAGGGATCAAAAAGAACCCTGGGTTGCTCACGCTTGAAAAAATCGCTAAGGGGTTCGGGTTGGACACTTCAGAATTGCTCGCTCCTGAAATGCCGAGGCCGAAACTCAAACGAAAGCCGGGCGCAACGCGAAAGTGAGTTGAACAGCCCGGTGTCCGAAATGCCCGCAGGCGCTTTCAACGAGGCTGTGAGCCCGGTCATGATTTAGGGAGTGTGGTTATTGGCCCTCGGCCTTCTGGGGTGCTTCCTCTGGAAAATCGGTTTGCCCCCCTGCGAACGGGAAACTGGCGAAGCGCGCCATTATTGGATCACCCGTTCATGACGTTAAAGCTTTCCCGACTTTCACCGATACCTAAGAGCGCCCGGCTGTTTTCCGGGCCACGTTCATAATTGGGTTCCCCGCTCCGCCTTGTTTCACGGAGCGGGGTTTTTCTATGCCGTCTTGGGGTTTGCCGTCGCGCTACGCACTTCCGTGCCGCCAGAGCCCAAACATTTTCAGAGGGGGATTGTTGCCTCGCGCGTATCAGGAGCGGCAGTGCTGGCGAAATGCCCCGGGTGTGCCTCTGTGGACGTTTTTATTACGCAGCAATGGCCGCGAGCGCGGGTAAGGTGTTCAGGGGAGAGACTTCCGAGGACAAGCAATTTCCGGCTGGTAATACGCGACGGCCAGTCGTATATTAAACGAAGCGAAGCTTGGTTATGAACAACTTACGAATAAGGGGACGGTCAGATTTCCGGCTTCAATATACGAACCAGCCGTCGCATAATCACAGTTAGGTCGCTGGAATACGCCATGCTTTGCGAACAGTGCCATCAACGAGAGGCGACGAATCACATTTGCAGCTTTGTGGACGGGGTGAAGCACGTGCGAAACATTTGCACCGAATGTTTGGAATCCTCGGGCACGCCGGAGGCAGCCCTTGCGGCTTCGATGCGCGGCGCTCGTTGCGACTTTTGCGGAACACCCGCGAACATGGGTGGCACCGATCCCTTGGCGCTTTGCGTTGGCGACCATCGGCTCACCCATTTCTGCTTCAGTTGTTCGGACGAATACAACCGCTTTACCGAATCCGCGACGGAGCGAATGCCGAAGGGCCTTTCACAACAGCAGCAACTCGACGCACTGCGGCAGTTGCGTCAGGATACGGAGAAACACATGAAAGATTGGCTTTCGCGGAGGTCCCAGTGAAACGACCTAACGAATCACTGCACACGAACCGCCGCCAGCTTTCTCCGGCCAGTGTGGCTTGGCGACTCGGGTGCGCGTTTTGCGCTCAACCCTCTCTGCCAGCGGCGGTCGGTGAGCTCAGTCGTTAGGTCTCATGACATACGCCGCATCAGTAGTTGTTCTGCTCTTCACTTCGTTGCTGGCCCACGCTGACACCTATTCCCAGTCAATGTTTCGCGCCGCGCTCGCCAATGGCAGCACGTCACCAAATTACGTGCTTATCAAAGTCCGTGGCCCGGGCGATAAAGCAGAGCACACTATCTGCACCACTTCGAACCTCTTCCTTGGCGCTATCCACATAGAATATGAGCTGGGCTACACGAGGGCTGATGAGAAGCGTGTCTCTGACATTGCCCTGAAGCAGCCGGAGCGTTCGTTCAAATTTCGCAAGAAGAAGGCGATAGCCAATCTTGCTGATTATGAGACGTCCGAGGCGCTAGCCGATGTCCGTCGGCAGTTCGCAGGAAAGAAAGATTCGGAGCTGCTGGACCATGAGTTCATCCGTTCGATTACGAACAAGTCGCCTGAGGCTAGTCATAAAGCATACAGGGACGCCGTTGCCCATGCGTTGCTTGAGCGTGGGATTGGATGCAAGATGGGAGACGAGTTCGATGAGCTATTTCCCCATTTATGAGACCTAACCACCGCAGGCAGCGGACCCCGCGCGTCCGCCGTGATTGCAATCTACGCCAGTGGCGCGGGGCCGCTGCTGCGGAGCGTTGGGTGAGCCGATGAAAGACGCTCAGCGATCAATACGCCCGACTCGCGTCCGCTGGCATTTGGTTTTCGTGCTCAGCATCGCGGTGGCTGCTTTTGGTTGCTCCCGCTCGCACGAACGGGAGTTCCGGGCCATCAAGAAGCGAGCAGACGCGCACCGGATTCAGTCATGGGCGGCAGAAATGCTCAAGCAGTATCCCGACGCCGCCTCAGTTGCTCTCTCCAATGCTCCTTCGTTCTTGCGGGATTTGCGAATAGGGCGTTTGGGCCCCTTTGTAGATGTTTCGGCTGCCGGCCCAAACAGCAACCGGTGCGTCTCTTTGCTTTATATTGCCACCCAGGGGTGGGGTGGTCGCGGCCATTTCATAGAAGTCGGGGACCAAACGTTCAGGCAAGCGACGAATGCGGAATGCATCGAATGGATCCCCGGAGTCTACTACCGCTACGCATTTTAAGCATGAATAACGCACCCAACAAGCACCTGCAGCCAACCCGGCGATGAGCTCTCTGCTGCATGCCGAAAGGCGGTTGCGCCGGGTGGCTGAGGTGCGACGTTAAACCACTGACCATGGAGATACACCCGTCAGCATCTTGGGCGCTCGCGAGGCAGCTTTGCCCGTGCTGCGGACAAGGCGGGCCGTTATTTGCCAATTGCCCGAGTTGCGGAGATGTGGTCCTGATTTGTGGCGAGGTCGGGACGGTGTTCGAGGTTTGCGACAAGCAATGCGGACCCGTGCGCGGCGATATTCAGACGGGTGCTTGCGCCAAGTGTGGCAAGAGCCGGTATTCGGACTTTCGCGATACGACATCGGATGAGATACTTGCCCTGGGATTTCATAGTGGAGATTACAAATGACGACGACGCGGTTTAACAATCGGACTGCAACGAGCCCCGCGATGACGACAGAATTACAGTCCGGGACTTTCTGGCGCGGGGTCGTTGACCCGACCCGTTCGGCAAAAGGATAATCTATGATGCTGGGCAAATATTATTGGATTGCATTCCTGGTGTTGCTAATTGTTCACAGTGTTGTGGCGGTTGGCGGTTACCAATTGTTTGTGCGGAGAACTCGGCTGACGCCTGAAGGTAGCATAGTGGCAGCGACCGCCCGCGAGGTGAGGGAGAGTCGCAAGGCCGCTTATGGCTATATCAGCTATCAGCTACCATTGCCCGTTGTTCTTTACGTATTACTTGGTTACGTGGCGTTGTTTGTCGCTGCGGGTGTTGGGATTCTCTGCCTGGCTCGCGGCCATTCCGGTTTTAGTATATGAACCGTGTCGTGCCGAACCAATCGTGGCAGCCGACTCCGGGATTCCGCCTGGCTGTTTGGCGCACGCCGTTGGCCCGGAGCGGCTGCACTCATCGTTACGTCTCATGAGCCAGCCTTGGAAACAGATTGAGCGCCGCGGAGTATGCCATTACCCCGATGTTTCGAGCGAGAATATCTACATCGTTTCGGTGGATAATTTCGCGACCATCGAGCAGTTCCTGCGTTGCCAGAATCCTGGTTGGACTGAGAAGGCTGAACATTACCGAGGAAAGACATGGTTTGTTGTGGTCTTCGATGAGCTCGCAGAGACCCCCCACCGATTCTGGTGGGCATCATCACCACCGTTTGCTACTGTTGCGGAGGCAGCGCAATTCGCGGGAGAGAAGATTCCAACCGGAATTGTTTGGGAGGATTCCCAAGATGAGACGTAACGAGGCCCTGCTGCGAACTGGCACCCTGCATGGGTTTCGCCGAGGCCCCAACCCGGTCCTGCGGTGCTGTGGTTTTCAACACAAATCTCAGGTGCCAGTCGCAGAGGTTGGACGTTAAGCCTCGATATGTCGTTTTCCCGGTTATTTGCTGGCTTTGTTGCAGTCCCTGCCTTGGCCATTGTTATCTTTTTTGCTGGCTGGATTTTTTCTGCTGGCTGTTCACGTGCTCACGTTCTCGTTGTCAATCAGTCCGGCACCACCCTCAGCAATCTGGTGATTTCAGGCGCATGCAGAGAGCGCCACACCGACGCGCTTATCGCATTTTCCGAATGGCGAACCGTCACTCCATATGAAAGCGGCGGGACAATTCGATTTTCTTTCGCTAGCGCCGGGAAAAGTTACGTCGCCGAGCCGGATATTTACACCAACCATTCAGGTTTCTCTGCGATTGCCTTCACAGTAAATTCGAATATGGTTGTTAAATCTGGAGTGAGATATTGACCCATGAGGCTTAACAAATCGTCGGAGACGAACCGGCGCTGCACTCTTCCGTTCGACCTCAGGATGAGATTCTGGAGTCCCAATCGCGCCCCACGCTTTCTGTCGGCGCCGGTCGCTCAACTTTTTCGTTAGTTGCCAGGATCATGAATACACCTGTGCCCATCATGCTCGCGCACGGCGAGCAGGTAATCCTGCCAGCGCTACTTGTGATTGCTGGCCTCGTGCTCTTCGTCTATCCAGGGGCACTTTGGGTGATGGCACACAGTCGCGACCGATCATACAGGCGCTCCGTGGTCTGGTGCGCTGTCGTGCTGGGGTTGGTCTGCGGTTGCGGGGCTGTCGCGACACTCAAGGATTTCACCTGGCCGCCCGAGTTGGGCGATTTCATCGGCTTTCTCATTTGGGCTGTCCCTGCCGCTTGTGGCCTGATAGCCCTATTGAAGGTGGCGGCATCGGCCAAGCATGAACGCGATCTCAGCAACTAACCCCTTGCTGCTGGCGACCCCGGTTTACGCCCAGGTTTCATTTCTGAGCCGGTCGCCCGGGGCGCCAGAGCCGGAGCGTTAAACCGCATGAGAAGCGCGTGGTCCATTTTGTGCACAGTCCTAGCGGCAGTTCTCCTTGTTTCTGGTTGCGCCTACTTCCGGCCTTCCCAGACAGAGGCTGAACGTTTGCAGGAGCAGCAAAGTGTCCGCCAAGACCAGTACCTCAAAGGGACGGTTCTTGATGGCGCAGTCCAGGCACTGGGTTCTCTTGCAAATCACAATTAGCGTCGCCGTCCGAGATCGCTTTTATCGGATGTTTTGGACATTGATGAAACTACGGTCTAACGAAGTCGCCGGAGCCAACTCCGGTTTACGCGAATGGTTTGTCGAGAAGCCTCGGGTTATTCTGAGTCTTTGGCCCAGTGTGGCTCGGCTCGGTCGTTAGCAGGAGCCCAGTCCTATGAAAAATGACATATTCAGGAACCCACGGGGCTGGGGAGCGAAGGCTGTGGGCTCGTCAGTCCGATACCGGCTCATGCAGTTCTACACGTTACTTCTTGGCGCTCTGCTCGGAATCATGCTCTATTTAGTGTGTCGGGAGGGCAAGGTTCCGCTCCTTCCCTACATCGGGATGCTGTTGTTCCTTCTCATCGCCGTAGTTGAGCTGCCACTTCTTTATCTGCGGGCGCTACGTGCTTACGTCCTTGAGCATCAATCATCGAATCATGAAATCTGCTAACCACCGCAGGCAGCGGACCCCGCGCATCCGCCGTGATTGCAATTTACGCCAGTGGCGCGGGGCCGCTGCTGCGGAGCGTTAGACCAAAAATGGAAAATCCCAGTCATTACTTCTTGCTGCTTCTGGTCGCCGCCGGTTCTGCGATTCTTCCGTTTTCGATGTTCTGTTCACATCGCCGAATCTTTGAGAACTGGGCCAAGGTTGTTTCGATGCTTGTTTGCATCCTGGGACTTACATGGTCGGTTATCGGGTTTGTGCTGGTCCGCTTGAAGGATTCAGTTCCTGCTACCGTCGAAAGCCCTCTCGGGATCACCAGGAATTTGGTGGGAGGTATTTGCGTTGGACTCATCCTTGCGATCCTAATCGCGAGGCCGTACAAACGGGTAATATTTGAAAAATCACCACCATTGGTCTAACCCTTCGAGTGCAGGTGACGCGGGATTCCCGCTCTTTTGCCACGTCGAACGCATTTGGTCCCGCGCACCTGACTCGAATCGTTCGCTAACTTGAAAGCTACCTCTCAATTGTTTCATCATCGGAGTTTAACAGCCTCCATCATTTCTCTGGTTTTCGCTTTTTTTGCCATTGGCGGCTTTCCGATAGAGCAGAATTCGGAGCGTTTGTTTGGTGCGGGGGTCGTAGCGGTCCTTGGTCTGCTGGTTTGCACGCTGACCCTCCTGGTCCTGGTCCATGATGGCAGAACGGGATACCCCTCATTTCGTTGCTCGGTTTCTACACTATTGTGGTCGCTTGCCTGTGTTCCGATAGTTTGGCTTACTGTGATCGTCGTGAGGGGAGTCTTGGAGATGCGATGAAGTTTAGCGAACAACCCGCCGCAGCGAGCCCGGCGATGAAGTTTCAATGTAATGCCGAAAGCCAAGGGCGCCGGTTCGCTGGCCGGGACCGTTCGGGCAAATCACGATGCATCTTGAGGATCTCATGAATTTCGGAGGTGAGGAGATTGACCTGGCGACGGTTAACTTCACGCCACAACTGATTGGATGTGTCCCAAGACATATCGCCTGCAAATATCGCGCACTCCCTGTTTTTGAGGTCCCGGACGCACTCGGCATTGCTATCGCCAGGCCGATAGAGCTCGATACTATCGATTCACTTAGTCATCTGTTGAGGCGCGAGTTGGAATTCCGACTTGCCGATGGCGAGCAGCTCGGAGTTTTCCTTGGGCGTCTTTATGGCGCTGACGAACGAGGCGAGCGATGATTGCTTTTGTGCCGAACCCCTTGCTGCTGGCGACTCCGGTTTACGCCTTGCTGTTATTCCTGAGCCAGCGTCCCGAAGCGCCAGAGCAGGAACGTTGGACTAATGGAACCCTCTTCGCGCTTTATGACATTTAAGAAAGAAGTCTTGGAGCAGCTGCGAACGAACGGTTCAGCCGTTGGCAAGCCGCACCGCTTCGAGTTCTACCTTTACATCCCAAGGAAGGATTACGCTCAAAAAGCCGCGGCCAAGATGGTGAAGAGTGGATTCTCACACGCGAAAGTAAGCCGAGCTGCCTCTGGGTCCGGTTGGCTCTGCGTCGCACAGAAGACGCTAGTTCCGAAGAAGGCTGACTTAGACGACAATGCCCGGTTCTTGAATGAGGTCGCGGCAGCAGTTGGAGGAGACTTTGACGGTTGGGAAGCGGAGTTGGTTACGGAAAGAAAGAACAAGTCCAACCAGCACCTGCAGGAAACCCCGCGATGACCATTAGCTTCCATCCTGAACGTCAGCGGCGCGGGGTTCCTGAGGTGCGTCGTTAGGGTCACGTCACGCTTTATGACACAAGAAGAGATAAACCAGTCCGAGTGGAACAACCCGCAAAACTGGTCAGGCCCCAAATGGCTCGGGCTGTATTTTAGCAGAAGAGACAGCCGCATTTGGGTGCCCAAACGTCAAAGGGCTTTTGGATGGACGATCAACATTGGAAATCCGAAGGGAGCTGTTTGTCTCGTGAGCGTGCTTTTGGGAGTGATTGCGTTCGTGGTAGTATCGAACGTGGTGGTTCTGAATTTGATAATGAAAAAATAATCCGATGCGCCCTAACCATCCAACTGGAGCAAACCGGAGCGACCAAACCCAGTTCGGAGACGGCAAGTGTCGGCTCACGCCGTTTATAATTCTCGCTCCGGTTGCTCACTTGGACCGTTAGCCCGTGAAGAGGCATATGCCATCGCTCGTTCGTTTGAGTCTTGGACTGGCCATTGCTGGAAGCGTCTACCTAATAGTCGCGGGAACTTACGGTATCACCAGATGGCTTACCTTTCGTGAATTGGGCCTTGCTGAGCAGATCGAGACGGACACGAAAATGCTCTCGGGGATTTCTCAGGCAATCGTGGCTGGAGTTGCTTCTGTTGGTTGCTATGGTATCAGCAGATATTTGACGTTTCGGACTCGAGATGAAAATCGGGGCTAACCAACAGCCTGCACAGGATGCCGCGCTCACGTTCTGTTGGCATGTTGAGAGCCATTGGCGCGGCACCTGTGAGGCTGATCGTTCGGCAAAGGTATGATCACTCCTCTTTACCTGCGCACATGGATGATGGCAAAGGGTGCCGCTCGGCGTCTCGGTCATCCGGTGGTCACCAGTGAGCACCTGTTTTACGCCTGTTTACGGTTACACGACCAACGTCACTGGACAATCTGTCGAGATTTGCCAGTAACGGCTAAAGCGGTTTGGTCTCATTTGCGGGAGTCGTCGCCGCCAGAGGCCAGTGAGGACTTTGCCGGTGTGCGAATTGGCATCTCTGCGAAGGCGGCGCTTGAGCAAGCTGAGTCCGAGTCATGCTGGGGAGGTCATTCCATAACAGGAACCGAGAGTCTTATGCGCGCGCTGCTTTCCGAACGCGAAGGTCCCGTGCGATCCCTGCTCGGCAACAACGCACTGGCGACAACTGGTCCCGATGATGAGCGCCCTAGAATCTAGCGGAGTGCCGAACCACCGCAGGCAGCGGACCCCGCGCGTCCGCCGTGATTGCAATCTACGCCAGCGGCGCGGGGCCGCTGCTGCGGAGCGTTCGGCGGAATAGCGCGCGCAACCATCGACATCGCGTCCTGAGCGGTTTATTGTGTCTTTGATCGCCAATGAAAAGGAAGCTCGCCAAAGGCTGGGCTGAAGCGCGTTGCGAGAAGCGCCGTTTGCAACACGACGGAAGAGGAGCGTTTACCCTCATTGAGTTGCTGGTGGTCATCGCCGTTATTGCGATTTTGGCGGCGCTACTTCTTCCTGCATTGTCGCGAGCCAAGGCGCAAGCCAAGTCTGCCGTTTGCAAGAATAATCTCCGCCAAGCCGGGTTGGCCCTTCAATTCTACGTCAATGACAACCAACGCCACTACCCATATGTGGTGCAGCGTCAGGCCGCAGGGACCTTGTTGTGGGAGCAGGCCTTGGCGATGTATTACCCTACTAGTTGGACCAATAGATCGTATCATTGTCCCGGTTATCGAGGGTCAATTTCTATTGGCGATGGGGGGCTCCAACCGTGCGGAAGCTATTCCTACAATTGGATCGGCACCACGACGGCGGCGATAATGGGGCCAGTCGGGGCCAAAGCTGTGCCGACTGAAGATTACCAGCTCGGTCTGGGCGACTCTTTTGAATACGACACTGCTGGCCAGAATCCTCCTGCAATCTCGGAGTCTCAGGTTCAAGCTCCTTCGGAAATGTTTGCGATTGGGGATTCGCCTGAGTGGATGTGGCCAGGCCAGAAGGATTTGATTGGAGAGGACCGTTCCGATCTCTACGAGGGAACCGTCGGATACGGAACGCAGACTTTGCCCAAACCTCCGCCCCCACGCCATGGCAATAGCCTAAACCAAGTGTGTTGCGATAGCCATGTGGAGGCAATGAGCCGCCTAGTTATTTTCAACCCTAATCAAACGGCAGTGCGGTGGAACAACGACCACCAGCCGCACCCCGAAACGTGGCAGTGAAAAACAGTTTAGCGGAAAATAATAGCCGCGCCCATGCCGCGCCGAACCTGTCGCGGCTGCTGACGCCGGAAGACCGCGGTCGGTCTTGCTGGACGCCATCTACCCGGCGCAGCAGCGCTCTGCGTTGGGCTGTGTCCATTGTACGCAAACCCCAATAATCATGAAAGGCAAACGCTTAGCAGCCCATTTCATTGATGGGACTCTAGTTTTGTTCGGTGTTGTGGGTTTATTGGCAGAGTTAAGCAAGGGGAGGCCCTCCTCGACGAATTTCTACATGTATGTTCTCGCCGGGCTCCTTCTGACTTGCGGCGTGATCATTTTCATCGGGATTCGATCCACGTATGGGGGTGGTGCTTGGTCTCTTTTCGGTCTTTTGTTGGTCGCAGCGGCGCTCGCTCGTATCACGGCTTTTGTGCAAGCGTACATGCAGGGCAGAGAAGTGCGGTCTGTCGCTTTCTATTCATCCATTGCGGCGCTGTGGGGAGTTGGTTGCTATTGTTTGGCGTGGGGGCACGTGCGATGCCATCGAAAGACAACCCAACCACAGTATGGAGCTGACCCGAGCCAGCCGTTGTGATCAGATTGAATTCGTGAGCGCCTGGCGGCTGGCTCGGGCAGCTCATCCTGAACGTTAAGCTGCGCATTTGCTCATGAAAACTCTTTCCAAGGCGTTGTTGTGGGGTGCTGGCTTCGAGGTGCTTTTGCTTATGCTTTACAGCACATGTCATCTCGGAGCTGATTATGTACCCGGGGCTGCTCTGATCCTACACATCCCGGCTATAGTTTTTCTGCAGCGATGGCCGACAGCGCTTGACAGCTGGGCTCCTGTAGTTCTCGTCCAATGGTGCATTTGGTTCCTGATGTTCGCGTTGTTATTTGCTATGTTGCGGTGGTTCAAATTGCGTGCAAAACCAACAGCTTAACAATTTGCCGGAGACGAACCGCCGCCCCGCTTCCGCGCGCGGTGCCGTTCAACGGTTCCGACCGGCGCAGATCGCGATCCTTTTGACACAACCCCTGCCCGCATTTTGCCAACGTCAAAGCGTCAAAGCGCCAAAGCCGTCAAGCGGTGAACACGAAGGGTTCTAACATAAGGGGCTTGCGTGCTGCATTTGGCCGGATCAACATGTGCCCGCTAAACGGCCCAACACTTATAAAGAGGACAACTTTATGCCAAAATGCACGGTTCCAAATTGCGATGCAGAGATCACACGGGAACACCCTCAGCGCAGAACTGCGGACGCTCCGATAGAGCCAAGTTCAATAGTCTGCAAGAACGGCCACTTTTTGGGTTTGGATTACTCAGAGCAGCTAATAAATATCAGCAGGGGGCTGGACGGCATTTTGAGGCAACTGCAAAGTGGACCTGTGCGTTAGGCCAGACTTTGTTGGAGTGGACGCCCGCGATACCGATCCAAGCGGTTTTTTTATCCGGGGATCGAAATTTGGCAACTGGTGGAGTCGGCTTGAAGCCGGGATTATTTGTCCTCAGCACAAATACGCCTTTGGTTTGGACAAAATCCATTCACCGCTCCTGTGGCTACGTCGGTCTTGCGGACGGTTCAGTTCAGTTTTTTGATCAGGCCCAATTGGCGGCGGCTGTTCGCGCGCAGTCCGCCGATACGAATCGGCTCGCGATACCGTGAATAGTTGAAAGGCTGTTCGCTCCTAAGAGATCATCCGTCCACGATAGCCGCGCGCCAAAGAAACACCTAATCGGAATGCTCCTTTTTGTATTCGGCTAACGCGGCTTTCACCACTTCGAGATTGAATAGGCTAATTCGCTCGTCGAAACCCGCATTATGCGGGGCCGTTGGAAACAAAGCCTTCGAATGCGAATCGATCATATCCAGACAAACGCGAGCGCCAAACCGAACCGCCTTTTGATCGTTGGTTAGTGCCCTTGTCAATGCGGGAACGCCGCTGGAGCCCAAGCGAGCAAGGACAAGAGCGGCGCGAGTATCAGGCGGATTTTCACGGAGCAGATTCTCAAGAAATGGAGCGGCCTCTTTGGCTGCCGGGCCTAAAGCATCAAGCCCGGTAAGAGCCTCACGACGGGGGGATCTAGGAAATGGAACGGTAATATGAACCACAGATACCAATGTCCGCAGCTCCGCTCTCCACCAGTGTTCTTGCTTGGGGCCATTGTCCCGGAGTTGGGCCGTAAGCAAGGGTAGGGCGTTTGTTCCAATATGTTGAACGGCGTCAACGGCCCGCAGACGT
>Ga0207103_10190_pt2 | contig 17165 bp, 18 predicted proteins | sample Alteio_BWMinHeat_81_FD_153546 | JGI IMG/M metagenome (GOLD analysis project Ga0207103, IMG submission 153546) | Enriched cells from forest soil in Barre Woods Harvard Forest LTER site, Petersham, Massachusetts, United States -... | ecosystem: Environmental > Terrestrial > Soil > Temperate forest >...
CTGGGTAGATTCTTTCGCGGTTGTCGGCGCGCCGGCAGTTCGGCTTCCAGGGCGGCGATGCGGCGAGATTGCGCTTCGCGGGTGGCTTGTTCGTTGCGCAGCAGGCGCGTGAGCTCCCGAAGTTGCTGGTTCAAGGCCGTGATAATGCTCTCGCGGTCGCGCAACCGGGAGTCGAGTTCGCCTTCGCGCAAGCTCAATACATGGGACCGTAATTGAAGGGTCTGTTGCTGTTCGGCGGCGGCGCGTTCGCTGGACCTAAGCTCGAGTTGGGCGCGGCGGCGGCCTTCGTCGAGGGCTTGCATCCACAGGGCTTCGGCTGCCTGGGCGACGGATTCAGGGAGTCGGTGCAGGGCGGCGGGCCCTGAGTCGAGGCGGGCGGAGAGTTTTCTCCACCAGGCGTCGAGGAGCGGGTTGATGGTGTTCGGGGAACCGCCCTTCAGCGCGGCGCGGATTTTTTCAATGGTGGGGCGATTGCCGGCGCGCAGCAGCCTGTCGGCGGCGCGCTCGACATCGGCGGAACTCACGCCTCGGGAGGACGGCGCGCGGCCTGGGCGGGGATCGGTCGATTCCGGCATGCAGATATCATACAGATTACATATGGCATATTGTTCACTATTATTAGATTGATGGATGCTCCAGGTGACGGTCAGTATTCGACGAGCGGGGGCCGTTTCTTGCGAACCCACTGCTCAACGGATGGGCGACGCCATTGGTGAGAGGCGTAGTCGATGAGTCGTTGCGGCACGGGGTCGCCGAGCACGATCAGGCGTTGCAGCATCATGGCAAGATCGACATCCGCGATCGACCAGGCGCCGAAGAGGTTGTCGGTGCGGCCGTCGAGCAGGGTGAGGGCCGCAGAGAACAGACGGTCGGCGGCACCACGGGCGCGCTCCGACAATGCCGGTCGATGGGCACCGAAGAACACGACGAACGTCGGGCGCTCGTCGCGAATCGGCATGAGATCGCTGCGCAGCCAGGCTTGAATTTGGCGCGCCCTCGCACGATCGCGCGGGTTCGAAGGGTAGAGGCGCGTGCCGGCAAAGGTCTCGTCGAGGTACTCGCAGATTGCGGATGACTCCGACAGAGCAAACTCATCATGAATCAGCGTGGGTATCCGCCGGGTGATCGACGTTTTCGCGAAGTTCGGATCGTGGTTGGCGTGAGCGGCCAAATCCAGGGTTTCGATGTCGAATTTCAGGCCCTTCTCGATCAGGCTTACAAACGCGACGAGGGCGTAGGGACTTGCGAAATTGGCGTCGACGTAGAGGCGCATTCGAGCACCTGTAGAGGAGTCCGTATTCTAGCAGCGTGTCGCCCGTCTTGACGGACGTTCGTCGGAACACCCACGGCGCGTTTAGGTTTACTTAACTGTCCGTTAGCTATTGCGTTTGTCGTGCGTTGCCGGGCGGTGCAATCTGAACGCCGTTGGATCAATTCAATCAATTGGAGAAGGCACATGACAAATGAATTCATTACCACCCGGTTCGCGCAGGCGCTGCTTGCCGTCACTGCCACGGCTGCTTCTGTTTTCGCGCTCCAGATTGCGATGCTCGTGGGGTAGGAAATGAGGGCGATCAAGGGGGCAGCCGTCGGCAAGAAATGGATTCCTGCGACGCACCGAATCTGCGGGGTATACTCGGTCCAGTCAGTTTGTGAGGGACCACCGCATTGGGACCGCTGCTCAAAGCATTGGGGCTGACGATTTGGGGGCTGGTCGCGCTCGGATTGCTGGCCCTTTTTGCCGTCGTAGGTTACCAAGCAGCTCTCAAATTACGCACCCCCAGCGCTCCCGTCGCCGATACGCATGGCGCCGATACGCATGGCATGAAGGAGCAATTTGGCGGCGCGGTGGCTTTTACGCACCCCGGGAGCGGCACGGTCACGCAAACGATCCCCGATCAAAAAAGCTCCGTTTCTGCGTCGAACCCAATCACCTTCGACGCGACTCGCACGCGGCTACGCAGCGCCGTCGACCAACATCAATACGAGACGGCAGTGGACTACGGAAAGCAATTATTCGACAGCGGCGGCGCCGGTCCGGACGATCTTCTGATCATCGTCAACGCGTATTACGCCATTTCCGACTGCGCGAACGCACTGACATGGATTGACAGAGCGAATGACGCGTTCCATGCGGCCGGGCGGGAGCCCGATGAATCCTTGCATCGAATAAGAATGCGCTGTGGATCCGGAGATCATGAACGACGAATCAGTATCCGCTCCGAGCACATGGAGCGGACGACACGGTTGCTGAACTCGCTCAAGGAACGTGCCGAGGCTGATCGCAAGAACTTACCGCAGCTCGAAGCCGATGCTGCGAAGAGCAAGTCCGGCAATCGCGACGTCATGCTTGGTGAGCTGTATTTCGGTTTTGGTGACTATGAACATGCCATAACTGCGATACAGCGCGGATTGGAAAAGGGCGGAGTTATGCACTTGGACGATGCGTATGTGTATCTAGGATTGGCCGAAGAGCATGTCGACAATATTGCTGAGGCGCGCAGAGCCTTTGCCAAGTTGAAAGAAGTCCCCGGCATAAGCCCGCGGGTGCTTAGACTTTGGGAACTCTACGCGGAGACTCGCTTGTAGGGCCACAGCCCGAGCGCCGTCAGCCAATGTAGCTCTTGTTTGTTGAGTCGCAATGCAGTTGCGAGAGTGTGTTCCGGACGGCGGTGCGGCGCGCATGGCTTTCCCGACTTGGTCCAGTTTTGGCCCGCGGAGCGGCGTTATCGAATGATCGAGGTGAAAGGGCCCGGCGACCGATTGCAAGACAACCAACGGCGTCTGTTGGAATATTGCGTGTCACATGGACTGCCCGTCTCGGTGTGCCATGTACGTTGGGCTTGAAGTTTATCGCTGTCGAAATGGATTCTTGCGCCGCATATTTCTAGCATACCCATGAGCAGATACGAAATGAGCCAAGGTCGCTCACACCCAGAGGTCACTGTGCAATCGATGTCCAAGAGAACGAAGATCATTTTTGCCGGCGCGATTGCCTTAGGGCTACAAGGATGTCCGGTATATCAATTGAACACACTGCCGGACTCCAAGCCTCTCCCGCAGCCTCGGGCCATTGCCGACACGACTGACTTCAGACACACGCCCTCGGGCATGACGTTTCCGGTTTCCATTCCCGGTTACACTCGAGTTGCGTTAGTGCAATACGATACCGCCGGACTCGATATCAGTGCCGGTTATCATGGAATGTCTCTAGGATGTCCGATCGAAATGACCGAATACGTCTGGCCCGCTCCACGCATGTCATTCATCGGCGCGGATCCCTCGGTAGTTCGCTCCGTCGAGAAGGGATGGACCGACAGTGCCTATCAGCGTTGGCAAAAAGAGATCATGCACGGACATCCCGATGCTGTCCTTCGCTCGGAAGAGGAAGTGACGAAAAACGCGGTGCCCGGAAGAAGAGCTGTCTATTCCATCGGGGCAGAGGAATCAGAGCTCCTTGTCTTCGTGGTCGGCAACGCATGGGTGCTCTCCTATCGGACCACGTATCCACCGCAATGTGCGGGACTGGTGAAAGAACTCCGCGGGGACCGCTAGGCCGGGCACAACAGGCGCGGAACTCCTTGCTTAGATCGCTGGCATTCACGAAACCACTTTTAGATACAGGCAGGGGCGGGGTAGGATGCACGGGCGTCCGGTCAAAATGACAAATTCAATAAAACTACTGGGAGCGTAGCCGATGAAGCTGGTCTATAAAAACGAGAACCCTCTGAAGATCATTGCCATCGTGATTTCGTTGTTGGTTTGGGTTGCCGTGTTGGTCGTCACCAAAGGGTTGTTTCTCATTTATATCGCGTTCTTCGGACTGATGTACCTATTTGCACAGTCTGGATTTATCTCGCACATCAAAGGAACCGGCGTGAAGGTGTCGTCGGACCAGTATCCGGACATCTTTGCGCAATTGGAGAAATCCTGTCAGGCGGTAGAACTGACACCCGTTCCGGATTGCTATGTCTTGCGAATGAACACCTTCAACGCTCTTGCAACCCGATTTCTTGGCCGCAATTTCGTTGTCCTATTTGCCGAAGTTGTTGATACGCTGCGAGATCACCCCGACGCCTTGGCATTTTACCTGGGTCACGAACTCGGTCACCTGAAGCGCAAGCATCTGCAGTGGCACCCATTTTTGATGCCGGCGTCATTTCTGCCGCTGTTGGGGGCGGCATACCATCGCGCCCGCGAGTACACCTGCGATCGGCACGGTCTGGCGTGCAGCCCGAATCTAGAAAGTGCGCAGCGAGGGCTTATCGCGATCGCGACTGGCCGGTCTCGTCTGCAAGCCACCAATGTACTCGCGTTCGCGGGCCAGACCGCGGCATCGGGCTCGTTCTGGATGTCGTTCCACGAGATTATCGGGGACTATCCATGGTTGACGAAACGCGTCGCCGAGGTCACCGCAGTCGGTGAAGGCAAGGTTCCAGCCCACCCTAGCCGAAGTCCATTTGCCTGGGTCCTCGCAGCGATTGTGCCGCGGCTCGGCGTCATGGGCGGCGGAACCGGACCGTTGGTCACTATCGCAATGATTGGGATCCTGGCCGCGATTGCGATTCCAGCCTATCAGGACTACACGATCCGCGCTCGTGTGGCCGAGGGACTCAATCTGGCGGGACAATACGAGGCGGCGGTGGCCAACGCATTTGCTGCTCACTCGAACCGGCTCGAGGGGCTCAACAATGCGGCTGTGGGGCTACCGGAAACCGTAACGAATCCGTATGTCGCCACGATCAAAGTGATTAATGGCGCGATTGTCATCACATACGGCAGCCGGGCTCCGGTCGGTTTGGCCGGCAAGAGCTTGGTACTGATTCCAGGAGTCACGAACACGCAGGACGTCGTGTGGGTCTGCGGCCAGGCCAGCACCCCCGCAGGAGTGCATGTAGCGGTCCCCGACTACGAAAAATATACGTCGGTGCCTCCGAAATGGCTGCCCATCCAGTGTCGGGCGAGATAGGTTCGATGGTTGCCGTGAGGCGGCGAAGAAGCAGGCGGGCCGCAGCGCGGCTCGCCGCCGTCTGAAGCAATCAGCGGCGAAAGACCTCTTTTGGTCGATTTACCGGGAGTATTAACAAGTGGTAACCCGCCTTGCCGGGGGTAAACGTGCGAGACGGCGGCGCGTTTTATCTAGGGAAGGTTCATCACTTAGAAGGATCGCCGCCATGAACAAATTGTCATCCGTTGCATTGGGTGCTGCTCTTGTGGTTGCGGGTGTGGGTGCCAGCGTCTCGGCGGAGGCGCACCCATATGTCAGCGTCGGAATTGGCTTTCCCGGTGTTGCAGTCGTCGAACCGTTCGCTTATGCGCCGGCCTATTACGCGCCTTACTACTACGTGCACGATCGGTACTGGCACCGTGACTACGATCGCGACAGGGATGATCATTTTCGTCGTCGCTGGGATCATGACGGCGACCGTCGTTGGGATCGTCGCTAAAACATCTGCCACAGGGTGAGCCACCGTGTGGGGAAGGCCCGAACAGGGAAGTTCGGGCCGGGCCGCTAACCAGCTTTTTCGGCACGGGCGAGAAGACGCGGATCTCCGTACCGCTGGGCGCAGCTCGAGAATTTCTCGGTGGGCCCGCGCCACTGCAATTCATCGAGATTCGTGAACAGCGGTGCGTCGGTTCGAAGCATCGCCAGCTGCTTGAATAACAGCGCGCGATCGCGGCGCTCGCCGAGGACATCCGGCGGAAAGTCCTCGATCCTGCCGTAGCGTGTGATGAGGCTGGCGGCACCCTTTGGTCCGATACCTGCAATCCCGGGATAACCGTCGGCGCTGTCGCCGACCATGGCAAGATAGTCGGGGATCAGCTCGGGCGTCACTCCAAACTTCGCCCGGACGCCGTCCGCGTTTCGGATGACCTTGCTCTTTCGATCCACTTGCACGACGCGATCGCCGCGGACGCACTGTGCGAGATCTTTGTCGGGTGTCCAAATGCATATCTTTTGAACCCGAGAATCCTTGGCGGCGATGGCGGCAGCAGAGGCCAGCGCGTCGTCCGCCTCGAGTTCGACCATGGGCCAAACCGCAATTCCCATCGCGGCAAGGGCCTCTTCGAGCGGGTGGAACTGCGCAAGGAGAGCCGGTTCTATGCCTTCGCCCGTCTTGTACCCACTCCAAAGCTCATTGCGGAAGGATTCGATGACATGATCCGTCGCCACCCCTAGATGCGTCGCGCCTTCCTCGATCATCTCAAGGACCGTGTTGAGCACGCCCACGACAGCGCCGAACGGGCGGTCCTTGTCCTTGGTGAAGCGACGCAGACCATAGAAATGGCGGAAAAGCTCGTAGGTGCCGTCGATGAGATGAACGATCACGAGGCATTATACGGTGCCATTTCACGGAGTGAGCAGATGCGTGAGAAATGCGCCGGTATTTCAGCGGCGAAGTGGAGGAGGGGGCATAGTTGATTGACGATCGTGCTAGGATGAATCAGGAACTGGGTCAGAGGTGATCGACGAGACGGCCGGAATGTTTGGACGCTTTTTTTTGGTTGGGGGATGGGTAATTAGACGTGCATGCGGAGTTGTTACCTCTCTGGAAGCGCGCGCTTCGCTTCAGCCGATGGTGGGTTGCCGCCATCGTCGTTGTTGAAGCGTTGCTCAGTTTCGACGGAGTGATGAGGGTGGGCGCTTGCGCCGATGCAAAATACGATTGCTGGCCGTTTTTATTGAGCATGGTCGCCAACTTCCCGTTCTCGGCCGTACCCGCCATTTTGGTCGACTCGGTTTCACCGTCTTTGCCCATAGACCACGGGACGCTCTTCGCGGTAATTGAATTCCTTGCCTTTACGGCGAGCGGGGTGCTCTGGTGGCTCGCACTGTCCGCGAGCGTCCGCTTGTGTTTGCTCGGTTTGCAACGCCGTCGACGAGTGCGACCGACGTGATGCCTAGATATCGGTTGGAAAGGCCGTGAAAATGGCCACCGGCCCCCAAAAATCGATTTCGGGTGATCGCGGGTGAGTCAAGGAGGAGTCGATGATGGGAATTCAGGAACCTGCGTTCGCGGAGCAACTACTCTCAATGAATATCAAGAAAGTTCTCACCGTTATGGCGATTGCTGCGGGAGTGGTCTACGGCGGGTTTCTTTGCGCGCTGTACATCATGCAAGACTCAATCATTTATCCGGGAGCAAAAACCAAAGTAGATGCCGTTACCCCGAAGGCGCAAGGTGCGGAAGTACTGAGGATTTCAACATCTCAAGGCAATATTGAAGCGATCTTTCTACCTGCCACCGCGGGCGCTGACGCCAAGCAGAACCCATTGGTGATTTTCGGTCATGGCAATGGCGAAGTCATCGATTATTGGGTTGCGGCCCTGGACGGCTTTCGGGAGCGAGGAATTGGGGTGCTTTTGGTTGAATATCCCGGCTACGGACGCTCGACGGGAGCACCATCGGAGGCCTCCATTCGTACGGCCATGGATGGGGCGTATGATCGGATCGCGGCAGATCCCCAGGTGGACCCAACTCGCATCTTTGGCTTTGGTCAGTCTATCGGCGGCGGGGCAATCTGTCTTCTTGCGAAAGATCGCTCGTTGCGGGCGCTGATCTTGCTATCGACGTTTCCGTCCCTCGACATCTTTACGGCGGCCTATTGGGCTCCGTCCTTTCTGCTCCATGATCATTTCGACAACGTATCGACAGTTGCACACTTTGCGGGTCCGGTACTCGTGATTCATGGCCGCGATGATCGGCTCATCCCGTGGGAGCAGGCGCAGCGTCTGGCTGCCGCATCGGCGCACTCCACTTTCAAGTTGTACGATTGCGGACATGGATGCTGGGAACCAGAGCGCGTCCCGTTTTGGCGGGACGCGATGCCATTCCTGATTAGTGCTGGAATCCTTCAGCTTGCGCGCGTCGGGAGTTAAGTCTGGGTTATTCGATTCACATCAATCCTAGCGATCCGTTTGAGCAATCGTTTGCGGGCCAAGGAGGGGTCGACAATTGGAGATAAAGAGTATTAGGTGTAGGCAACGCAACCCCGTGTCGCTAACCTGATCGTTAAAGGGCGCGGCCGGAACTTCTATGGCTTTCCTGTCTAATCTCTTCAATGCGATACGCGGGAAACGGACAAACACTGTCGCGAACCCTCTGCGAATCAGTGATCCAACGATAGGCTACCTAAATTGGCTGGGGGCTTTGGGAGAGAAGCTAGTCGAGTCTGACTCGGACTCGCTGTCGTCACTTTTCCGCAAGACGGTAAAAAGTTCTTCTGAGGTGCCGCGGTGTCCTATCCTGTTTCTGTACTGCGGTCTGGATGCCGAAGGGAGGATAGTGGGCCGTGCTGAAAATGTCAGGGATGTCATCAAGAGTGCCGGTGCGTACATCGCAGTGATCGCGTCAGAGAACCCAGGTGCTGCGTATGTCAAAGGGCTGGGGCGGCGGAGGGACTGGAATGCCAATATCGTTATGGTACTAGACCGGAGAGGGGACAAATTTGTGATTTTCTGCCGAAAGCTGTTTGAGGGGATGTTTGCCGGTCAGTCGATGCTCATGACCTGGGTCAAACTCGCTCCTCAGGCGCAGGGGCAATGGCAGGAGGAGGCACCCGGTACGATCATGGCGGCGGAGGCGGGGCACATTACGTTTGCTCGCGGCAGTGAAGCGACGGCTGCCGATCAGGTTCATCGTTAGAGGGCCGTCTTAGTGCCGCTTGATCTATTGCGATCGCCCAACTTTCCGATCTATTTCTTTCTCTTTGGGGTGGTCATTCTAGCGCTCAAGACTTGGCGGAATTATATTCGGCTGCGCGCGGACGGCGGCGCAATTCGCCCAACGGCACCGGCCGATGCAATATTCTCTGAAACTGGGGCATCGGGATACTCGGAAAAATCCGTCGTGACGCGCATCGGGGGCGCTTCTCGCTGTCTGCTGGTCTGGGCATCGAGATCGGAGTTCTCAGTTCAGTGCACATTTCCATTCAGCGTTATCACGTATGATTACAACAACGACTTGCGGCATCGAATTCCAGTTCGTAATATCTGCAGCGTGGAGCGACGCGCCGACTCGAGCGTTCGCGTTGCATTCGCTGATGCCGAGGGAGCCACGCATTCATTGGTGCTGCGATTAAAGAGACCGGAGGGATTGATCGCTGCACTGAAATGCGAGGTTTGAGCCGGGACCACTCATGGGAGCGGACCCGGTCGTGAGATTGACGAGCCAAGGAAGGAGGACGGACGCCGCTTCGTGGTACATGCCGAGGCTGGACCGACCCTATCGAACTAGGCAGATTGGGAACCGTCAGGCAGTTATCGGTGAGATCACGGGCAAGGGGTAAGTCTGCGATAAATCTCTAGACACCCTCTCGCTAAGCAGCCATGAGTTGATGCGGCAGCTCTCGCCGCTGTGTTCGTCGGTCCGGTGATCGGCCGGGGCTGCGTCTGTAGATGGCGACGTTGGCATTCGTCCGACGATTGATCGCGCTGGCGGGGCGATAACCCGTGATCTTGCACGGCGCTAGTCTCCAATTATGTGGAAAAAGTCGCTAGCCGGCGCACCGCCGAGCGATACGGGGCCACACCGGAGCCCGTGGCACGCAGTGTCTGTGGTGACGACTGCGGCGAGTTGTCCGATGGCGCGAGCGCTCGCGACTACTCGCTTTCTGGCAAAGGATGCGCCACGCTTGCCGCTGCCGGACTGCGGGGCCGGTCACGCGTGTCCCTGCGCGTACAAACATCACGCGGACCGACGTCGCCAGGCGCGGCGCATCGAGGAACTCACGGGATTGCGACGGCCCCATGGGGGTAAAGAGCGTCGACAACAGGGGGGACGGCGGAGCACAGACGATTAGCATCTCGGAGTGGGAGGGCGCGGCGTTAGTGAGGGGCGGAATGGGAATATCTTAAGAAGAGGGCGGACGGTCGCCGGTGGCGACTTTGTCGGCTACGTTGACGAAAAGACAGAACACGATGGGTATTGCCGCAATGCCGATCGCGATTTTCTATCCGATGAACGATAGACGCGGCACGGTACCCACCGTCCATCGCTCACCCCCGGCCACCTGGCCGCGACTCTCGCGCAAGCCGGGTCCTTTATGCTGATGGGCCTTGCGCGCCGGCCTTCTCGCGGCCGCCGGCAAGCCTACAAACCACCACGATGACTATTGAAGTTTCGAAAGACGAGTAACATTGGCGTGAGTTTTCGCCTGGTCATAACCAGCGTCGGCTCGTTCCTTGCACGACTTTTGCGCCTCCCCAGTCATGGCAGAACACTGTTGGACTGCGACGTTATGATCGCCATCTGCCTGCGCTACGGCCACATCATATGCGGCTCTGGCGCTCGCATCGTTGAGATCCTTGGTCGAGCCGTCAACGTTTGCGGCGGCACTGTCGACATTTTTCGCCGCATCCTTCTGGGCATCCGTCACTTCGGTAGAGGCTTGCTGACGCGCCGCAGCCACATCGGTAGCAACTGCCGCCGGGGACTTCGCACTGTTGCAACCACACGCCAATACCGTGGTTAATATTCCAATCATCGGCAATAAAAGCTTCTGCACATCAATCTCCTGATTAGACAAATACCGTTTTCTTGCTCAAGCCACGATCGATCCAGACGTCGAGGTTTCGCTAAGCGGTAAAGCTCGGCGGATGCGCAACTGCGGCAATTGGGAGCCAAAGAAGAAGTATGACGCGTGGAAGCCTGACGCACGCGTAGGACAACTCCATCAGACAAGGTAGGCAATTGGCGCTGATGTGCGTGCTGTCATTTCAATACGCTGGTGCCAGCAATGAGGTCAAACAGACCGGCTCAGGTCGCAATGCCTTTGTAGCAGAAGAGGCTAATCGCCTGGGCGTACAGGCGCTCGTCAATCGGCGCGAGCTTTCCGAAAGGCCCATTTCGCAAGCGTCGCCAGCACACGCCGCGGCAAACCACAAGAAAGCGGCCACCCGGTCTTTGGTCTTTGGCCGGTGAGATCGCCACAAAGCTCAACGTAGTTGAATTCTGAATGAGTCAAGTAGCCCATTCTCGCCAGATTTGAAAACGGCGCAACCATCCCGAGCGGACGCTAGCCCGCGGAGTAGGGCGGCTGACAGGAAACTCCCGGCCCAAAAGCGGGCGTACACGTATCGGAATGCCGACCCGTTAGTGGGCCACTTGCAGACCACCCGGTTGAGGCTGGTAGTGCGTGCGTTGGCCGCGCGCACAGGGCTGCTGCTCACGGGATATCCAACGTAGGCAAGAGAGGCGGGGAACGTGGCCTGACTCGATCTCGCCTGTAGTCCCCGCCAACTCCATCTTTCACGCTGGCATTAGTTCGTGCAATTGGTACGCGCAGCGCTACCCGCAGCAACCAGGGCGCCACGTGTGACCGCGGTGGTCGAGTTGCACGAGATGTCCGATTGTCCGTTGCCGGTCACTGATGCTCCCTTGAAAAACGCACTGGACAAGTCGCCCACATAGACCCCGTATCCAGAATTGCGCGTGACAGCGACTGGCATCGTCGAGCCGTTGGCTAGAAGCCCCTGCTGAATGGTTGCAGCCACCGACACGTCGAGATTGATGCCGTCCCCCGCGTTATCTTGAACGAGGCATCCGGTACAGGTGAACTGGGCTCCTTGGGTCACTTGAACGCCGGCGCCATTGTTCGCGACAGTCGTGGGAGTTGTCGCGCGGATCGGATCGGACGCCGGATCGGCAATACTCAGCCTCACCCGAGCACCCCGTCGAACAATGACTCCCGCCGGGTTACCTTGAATGGTTACACCCGCCGCGACGACGTCGCCAAAGGCAAAAATGCCGTTAGAGGTCCCGTTTTGGATCACTCCACCGACAATACGCGCCGATGCTAGGCTGTAAACACCGACCACGTCGGCGCCCCCCTGAAGGGTGTCGCCAGTCAGCGTGCACTGGGAGATCTGTTCACAGTCAATCGTGTCGTAATTGACGCTGTTCAGGCCGTCAATCGTCATCCCGATGATAGTGACCCGCGAGTTTCGTATGTCGACAACGTCCGCAGTGCCGCCCGAGGCATCCGTAAGCGATGCCCCGTTGCTGCCGGAAATCGTCAAGAGGTCCATATTCTTGATCAGAAGGTTTTCGTGGCACGCACCCAACACGTTGATGACGTTTGGACCTTGAGGCTCGATGTACTGCAGCACTTTGAGTGCTGCACCGATGCTGTTAAAGCCGCCCTTACTTGCGCAATTGACCCAAAGGGTACCTGCCTGCGCCGCTGATCCCATAAGTAGCAGCAAGGCAGATGCAAACAGGTGTTTCCTGATGTCGATGATTGACATGATCCCTCCTGATAGTTTTTGAAAACAATTATTCTCTAATTCTCGTGACGCTTGGCCGATGGATGCAGGCGCAAAAATTCGCACGCCTAAGCTAAGTTGTATGCGGCCTTCGCGGATACTCGAGCCGAGGTCGTATCGGAAAGTGATACAGAGAGTTTATTTAAGTGATACGGGCGCGTGGACTATGCAATCGGCAACCATGCAGAAGATGATCGATCGGGTCGAGGAGCGATTCGCGCCGCAATCAACGTTTCGGGCCGAATCGATCGAGCTCTGCGTTTATACGTTGAGCCCACGGTGCAACTGCGCATAATGTATATTATGTTAAATTATAACTTATTTCCAGCAACTGACCGGGTCGCGGCCATCGTAATCGGCGCGTAAATACACCATGAACTATCTCTCCGGCGCGAGTGCGAATCCGACCGTCAATCGCGCGATCAATCGCCAGGACAAGTATTTCCCCATGAATGGCCACGCCTTGAACGGCGCCCCCTTTTTCAGCCCGTGTAAGGCCTAGTCGGGCTGCTGCTGACTGGGTAAACAATCCCCAGTGCGTGGAGCTTTTGCTGGATATCCTTACTTACCCCTGGCGGCCTTTTCTCTCAAAGTCGCGCCGTGAGACCCCGCCCTCCCCGCGGACCCTCAAGACTAGACTCCAAGTGGCGGCGGGGCCGCGGCCGACCCGCGCGCCAAGACCGGGCACCGCACTGTCCACAATCTCTTCCTGCGTGAGTCATCGACTGCTACTTGGGCTCCCCTCAGGAGGCGCTCACCAACGTCCGGCATGCCGCCAGCCCACGGGTAGCCATCAGGCTCAATGTGCAGTCCAATACTGTCGTGCTTGAAATCGAGGATGCCGGACGCGGTATGCCGCGGGCTCGTCCGATACGCGATTCGGAATAGAATCATCGAACCTTGATCGCGTTGCGCTGCGCGACAGCAGGCCGCCCTCGGGCCTACAGGTCTTTCCCAGCGCCGATACCCAATAATCCCGATGTCGCGCAAGCCGCCGGGGCGCTACTTTGTCGGGCTCAATTGGGATGGGATTCGGCCTATGGACCACGAACTTGATCCAGGTACTGTCGCTCTGGGCGAAATGGAATATGGTGCAATGAAAAAAAGCAGTGAGAAGAAGTGCATCTTGTTAGTGGATGACGACCCTAGCGTCCAGGTGACTCTGGCGGGCGCACTACGCGATGCGTCGTACGAATGCTGTATTGTCGGAACTGTGGCCGAAGCTATTGAACTCGTCCGAACCAGGACCTTTGACACCGCGATTATTAGCATGGACTTGGCGGACGGATACGACACCGTGGCCGCCGCGGTTCCCCCCGCGTCTATGGTGCCCATCCTGTATACGTCGAAATGCGCCAATCATAAGTTCATCGACGAGGCCGTCGCCGCCCGTGCCTTTGGCTTTATCGACAAGCCCGTCAACCCGAAGCGGCTGCTAAGGAACTTGCAGTGCACGCTTGCGCGCGCGGCGGAATTTCGTGAGGCACAGGAAGGCCGCATACAGGCGCAGCGCGCGCTCGACCTAGCGCGCGTGGTGAGCATCGCAACTGGTCTGGTGATGGAACGTTACCGTCTCTCCTCCCAGCATGCCTTTGAAACCCTGCGTGCCGAGGCGCGCCGCAGACGCATCAAACTGGCGGATCTGGCCCAGACAGTGGTCACTGGCGCCGACAGCCAGCAGCTTACCGTACTGCCGGTCGCCGACAAGAGCGCCTAGACGCAGAGCACTCGAAAGTTGGGGGTGTGCTACGGCAAAGGATTTCTCGTCCCCTTCTCGATCACCAACCAGCGCTTGCCACTCACGCGGTAAAAAGTCCCGGTCTAGGGGTTCCCTTGATTTCCGTGCCAAAAGTGCCGGTGCTTTATCCGCGAAAACGTGGGCGAAAATGCCGGGCACTTCGACAACCTGTTGAATACACCGCCAACTTGAATGGCTTGCTGAAATCTTGACGCTAGTCACAAGGTATGAAAGTGCATCGTGAGAAATATCACATAAGACAGGCTCGCGCTCACGCTAAGGTCACCGCCGCTCGATCGACGCGCTGAACCCAGACATTGTTCAGCGCGACTTCGGGTGGAGCACGAGCTCCGCAGAATCCTCACCTCCCAGCCCCTGCGGTGAGTGCAGACTCCGGGCCCCGACCTTGCCCGCCACCATTGGCTTCTTGTCATTTTAGACATTCAACGTCAACGCATGAGCGCAGTGCGCCTGCGTCGCAGGGCTGGAAAATGAGCGAACCGCAGAGCTACACCGTCGCCACCATTGGCTTCGAGGACCGCGAACGCCGCGTGCTGCGCAATGTGCTCGCAATCTCTGCGCACCGCGTGCCAGTTTGATCTGCGTCGCGCAACCTTAAGAATTTTGAGACACCAAAAGAAGGATCACATGACCATGCTTTCTAGTCTGATAAAACACCCGGTCGACACGCAAGAACGGGGTCACCTGAGCGTGTCCCGTGACGCACATTTAGTCAGAGGCCAGAGATATCGCCGCGTCAATATTCTCACGGGTGGTTTTCTATTGGGTACTTTGCTGGTCGGAACCGGCATTGCACGGGCGCAAAGCGCCGCCCCTCCGGCCCCGCCCGTCGACGATAGCCTGACGTTTCACGGCATCACCTTGTACGGCATCATCGATATCGGTCTGCAAAATCAAACCCATGGCGCGCCCATCAGCGATTACTTCGTCGGCGGCAGTGCGGAAGTCGTTCAGAAGAACAGCAACAAATCCGTGACCGGCGTTGCACCCAGCAACATGGCCAATTCCCGGGTCGGCATACAAGGCAACGAGCCCATCGTCGGAGATTGGTCGGGCGTGTTCAAACTCGAAACCTTCTTCAATCCGCAGTCCGGACAGATCAGCGACGCGCTCAAGTCCCTGGTACAGAACAACGGACGGCCTTTGGGGACCCAGGCCGCCCCGGGGAATCAGACAACCAATGTGGATTCGAGCGCTTCGGGTCAGACTTTCATACAGTCACTCGCGGGGGTCAGCTCGAAGACCTTCGGCACGATCACTTTCGGCCGTCAAAACACGGTGCTGGCCGACGGCGTCGCCAAGTACGATCCTAATTACGCCTCCCAGGCATTCTCCCTGATCGGAATCTCGGGAACCACGGCCGGCGGCGGTGATACTCAGAATCGCCGTCTGGATTCATCGATGAAGTACGTCGGTTCATTCAAGCCGGCAGAGGGCGTTGGTGCCCACCTGTCGGCGCAGTACAAATTCAATCAAGCCAACGGCGGCAGCGCCAATACCGCCTACGAGGTGTCTTTCGGCGGGGAGTTCGCAGGCTTCTCCGGCGATGTGTACTACGCCAAGATCTATGACGCGGTCGCCCTGTCCGCGCTCAGCGCGGCTCAGGTGGCCGGCTTGCCGGGCCTTTGCCCCAACCCCATCCCGGCCGGCGGCAGCTGCCTTGCGGCCACCTCGAGCAACGCCCTGGCGGCCACGGTTTCGGATAACACGACCTATGCCTTCATGGGCCTGTACAACGCGGGTGCGGCGAAGTTTTTTGGCGGTTATGAGCATATTAAATATGCGAATCCCAATACCCGGCTGGCCGCCGGTTTCAACGTCGCCGCTTACACAGTCGCGTACGTCAATGTGCAAAGCGGACCCACGTCGACCTACGTCAACGACAAGACCTTGCAGGTGAGTTGGACCGGCGTGCGGTACACCGTGCTTCCGCAGCTGGACCTAGTGGGCGCCTATTACCACTATAAACAGAACGCGTACGGCACCGGCGCCAACGCCGGGTGCTCCTCCAACAAGTCCGGGACCTGCAGCGGCACGGAGGATGTCATCTCGTTCGATGCCGACTATCGCCTGACCAAGCGCTTCGACGCCTATGCCGGCGTGATGTACTCCGGCGTGAAGGATGGCCTGGCATCGGGATTCCCGTACCACACGACCGATATCACCACGACGATGGGCGTGCGCTTCAAGTTCTAACGTACCTCCCTCGAGCCAATTGGTGCGAGGGGGTTTCTCTCGGGGGCCGCGTTCGGAGTCGTTCGAAGATCTGAAGTGAAAGAGTGGGAGCTCTCAGGACCATGACCGAATTCGCGAATACAGTCATCCTGAAGACGACCATTTGGAAGAATGGTCCTCACGGCAAGACGCTGGTCATGACATTGCCCGGTCTGCCCTTCGGAGAAATGCTGCCCGGCGAGACCGTCGACAACCCAGCGTTTGGCCGCGCGAGTTGTTCGGGCGTCAAACGCTCGGGTGCGGCAGGGCCAGTCAGCGAAATCGAGCTCACTGTCGCGTGATTAAGAGTCAGGTTCTTCGATTGCGCTTGGCTCGATTGGTTTAATTGCTGCTGCAAGAACTGACGCAGCCGTTCGGCAGTGAAAACACCGGTGTCGGTTCCAAGATCCTGCAGCAACGCCGCTACGGATGCCAGTCGCTTCGTGGCAAAGTGGACAACCTCTCGGACATTACGGTGAACGCATCCAGATACGGACAGACGGCTGCCGATCGATCGCGCTCCCAATTCAGTGGGGATTTGAAATAGTCCATTAGCATGCTGCACTCCTTACAGGATGCCCTGCAGGGCGGCAGCGTTATGGAAAGAAAAGTCAGGGCAACGGTTAAACAGATATGGGAATTTTCCCAACTGTTCTTATGCGCCCGAGACCCCATATTCTGGCGCGGTCACGCGAAGGAAAACTCACGCCGGCGGACTTGCCGAGAATCTGAAAGGTCTTGCTGAAATCTGACTCTAGTCACAAGATATGAAAGTGTATCGTGAGAAAAATCACATAAGGCAGGCACGCGCTCACGTTAAGGTTACCGCCGCTCGATCGCCGCGCTGAACCCAGACATTGTTCAGCGCGAGTTCGGGTGGAGCACGAGCTCCGCAGAATCCTCACCTCCCAGCCCCTGCGGTGA